>ENA-OQCW01000993-OQCW01000993.1-human-gut-metagenome-genome-assembly--contig:-NODE-993-length-12920-cov-2.315641_pt1 | contig 12920 bp, 12 predicted proteins | sample MGYA00242767_ERZ504593 | MGnify/ENA primary metagenome ERZ504593 (study PRJEB26092, sample SAMD00036307) | human gut metagenome | host: Homo sapiens | study: EMG produced TPA metagenomics assembly of... | reverse complement strand
CCTTCCAGTATAAATATTGATATGGGAACTCTGAAAGCTCCATAAACCAGTCCCAGAACCTCCAGACTGTTATTCATATTCATATTTCCAACCATGGTATAGATCGGAATTACCGTAGAGTGAATAGGAATCATCATTCCGGCAATAAAAAACATATATAATATCTTTTTTTCCTTTAAACTTAAACCTGGACAAAACATAACTGACCGGTGTGGATAAAATGATCGTAGTATAACTGCAACTGCAGTTGCCCTGACACTGCTCAGCAATATAAAGTAGGAATCATTCGATCCTGTCCAGGCTATCATGTAATTTGAAATTCCCAGACCTTTGGCAAGCCCATGTATTTTTCGCAAGGTCTACACGTGAATTTAAAGGATGTAAAAAATAACCACATAAGAGGTAAAACCACAAGAACTGCTGCGATTCGTCAAATGCCAAATACACTAACGTTTTTGTTTTTGGATTTTTGATCACTGTTACATCTGTCCTGCTTAAAATTATCTTTTTCTTTTTTCCAATCATTTTTACAACCCTTCTCCTGAATACCGGCTGCTGTGAGACAGCCGGCACTCATGAAATAATGTCAACTACTTTTAGTGATCACTGACTTTTTTAATGATGCCGCATAGTCCTCAGCCGCCTTCTGCACTTCATCAACTGCCTGCTGTACATCTAATTCTCCGGTTATGATACCCGGAAAAGCTGTCTGTTTGATAGCAAGGTCAACTGCCGGCGGAGCAATACCATCCATGGAAGGAATATAGCTGTCTGCCGCATGGAATGCCTCTATCATTTTATTCATAATGTCTGAACAGGTGGTGCGGTCATATTCAGCCACGCCGGGATATACCTGACCGCCCTCTTCCATAAGCGGGATTCCGAAATCAGGAGAACAGATAGCTTTTGCAAGTTCAACACACAGTTTTTCCTTTTCCGCATCGTTTCCTGCCTTTACCATCACTCCGATAAAGCATCCGCCCACTCTTGTGTCAGGATTGCCATCTGCACAGTCAGTCATAACAGGCCAGTCAAGTCTGTCAAGCTTTTCAAGAAATTCCGGGCCGCCGGCACTCTCAAAGTTACCAACCTTCCAGGCTCCCTCGTAATACATAGCTGCCTCTTCATTGGCAAACATCTGATCTGCCTCTGTGGCACTCCATTCCCATCACTGGCCATTGGGAAACGCGCCCGCGTCAACCATTTCTTTGAACTTCGCGACTGCTGTGGGGAATCCTGTAGATTCGTCGTTCCAGTTTGTTAAGTCATCGCCGTAGCAGAGGCTCCTGAAATTGTCCAGGCCGCCGCTTCTCACAAGAAATGCGGAAGCCATCCAGGCAAATCTGCTGTCTTTACCCCCGGTGACAAGCGGGGTAATCCCGGCTTCCTTGATCTGAGGGATCAGGGCCATAAATTCATCCCATGTCTTGGGAGCTGTCCATCCGTGTTCATCGAACATGGCCTTGTTATAGTAAAGTCCATCAATACTTGCCTCCAGAGGTGCCAGCAGAATCTTGCCGTCAGTCTCTGTCAGCGCTTCGATAACAGGATCTGCGAACCACTGGTGCCAGTCAGGATCTTCTTCTACAATGTCTGCCCAGTCAATGATAAGGCCGTCTTTAATAAACTCCCGGGCATAACTCTGGGGACACCAGGAAACGTCCGGCATATCTCCTGAGGCTGCCTGAACTGTCAGCTTGGTACGGAGATCTCCTGTGGAAAGTGCATCATGTTCGATTTTCACATTGGGATGTTCTTTTTCAAAATCCGCTATTAATTCTGCTATGTTGTCCTGCGCTACTGAACCCTGTGTCCACGTTGTTGAGAGTTTGATCTCAATTTGATCTCCTGAATCTTTGTTGCTTTCAGATGTCTTTTCCTCTGATCCTTTTTCCGATGAAGAATCCCCGCATCCTGCCAGCATAGTTGATGCTGCAAGTATTCCTATCATTGATACCGCATACATTTTCTTTAAGAATCTTTTTCTCATCTAATTTTCCTCCTCCTTTTCCACTATCATCCCGATATTGTCTTCATTCTTTTCTCTGGTGAGTGATACTCCTTTCAGTTCAACCAGGGATACTTCTCCAAGGTAAAGCACCTTTGTCCCAGGCTCCAGATGCCCTGTATAGGATTGTTCCACATCAGAGACCACCATATGAAAATGTGCTTTTCCGTCCAACACCATTCCCTGTAATGATGCCAACTCCATTGGCTTTTCCAATGTCACAAATTCATCTTCCGGCTCTCTTCCTGTCCCCACTACACGATGCAGCACTACTTTCTGCAGGGAACCGATGGCGCTTGTCAAAAGCGCGTTTCTTATCCCGCTCTTTTTTAGTTCCTTTTCAATCGTTTCAAGCAGCAGGTCGTCCCTCTTTAAATTCAGAATCATGAATCTTCCAAATTCGTACCCCATGTACTTTTTCATACCTTCCGTCCTTTCTTATAAAATTGAATGTTTGAATTTCATGAGATAAGTATAACAAAACAAGAGGGCCGGCAAAAGCGACCCTCTTGTTATTTTGTACACTATTTTAATGAAATAATAATATTTTATATGCTATTTACCCATCTTCATTCTGAGTTCTAGAAATATTTTCAGGAAATAGGAATTATTTTCTTTCCATATATTCTTTTGGTGTACATCCTGTATATTTCTTAAATACCTTGGCAAAATAACCGGCATTCTCGTACCCCAGCTTGAAGGCCACCTCATATATCTTAAGACGCTGTTTCATTAACAACTGCTGCGCCTCTGCAATTTTCACCTTATTGATATAGTTGGCTACGCCTATGGGTTCATATTTGGAAAATGTGGTGCTCAGATAACCAGAACTGATAAACAACACTTGGGCCAGTTCTTTCAAACTGATATTATCATACACATGTTCCCGGATATATTTTTTTCGCCTCCCGTACGATTCTCTCCTGTTCGTTATCTCCCTGTTCTGAAAAAAATTGTCTGATGTTTGAAGTATAGTTGTTAAACACTTCGATAATTTCCGCAATAGTATCCGAGTGATATAGTTTCTTCATCAAATCATTCAGATTTCCGCCGCTGAAACTATTTTGCCAGTTCTGTTTCAGATACTCCTCCATAAGACACATAAATCTTGTACACAGAAAGGCGGCACTGTCTAATTTAACATGTTTCCCTCTTATCTCCTCTACAATTCTTTTTGTAGACTGTTCCAACTCGTCCAGATTCAAAGTTTCACAGATACACGCAAGCTTTTCCGCACTGAAAAAGTTATTTGCTATCTCTCCTGTTTTCAATGTATCTGTCTCCATAGTATCCTCAAAAGAGACCACTTTGCCATAGCCATCTCTTGCCAGAATATTTTTTATGGATTTTGCCTGCAGATATGCTCCCTTAAAATTTTCATACCCTGTAACACTTCCGCTGATCCCTATAGACGCCTGAATATTGCTGTACTGCATGAGCATATCAATAATTGCCTCCGACATAAAATTCAGGTCACTGTTTACATCCTCCGCCCCCTCCTCAGAGAGAAAGATCAAAAAACTCCCCTTTCTCCCACTGCGTACAGTAGGAATCAAAAAATTCTCTGCTGATATCCTTGATCAGTTTACATATAGTCTCCAGATATATCTTCTTCTCCGTCTCTTCCTTGGTGCTGATCAAATGATGAACATTTGATACTATGTACACAATACGCACAGGTTTATTTTTCCATCCCAGATCAAAATCACTCTGTTCCATTAACAGGGATTCCCCCTAGAAGTGCCTTTTTTAGAAAGGCTTTCCGTAGCTCCTCTGTCTGCCAGACGGAGGGTTCATTCTTCCAGTCTGTTTTTCCTTTATTCTTGAGTTCCTGTTTAACGGTTTCCAGCATGTCCAGAAGTATTTCTCTGTTTAGTTTTAATTTCAAAGATAATCCTTAGCCCCAAGCTTCATGGCTTTCTTTACAAGCTCAAACTGGTCATAGCTGCTCAGCACTGACAAAAATGGGATCCAGATGATTTTCCTTCACTTTCTGCATCATCTCTATTCCGTTCATATCCGGCATAATGATATCTGTTATCACCAGATCAGGATTTGTTTCCGTTATCAGGGACAATCCTTCACTTCCGGTGGAAGCATCGCCCTCAATTTGAAACCCTTCATCTTCCCAGTTGAGCATAGACCGAAGCCCCAGCTTTACCAGGGTTTCATCATCAATAAAAACCACTTTAAACATTGTCTTCACCTCTTTTGACTTCAAATGGCAGCAATACACTTACTAATGTATATTTATTTAACTCACTCTCATAAGAAAGGCCATACTGCGGACCATACAAAATCTGTATTCTTTCCTGGATGTTCTTAACACCTATTTTATTATAATGTACTTTATTCTCGTTGTTGCATTCAAATAACTGTCTGATTTCTTCCTCGGTCATTCCTATCCCATTGTCCCGAATAAGGATCTGAAGATTATCTTCCCTGCGCCGGGCGCTGATATGAATAAGTTCCATCCCTCTTTTTCCTTCAAATCCGTGTAAAATCGCGTTTTCTACAAGGGGCTGCAGCAAAAATTTTATGATCAGGCTGTTTTCACATCCCGGTTCAATGTCATACTCTGTTCTGATCAATCCCTTTTTTCTTATCTTTTGAAGATAAACATAGCGTTCGAGCAGCTCAAATTCTTTCTCTATTGTAATTTTATCATCTACACCTTTGCTGACTTCCTTTAACAGTTCACCAAAGCTTTCCACCATAATATATATACTGTCTGCCGCCTGGAGCTGCGCCATGATTTTTATGGAATTCAGTACATTATATACAAAATGAGGATTGATCTGGCTTTGAAGGGTTTTATATTCCAGCTCTTTCTTCATTGCCTCCTCTTTCCGAATCTGTTCCATAAGCGAATCCACACTCTGTGAAAGCATATTGATTCCTTTGCCTAAAGTTCCGATCTCATCATCGCCCTCTAAGGTTTTATCAACGGAAAAATCGCCTTTTGATATTAACTTCATTCGTTTTGTTATATTTGAAATGGGTTTAGTCAGGCTATTCGAGAGCAGGCTTGTCAGTGAAAAAATAACCACCAGCATAATCAAAATTACAATTAGAGTTGATTTTTTCAATATATCGCTCTGACTTTGGAAGACTTTATAATTGATCAACTGAATAATCTCCAGTCCTGAATAATCCGAATAATCTTTTACCGCAAACCATTTTTGTTCATCATAGCTTATGGCCTTATCATCGTCCCAGACAGATACCATATCCGAGATATCTGTTCCGAACAATTCAGGCTTACTGCTGTAAATGCAATTTTTATCCTTATCACAGATGATCAAAATATCATCGCTGGACAGCTCATAATCCTTCACCACATCCTTTATGATCGATGGTGATATGGATACAAAGAGCCAGCCTACATTTTTACCGGTATATGTGGAAATAAGCTGCCGTACAAATGGAATCTGATACTTAACCTGACTTACCGGCGAATCATTATGTATCATGGACTCCCATTCAACAAAATTATTGTACTTATCATTTTTTGAACCAATCCATCTCCGTAAGCTCATTTATATTTATGTAATCCGCATCTTCCCCATATTTTATTACATTTCCATTATTGCCTTTGATCACAATCCCTCGTATATACCGGGAAATAATATCGTTATCTAAATAAAGTGAGATATCCCCAATTGCATCCACCAAATCCCCGTCCAGATTATAATAATCTTTTGTGGAAACATACTGCCTGGTCAAAACCTTTGCTATCTTGTTGTCAAAAATATATTTTATCCGAAAATTCTTCACAGCGCATAAGCATCCTGTTCATGTTACTCTGTATATAATCAATATTCGAGCTAACATTCTGAATAATCTGACTTTCCTGGAAACTATAATTGGTATAGTAATAATAACCGCAGATTATAATGATGACAGATAAAAAAGCAAAAGAAAAATAAGCGATCAGTTTTCCTTTTATTGTTTTTAACACGTGTATCTCCCCCATAACGTCAAAAGGTATGAACATCCGGCTTTCAGACGATTCTATATAAAAGGTTCAGTTTTTCCATATTCTTTAATTTTTTTCAATTATCATACCATATAATCCTTATATTTTACAAATTATTCTCAATAATTATGTCGAATATTGTCATATCCCAAAATTTCCCATTATTTTCTATATCAGAAAAAGAGCCTATCCTTAATTTGTTTAAGGATAAACCCTCTTTCACACTTTCTTTTATACATCAATCTTTCATTCTAATCCCACTCCGTTCACTACCCGGTTCGCATCCTTATATTTCCCTTCCAGACAGCGAAGCACATTCTCCGCAGGTATTTTATAAAGCAGATATTCCGTAGTTGTAGAATAAAACGCACTGTGAGGTGTTATGATCACATTCTCCCTGCCCACCAGCGGGTTTGTACTCATATCCGGCGTTTCGGAGGAAAGCACATCCAGCCCGGCTCCGCTCACCATATTGTGATCCAGAGCATATACCAGATCCTGTTCATTGACAGCGCCTCCTCTGGCCACATTCAGTAAGATGGGACATCTTTTCATCTTTTTAAATTTTTCCAGATCAAACATCCCCTGGTTTTCAGCGGTGAGGTTCATATGAATCGTGATCACATCGCTTTCTTCCAGAAGCCCGTCCATTGATACGGGTTCTGCTCCCAACTGCCGGATCACATCATCCGGAATATAGGGATCATAAGCCAGAATGTTCATGCCAAAGCTTTTAGCCCTTTTTGCCACCGCTTTCCCAATCTTCCCAAATCCCGCAATGCCGAAATTCAGTCCTTCTATTCTCTTTAAACCGGGTTTTGCATTATAGATCCATGCCTTGTCTTTCTCTACACTTCTCTCATATGTCTTCAGTCCTTTAAGAAGAGCAAGGGTCAGCAAAATTGTATGGTCCGCAACTTCCTGCGTACAGTATTCCCCTATTGCGCAGACAGCGATCCCCTTTTCTCTGGCATACTCTATGTCCACATAGTTCCAGCCGGTTGCCTGTATGGATATGACTTTACACTTTTGCAGACCGTCAATGATCCTCCTGTTGATCCCCACATATCCCACCAGGATTGCGTCCGCGTCCCGGCACTTTTCTATAAATTCATCTTCTGTCTCTTTTGTATAAACAGCAAGTACCAGTTTTGCATCCTCCGGGAATACCGATTTTTCTATACTCAGATCACGATCCGCTGATTCCGGATATTCTGCAATGATAATTTTCATAGTCTCTCCGCCTTTCTATGATAAAAAATGGTTGATTTTTTTCTTTCTCCTCCTGACTCTGCTCTCTCAATAGGGACAGGGAGAAGAATACAAGTGCCGACACCAGAAGTCCCGGCCATAAAGCGTCAATGCGGAACACAGCACCCCAGCCCTGGTATTGCCCGATATACCAAAAAATAACCGTTATCATGGACAACGTCATGCTGTAAAATGCTGCCTTTATACTTGCCCTTCGCCAAAAGAATCCAAAAAATGTAGGGATAAAAAGCCCTGCGGACAGGAAGGTAAAGGTGATAAGGAGAATATCCATTATATCCGGATTGAGCCAGGCAAACAAAAGGCTGATTCCCCCTATGAAAAGGGAGCTGACTGTCCCCAGGCGTACAATGGTCCTGTCCTTTGCCTTAGGATTGATATACCTCTGATAAATATCCCTTGTCACATTGGCTGATGCCGTTAAAATAGCAATATCCGCGGAGGACATGATCGCTGCAAAAATACCTGTGATGACCAGCCCTTTTATACCGCTTGGAAATGTCATGAGGATTAGCTGTATCAGAGAGTTACTTCCCTTCGCAAGATCCGGTATCAAGACCTTTGCCGCCAGTCCTTCATACGTGGCGCACAGCGCGATGGGCAGTATACAGAGGGCTGCGATAAGCCCGCCTTTTTTAGCTGTACGTGCGTCCTTTGCCGCCATACATCTGGTATAGCTGTCCATTGTAGTAAAAAAGGACAGAAGTGTGGACAGCGCAAACGCTATAATAGTGGGCCATCCCCAGGCTCCCACGTCAAAATAACTGTCAGGCAGAACCCTAATGGCATCCACACCGCCGATAGCTTTGGTGGCAAAGGGAACCGCGATGATCACCCCGATCAGTAAAAGCCCTACCTGCACCCAGTCTGTGTAGGTGACTGCCAGATACCCTCCCAGTGCCGTATAAAGAATTAATACGATTGCCGCTACTGTAAAGGATATACCGCTTCCCCATCCGGTGATGGTGTTTAATATCACACCGCTTGCCACCAACTGGGAGGCAGTGACCCCGATCATACCAATCAGCGTACATATGGTAGAGATGAACCTGCATCTGTGATCATATCGGCTCTCAATGAAATCCGGATATGTAAGATTCTGCAGATGATCTCCTATCTTTTTACCTTTTTGAAAAAATAAGAGAAAACAACCCACATCCAACTGCCAAAATCCCTACATACCATATGGCAGTGATTCCCATATCGTATGCTTTGGTGGAGGTGCCGATCACAGAAGCTCCGCCGATCCAGCAGGAAATCCACAGACAGGCAATAGATAATGTGCCCAGTTGTCTGCCCGCCACATAATATGTCTCCATACTGCTCTGTTTCCGTGACGTATAGATACCAATGCCCAACATCATCACCATATAAAGTACCACAAAACAGATATCTATTCCCTTCAAGGACTACACCTCCATCCACAGCGGGATTCACTTCTCTAAAACCACTAAAGCGTCTGCAACGCCTGTTCCCTGCCCTTCTTCATAAACAAACAGCGGATTGATATCCAGCTCTTTGAGGGTATCCCTGTTTGCACTGGCGAAATCAGCAATACTTACAATGGTATCACACAGGGCGTCTATATCACATTTGGCCCCGCCGCGATATCCGTTCAATAATTTAAAAGATTTCAGTGATCTGAGCATGTCTAAGGCCTCCGCTTTGCTGATCGGAGCCGGGTACAATGCCACATCCCTGAACACCTCAACGAACACGCCGCCCATTCCCACCATGACCATGGGACCAAACTGCGGGTCGTTATTCACACCAATGATCATCTCTACTCCTGATTTTAACATGGGAACTGTTAATATCCCATTAATTTTTGCGTCAGGACGCTTGGATGACACACTGTCCATAATTTCATTATATGCCCGAACTGCTTCTTCAGGACCATGAATATTCAGCTTCACGCCGCCCACATCGCTTTTGTGCAGAATATCGGCGGACTCCACTTTCATGACAAGGGCTTCCTCTGTATTCTTTGCAAATTCTGCCGCTTCCTCTGCAGAGGTGACAATGACTTCCTTGGGAACCGGAACCCCGTAGGCGCCCAGTTCTTTCTTGCTGTCATGCTCAGACAGAGCATATGTCTCATTGCTCTTCTTCTGTCCTACCGCAAGGCTCAGGCTCTTATTATCCGGTGTATATGAAATAAAATCAGCCAGATGGCGGAGTATCTTAAATGCATAGACCGTAGGGGGAAGTACCGGCACACCGATATTAAACAGCTTTTCCTGGTATTCCGGGTTCCTGGTATTTTCTGCAAAAGGGATCATGGCAATGGGTTTGCAGTTATCCCCTTTTTCTTTTACAACCTTCTCAATTCCCTCATACATATAGTGAATAGCCGGGTCTGCGATATCCAGAAGCAGTGTGTAGCCGATCAGGACCATACCGATATTGGGGTCATCCATTACAGTCCGCAGCGCTCCTGCGTACAGGTCCGCGTCATAGGAAAGGCTTGCCGTCATATCCAGGGGATTGTTAGGTGATGCGTAGGAGGGAAGCTGCTCTTTTAATGAGGCCAGCGTCTCCTCTGCAAAATCCGGGTACTCGATACCGTTTAAGCTGCCCACGTCGGCACAGATTCCTGTCTCCCCCCCTGAGAGGTTCATAGACGCGAATGTGGCCTGCTTCGGCATCTGCTTTAAAGTGGAGAGCATCAGGGACATGGCCATCAGCTCCTCCAGGTCATCCACACGGATCGCTCCGAACTTTTTCAGCACAGCATCAAAAGCCGCATCGGAACCGGAAAGGCTTCCTGTATGGGAGGCAGCAATGGCGCCGCCCTTGGCACTTCTTCCCGCTTTTAAAATGACAACAGGTTTTCTCTTGTCCGCGGCCTTTTTTAGAACAGCCGCAAATTTATCCGCATTCTTAACACCTTCGATATAAACACTGACCACCCTGGTATTCTCATCTTCAACCAGGAAGTCCATGTAATCCTCCATCTGGACGATCTTTCCGTTTCCGGCTGATATGCTGTAGGAAAAACGCATGCCGGGGCAGTCCATCAGGGACAGACAGAGCTGACCGCTCTGGGATACCACGCCCACACTGCCTTTTCTGTCTCTCTTGTCAGAGATAAACGCAAAGGCCTGCACATTGTCCACATAATTGACAAATCCCGCACAGTTTGGACCCATAACAGCGATCCCAAGCTCTTTTGCTGTGTCCATCAGTTCCTTTTCATTGGCTCTTCCCTGGTCCGTCCCCACTTCACCATATCCGCTGGCAAATACCACCGCACCGCCGCAGCCCTTTGCCGCACCTTCTCTCAGAAGCGGGATAACCGTCTTCTGGGAAGTACAAATGACCATCATATCCACATTTCCCGGCACATCCGATACGTTCTTATAACAGGGAACTCCAAATACCTGGTCACGCTTTGGATGGATAAAATATACATGGCTTCTGTCTTCCATATAAGTAAGGATATTGCGGCACACATCACCGCCGAAGCCTTCCTTCTCACTGGCACCGATGACTGCTACGGACTTCGGTTTCAGCAGTTTTGTCAAATCCATAGTTTTTTACCTCCTGTGAGAGGGCGGCCAATTCCGCCCTCCTGCTCAAACCCCTTTATTATTTACCTTCCACCCCACGGCGATAGCAGGCTACATTCTTTTCATTGAATTTGCCTTTTCCCTTTTTTTCAAAAAAGGAGACAATGGCTGTTTCCATATATTCGATCGTAAACAGATCACTGTGGGCAGCCAGTGCTCCCAGCATGACCAGGTTGGCACCCTTAGGATTTTTCACTTCCGCGGCTATGTCTGTGGCGGGAATCTTTACTACCGTGATATCTTCCCTGTAGGTTCTGTCCTCCGGTACAATGGAGGAGTTCACCAGCAGAAGCCCTCCGGGTTTCAGACGCTCCTCGAATTTATCAATAGCCGGAGTGTTCATGGTGAACAGAATATCCGGGTGCTTGGATACCGGACTGGCGATCAGCTTATCGCTGATCTTCACCGTACAATTGGCAGTTCCGCCCCGCATCTCCGAACCGTAGGAGGGATAGAATAACACATTTTTGTCCTGTTCCATGCCGGCATTGATGAGCAGCATTCCGGCTGTCAGCACTCCCTGTCCGCCGAATCCGGCACAAATAATTTCTTTTGCCATGTCTATTCCTCCTCCTTTTTGTCTTTAAATTCACCCAGAGGGAAGTATTTTTCCATCTCATTTTTCAGGTGCTCCATGCTCTTTACAGGAGTCATGTTCAGGTTTGTGGGACACGGGGAGAGCAGTTCAACCAGACAGAATCCCTGGCCCTTCATATGTTTTTCAAAGGCTTTTTTGATGTATTTTTTTACACTGGATCATCCCCTTGGCATCTGCCATGGTCCCTCTTGCCAGGTAGGCAATGTCAAAGCCTGTAAATGCCTGCTCAACTCTGAAAGGCATTCCCATTTTTTCGGGATCTTTTCCTCTCGGTGTGGAAGTGGTGATCTGGCCCGGAAGAGATGTGGGCGCGCATTGCCCGCCGGTCATGCCGTATAAGCTGTTGTTGATGACTACAGTCACCACATTGTCGTTTCTCAGTGCAGTGTGCATCGTCTCCGCCATGCCGATGGAGTACGCTGCGCCGTCACCGATATAGGCAAGCACCGGATTATCCGGGCGTACTTTCTTGATGCCTACGGCAGTGGCCACGGGGCGGCCGTGAGCTGCCATAACTGTGTCAAATCTCCAGGAATCAATATTTAAAGAACCGCAGGCCACATCTACCACAGCCAGAAGTTTTTCACTTAAGCCCATCTCTTCCATTACTTCAGCGATCAGACGGACTGCCAGGCCGTGTCCGCATCCGGGACAGAAGCCGCTTTGCGTAAATGTTACGGTTTCAGGAGCTACCAGTCTCATATTATACTCCCTCCTTTTTCAGCATTTCTTTTGCTTTTGCAATGATTCCGTCAGATTCCGGAATCTCGAAAATAGAACCAAATGGTCAACCGGATATTTTCCGCCGGTAGCCAGGCGCACGTCGTCTGTCATCTGACCTAAAATATTCATCTCCACTGTGAGGAAGGCTTTTGCATTCTTTGCCTCCTCAAAGGCTTTTACCGGGAACGGCCACAGGGTAATGGGACGGATAAGCCCCAGTTTCAGGCCCTCTTCCCTTGCAAGCTCAACTGTCTCACGGCATACCCTTGAACTGATCCCATAAGCCACAAGTACCAGATCTGCGTCTTCCACCTGGATATTCTCAAAGCGCTGTTCGTCCCGCTCCATGTCATCGTATTTCTCTCTCAGGTAATTCTCATAATCCGGATGGGTGTAATAAACATTCTGGATCTTACGCTGCTCACAGCCTTTTTCACAGCCCTTGATACTCCAGTCAAATTTGTCGATGTCGTGGTCCCTGAATTCGGGGATTTCCACAGCTTCGATCATCTGCCCGATAGCCGCGTCGAGGCAATGAGAACAGGATGACGGTATTTCTCCGCCAGATCAAAAGCTTCCACCATCAGATCTGCATTTTCCTGGACAGACGCAGGTGCCAGTACCAGTGTGTGATAATCGCCGTGACCGCCGCCTCTTGTGAGCTGCCAGTAATCTCCCTGCCCCTGGGCAATATCTCCCAAGCCTGTACCAATACGCATAACATCCACGATCACAGCCGAAGATCTGCTGCCACCAGATAGGAAATCCCCT
>ENA-OQCW01000989-OQCW01000989.1-human-gut-metagenome-genome-assembly--contig:-NODE-989-length-12964-cov-2.284412_pt1 | contig 12964 bp, 10 predicted proteins | sample MGYA00242767_ERZ504593 | MGnify/ENA primary metagenome ERZ504593 (study PRJEB26092, sample SAMD00036307) | human gut metagenome | host: Homo sapiens | study: EMG produced TPA metagenomics assembly of... | reverse complement strand
TTTCAGGATTATCACCAGATGAAATTGGTAACACTAATACCAGGATTGCTCTGAATATGACGTAATAACCGAGGAATGAATAAAGAATTACCGCAAATAATTAAGAATAGCCTCTAAATGATTATGGATTATTAAATCTATTAGCGCTACTTAATATAAATTAACTACAATCAGTATTTTTATGAATTTTATACGTGTTTAATACTGGTTTTCGTATGAGATCCTGAGTTGGTGGTTCAATGACTCCTTAATGTTCGTAGGTTATGCATAAAAAAGGCCGCTTGCGCGGCCTTAGTGATTACGCGTTATATCAATGATGATCGACAGTATGGCTGTGCTCGATATCTTCATTCTTGCGGCTAAAGCGGCGGCGAACCACCACAAAGAATACCGGAACGAAGAAGATTGCCAGTACCGTTGCGGTCACCATCCCGCCCATTACACCGGTACCTACTGCGTTCTGCGCGCCGGAACCAGCACCAGTACTGATAACCAGCGGCATAACGCCGAGGATAAACGCCAGCGAGGTCATCAGGATCGGACGTAAACGCATCCGCACCGCATCAAGCGTCGCTTCAATCAGACCTTTACCTTCTTTATCCATCAAGTCTTTGGCGAATTCGACGATAAGTATCGCGTTCTTCGCCGACAACCCAATGGTTGTGAGCAGGCCTACCTGGAAGTAAACGTCATTGGTCAGGCCACGGAAGGTGGCAGCCAGCAACGCACCGATAACCCCCAGCGGAACGACCAGCATAACGGAGAACGGAATCGACCAGCTCTCGTACAGCGCCGCCAAACACAAGAATACGACGATCAGCGAAATCGCGTACAGTGAAGGTGCCTGGTTGCCGGAGAGACGTTCCTGATAGGACATCCCCGTCCAGTCATAGCCAACACCGGTAGGCAGTTTACTCGCCAGTTGTTCCATCAGCTCCATTGCTTCACCGGTACTTTTACCCGGTGCCGCCTGGCCTAAGATTTCCATAGATGGCAGGCCGTTGTAACGTTCCAGACGCGGCGAACCGTACTCCCAACGAGAAGAGGAGAACGCCGAGAACGACACCATCTGACCATCAGCAGCACGAACATACCAGTCGCCGATATCATCCGGCAGCATACGGTATTTCGCTTCTGACATGACGTAAACTTTCTTCACACGACCGCGGTCGATAAAGTCGTTCACATAGCTACCGCCCCATGCAGCGCCCAGAGTGGTGTTAATGTCGTTGATAGAAACACCCAGCGCCTGCGCTTTTTCCTGGTCGATATCAATCTTAAACTGCGGGGTATCTTCCAGACCGTTTGGACGTACGCTGGTCAACATATCAGGGTGCTTCGCTGCTTCTGCAAGCAGCTGGTTACGCGCCTGAGTCAGTTTTTCGTGACCAAGGCCAGCCTGGTCAATCAGCTCAAAGTCAAAGCCGGTTGCAGTACCCAGTTCCACGATTGCGGGCAGGTTAAAGGCGAAAACCATCGCATCTTTGATTTGCGAGAAAGCGCGTGTTGCACGCATGGTAATCGCTTCAACTTTGTTTTCTTCGCCCGGACGATCGGCCCAGTCCTTCAAGGAAACGAACGCAATACCGGTATTCTGACCACGTCCCGCAAAGCCGAAGCCGTTAACGGCGAACACCGACTCAACGTTGTTCTTTTCTTTGGTCAGATAGTAATTCGTTACCTCATTGAGCACTTTCTGCGTACGTTCCTGAGTTGCACCTGCTGGCAGCTGAACCATGGTCATAAATACGCCCTGGTCCTCATCTGGCAAGAAGGAGCTTGGCAGACGCACAAACAGATAGGCCATGCCGACCACGATGATCAGATACAGCACCAGGTAACGCCCTGTACTGCGCAGAATACCGCCTACGCTGTCGGTGTAGTGGTGCGTGCTCTTCTCGAACATGCGGTTAAACCAGCCGAAGAAGCCTTTTTTACCTTCTCCGTGATCGCCTTTGGCAATCGGTTTCAGCATGGTGGCACAAAGAGCCGGAGTCAGAATCAACGCCACCAGTACCGACAGCGCCATTGCTGAAACAATGGTAATAGAGAACTGACGATAGATAGCACCAGTAGAACCACCAAAGAAGGCCATCGGTACGAATACCGCCGACAGTACCATCGCGATACCGACCAGAGCGCCCTGAATCTGCCCCATCGACTTACGGGTGGCTTCTTTTGGCGGCAAACCTTCTTCCGCCATCACACGCTCAACGTTTTTCTACCACAACGATGGCGTCATCCACCAACAGGCCGATGGCGAGCACCATCCCGAACATTGTTAGCGTGTTTATCGAGAAGCCAAAGGCGGCAAGGACGGCAAAGGTCCCCAGCAATACCACCGGTACGGCAATGGTCGGAATCAACGTCGCGCGGAAGTTCTGCAGGAACAGATTACATAACCAGGAACACGAGGATGATCGCTTCGACCAGCGTTTTAACCACTTCGTGAATAGAGATTTTCACGAACGGCGTGGTGTCGTACGGGTAAACAATTTTCAGACCCGACGGGAAGAACGGTTCCATCTTCGCCAGTTCAGCACGGATTGCCGCAGCGGTATCCAGCGCGTTTGCACCGGTCGCCAGCTTGATCCCCAGACCGGAAGCCGGTTGGCCGTTAAACTCTGCGATGATGTCGTAGTTCTCACCACCCAGCTCAATCTTCGCCACATCACGCAGCAGCACGCGGGAACCATCCTGATTCACTTTCAGCAGGATTTTGCCAAACTCTTCAGTAGAGGTCAGACGCGTCTGAGCAATAATAGAGGCGTTAAGCTGTTGGCCTTTCACCGGCGGCGTACCACCGAGCTGACCCGCCGCAACCTGGGCGTTCTGCGCTTTGATGGCGGTAATAACATCAACCGGTGTTAGCTGGAATTTGTTCAGTTCATTCGGGTTCATCCAGATACGCATCGCGTACTGTGAACCGAACAACTGAACGTCACCCACGCCCGACGTACGGCTGATGGCATCTTTCATATTCGCCGCCACGTAGTCGGAGATATCCTCCTGCGTCATGGTGCCATCGGTGTTGATAACGCCGACAACCATCAGGAAGCTGCTGGATGATTTCTCAACGCTCACCCCTTGCTGCTGAACTTCTTGCGGCAGCAACGGCATCGCCAGCTGCAGTTTGTTCTGCACCTGCACCTGCGCGATATCCGCATCAGTACCAGACTCAAAGGTCAGGGTGATCTGCACGGTACCCGTGGAATCACTGTTAGAGGACATGTACATCAGGTTATCGATACCGTTCATATTCTGTTCGATAACCTGTGTCACCGTGTCCTGCACTGTTTTCGCATCAGCGCCGGGGTAGGAGGCGGAGATCGTTACTGCCGGCGGTGCAATCGTAGGATATTGCGCCACCGGCAGTTTGAGGATCGCCAGCCCCCCTGCCAACATGATGATAATGGCGATCACCCACGCAAAAATCGGGCGATCGATAAAGAAATTAGGCATGTCTTAACGGCTCCTGTTTAAGTTAAGACTTGGACTGTTCAGGCTGAGCACCGCTTGCGGCTTGCTGGTTATTATCAGCGGTAACTTCTTGTGCTTTTACCTGGACACCAGGACGCACTTTCTGCAGCCCACTTATTACTACGCGATCGCCTGCTTTCAGACCTTCTGTCACCAGCCACTTATCGCCGATAGCCTGGCTTGCAACGATCGGACGGGTTTCCACTTTGTCATCCGCGCCAACCACCAGTACGGTGGCATCGCCACGCGGCGTACGGGTTACGCCCTGTTGCGGGACTAAAATAGCGTTTGGATTAAGCCCTTCTTCCAGACGTGCGCGTACGAACATACCCGGCAGCAGAGTGTGATCCGGGTTCGGGAAGATAGCGCGTAGGGTGATAGACCCGGTGGTCTGATCAACGGTAACGTCAGAGAATTCCAGCGTACCGTCCTGCGGGAACTTAATGCCGTCACTGGTGATCAGCGACACTTTGGCTTTGCCGTTCTCTTGTTTCAGCGTGCCATTTGCCAGTTCCTGTTTCAGGCGCAGGAAGTCGTTGCTGGACTGGGTCACATCAACGTAGATCGGATCAAGTTGCTGCACGGTTGCCAGCGCAGTCGCCTGACCGTTCTGTACCAATGCGCCTTCCGTTACGTTCGACTTACCAATGCGACCGCTAATCGGAGAGGTAACTTTGGTGTAAGCCAGATTGATCCGCGCAGTTTCAACGGCAGCTTTCGCCGCAGTGACCGCAGCATTCGCCTGTTGCGCATCAGCCAGAGCCTGATCGTACTCTTGCTTACTGATGTACTGAGTACCGAGCAATTTCTGATAACGATTCACCGTCAATTGCGCGATATTGGCTGCAGCCTGGGCTTTCGCCAGATCGCCTTTCGCGCTGTCGTATGCCGCCTGATAGGTCGCAGGATCAATCTGATAGAGAGAGACACCTGCTTCGATGTCGCTACCTTCTTTGAAATTACGCTTCAGGATAATCCCGCTAACTTGAGGACGAACTTCTGCGATCCGGTAGGCACTGGTGCGACCCGGAAGCTCGGTTGTGATCTGCAGAGGTTCAGTTTTGACTGTTACTACGCCAACGGCGGGCATCTGCTGGCCACCTTGTTGGGCCTGTTTGTCGTCACATCCTGTTAGGGCTAAGCTGCCTGAGAGCATCAGAACGACCGCCAGAGGCGTAAACCCTCTGTTTTTGTTCATATGTAAACCTCGAGTGTCCGATTTCAAATTGGTCAATGGTCAAAAGTTAATAAACCCATTGCTGCGTTTATATTATCGTCGTGCTATGGTACATACATTCACAAATGTATGTAAATCTAACGCCTGTAAATTCACGAACATATGGCACGAAAAACCAAACAAGAAGCGCAAGAAACGCGCCAACACATCCTCGATGTGGCTCTACGTCTTTTCTCACAGCAGGGGGTATCATCCACCTCGCTGGGCGAGATTGCAAAAGCAGCTGGCGTTACGCGCGGTGCAATCTACTGGCATTTTAAAGACAAGTCGGATTTGTTCAGTGAGATCTGGGAACTGTCAGAATCCAATATTGGTGAACTAGAGCTTGAGTATCAGGCAAAATTCCCTGGCGATCCACTCTCAGTATTAAGAGAGATATTAATTCATGTTCTTGAATCCACGGTGACAGAAGAACGGCGTCGATTATTGATGGAGATTATATTCCACAAATGCGAATTTGTCGGAGAAATGGCTGTTGTGCAACAGGCACAACGTAATCTCTGTCTGGAAAGTTATGACCGTATAGAACAAACGTTAAAACATTGTATTGAAGCGAAAATGTTGCCGGCGGATTTAATGACGCGTCGGGCAGCAATTATTATGCGCGGCTATATTTCCGGCCTGATGGAAAACTGGCTCTTTGCCCCGCAATCTTTTGATCTTAAAAAAGAAGCCCAGCGATTACGTCGCCATCTTACTGGAGATGTATCTCCTGTGCCCCACGCTTCGTAACCCTGCCACTAATGAATAACCCTGAATCTGACTCCAGGATTTTTCCTGGACATTTTGCGTCGTTCGCTATCTGTTCACTGCGTTCGTGATATTCTTGCGGTTTGACTTTTTCAGGTCGTTCTTCAGGTTCAGAAACCTTCATTCATCATGACTATGTTCCAGTATTACAAACGATCACGGCATTTTGGTTTTTTCAGCATTTATTGCTTTTGTTTTTGTCTTGTTATGCCAGAACACGGCGTTTGCGCGGGCGTCATCGAATGGTGATCTGCCGACAAAAGCGGACCTGCAGGCACAACTTGACTCACTAAATAAACAAAAAGATCTTTCTGCTCAGGACAAACTGGTGCAGCAGGATCTGACAGATACATTAGCCACCCTCGATAAAATCGATCGCGTAAAAGAAGAGACAGTTCAGCTACGGCAAAAAGTCGCTGAAGCGCCGGAAAAAATGCGCCAGGCGACCGCGGCGTTAACTGCACTTAGCGATGTCGATAATGACGAAGAAACGCGCAAAATTCTGAGCACGCTTTCGTTGCGCCAGCTGGAAACTCGCGTTGCCCAGGCGCTGGACGATTTGCAAAACGCACAAAACGATCTGGCGTCTTATAACAGCCAGCTGGTTTCGTTACAGACGCAGCCCGAACGCGTGCAAAATGCGATGTATAACGCTTCGCAGCAGCTGCAACAAATTCGCAGTCGTCTGGATGGGACTGATGTCGGCGAGACTGCCTTACGTCCCAGCCAGAAAGTGTTAATGCAGGCTCAGCAGGCTTTGCTGAATGCCGAGATTGATCAACAGCGTAAAAGCCTGGAAGGGAACACAGTCTTACAGGATACCTTGCAAAAGCAACGGGATTACGTGACGGCGAACAGCGCCCGTCTGGAGCACCAGTTGCAGCTGTTGCAAGAAGCAGTAAACAGCAAGCGCCTGACTTTAACCGAAAAAACGGCGCAGGAAGCCGTCTCCCCGGATGAAGCCGCGCGTATTCAGGCTAATCCGCTGGTGAAGCAGGAACTGGAAATTAACCAGCAGTTAAGTCAGCGTCTGATTACCGCGACTGAAAACGGTAATCAGTTGATGCAGCAAAACATTAAAGTCAAAAACTGGCTGGAGCGGGCGCTGCAATCGGAACGCAATATTAAAGAGCAGATTGCCGTCCTGAAGGGCAGCCTGCTGTTGTCTCGTATCCTTTACCAGCAACAACAAACGCTGCCCTCGGCGGATGAACTGGAAAACATGACCAACCGCATCGCGGATTTGCGTCTCGAACAGTTTGAAGTCAACCAGCAGCGTGATGCACTCTTCCAGAGCGATGCGTTCGTCAACAAACTGGAAGAAGGTCACGCCAACGAAGTCAACAGCGAAGTTCACGATGCGTTATTGCAAGTGGTTGATATGCGTCGCGAATTGCTGGATCAACTCAACAAACAGTTGGGTAATCAGCTGATGATGGCCATTAACCTGCAAATTAACCAGCAGCAGTTAATGAGTGTGTCGAAAAACCTGAAATCCATCCTGACTCAGCAAATCTTTTGGGTGAACAGTAACCGTCCAATGGACTGGGACTGGATCAAAGCGTTCCCGCAAAGCCTGAAAGATGAATTTAAGTCGATGAAAATCACGGTGAACTGGGAAAAAGCCTGGCCTGCCGTTTTTATCGCTTTCCTCGCCGGTTTGCCGCTGCTGTTGATTGCCGGGCTGATCCACTGGCGTCTGGGCTGGCTGAAAGCCTATCAACAAAAACTGGCTTCCGCTGTGGGTTCCCTGCGTAACGACAGCCAGCTCAACACACCAAAAGCGATCCTTATCGACCTGATCCGCGCGCTGCCGGTGTGCCTGATTATTCTCGCGGTTGGTCTGATTCTGTTGACCATGCAACTCAACATCAGCGAACTGCTATGGTCGTTCAGCAAAAAACTGGCGATTTTCTGGCTGGTGTTTGGCCTGTGCTGGAAGGTACTGGAGAAAAATGGCGTTGCCGTGCGTCACTTCGGCATGCCGGAACAGCAGACCAGCCACTGGCGTCGGCAAATTGTCCGCATCAGTCTCGCGTTGCTGCCTATCCATTTCTGGTCTGTGGTGGCAGAACTTTCCCCGCTGCATCTGATGGATGATGTGCTGGGGGCAGGCGATGATTTTCTTCAACCTGCTGCTGATTGCCTTCCTGGTATGGCCGATGTGCCGCGAAAGCTGGCGTGATAAAGAGTCGCACACCATGCGACTGGTCACCATTACCGTGCTGTCGATTATCCCGATTGCGTTGATGGTGCTGACCGCCACGGGTTATTTCTACACCACACTGCGCCTCTCCGGGCGTTGGATTGAAACCGTTTATTTGGTGATCATCTGGAACCTGGCTGTACCAGACAGTACTGCGTGGCTTAAGCGTAGCGGCGCGGCGTATCGCCTGGCGTCGTGCGCTGGCGCGTCGGCAGAATCTGGTGAAAGAGGGCGCGGAAGGTGCTGAACCGCCGGAAGAACCCACCATTCGTACTGGAGCAGGTTAACCAGCAGACGCTGCGTATTACCATGTTGCTGATGTTTGCGCTGTTCGGTGTCATGTTCTGGGCAATTTGGTCCGATTTGATCACCGTGTTCAGCTATCTGGACAGCATCACGCGTCTGGTCATTAGCAACGGCACTGAGCTGCGCTGCGGTGGTGAAAACGTCACCATGGGCAGTCTGTTGTTTGCGATTATCGCCTCAATGGTAGCCTGGGCGTTGATTCGCAACCTGCCTGGTTTGCTGGAAGTGTTGGTGCTCTCGCGCCTGAACATGCGCCAGGGCGCGTCGTATGCCATTACTACCATCCTTAACTACATCATTATTGCCGTTGGTGCGATGACGGTGTTCGGATCGCTGGGCGTCTCGTGGGATAAACTCCAGTGGCTGGCGGCAGCATTATCCGTAGGTCTTGGTTTTGGTTTACAAGAGATCTTCGGTAACTTCGTCTCCGGTTTGATCATTCTGTTCGAACGTCCGGTGCGTATTGGCGATACGGTAACCATTGGTAGCTTCTCGGGGACGGTAAGTAAGATCCGTATTCGTGCGACAACGATTACCGATTTCGATCGCAAAGAAGTGATCATCCCGAACAAAGCGTTTGTTACCGAGCGTCTGATCAACTGGTCGTTGACTGACACTACTACGCGTCTGGTGATCCGTCTCGGCGTGGCCTATGGCTCCGATCTGGAAAAAGTGCGTAAAGTGTTACTGAAGGCGGCGACTGAGCACCCAAGGGTGATGCACGAACCAATGCCGGAAGTCTTCTTTACGGCGTTTGGTGCCAGCACGTTGGATCATGAGCTGCGTCTGTATGTGCGTGAACTGCGTGACCGTAGCCGTACTGTCGATGAGCTAAACCGAACTATCGATCAGCTGTGCCGTGAAAACGACATCAACATTGCCTTTAACCAGCTTGAAGTGCATCTGCACAACGAGAAGGGCGATGAGGTGACGGAAGTAAAACGCGACTACAAAGGCGACGATCCGACACCAGCGGTTGGGTAATAACCAAAGGGGGCGACATTTAGTTGCCCCGAGATTACTGACAAAGTGCGCGTTGTTCATGCCGGATGCGGCGTGACCGCCTTATCCGGCCTACGAAACCGCAAGAATTCAATATATTGCAGGAGCGGTGTAGGCCTGATAAGCGTAGCGCATCAGGCAGTTTTGCGTTTGCCCGCAATCTTAGGGGACATTTAGCGGCCCCATTTATTTCTCACTTTTCCGCCTCATCATCGCGCGTTAATTTCTTTTCATAATCGCGTTTTACAATATCCAGCGCGCGCAGCACGGTGCGCGCTGGGATCTGATTTTCTTCCAGCAGCACAATCAAATCGACAGCCAGTTTGACATCGTCAGGGGCATTTTCCAGTGACATACTCTCTCCATTGCTAGCGGGTTAAGCGCGCTAGCCTGTTTTCGATTTTTTCCAGCGCATGGCGGCAGCGTGCCAGGCGCGCTTCATAGGCTTCCACTTCACGATGCAGCGTTTGCTGTTCCACGAGATCGGTCACCCGCGCCAGGCGGGCTCGACGTTCGGCTACCATCTCACGTAGCCGCCGCTCAAAATCCTGATGCTGAATACGTTTACGCTGCCAGCGGGCAATTTTCGGTGGCGCACTGTCCCACTCGCGTAGCGACCAGGCTGTGGCTTCACGCGCTATAGCCTCCAGTTGCGCTGCCAGATGTTCTGCCAGCCAGGCGACTTGCGGCAGTTGCTGTTGCTCAACGGCATGACGAAGCGCAGCCAGATTATCGCCCGCCTCATCGAGACAAGCCTGCAGTGTTGTCGCACGAGTCTGAAAAAGGTGCCTGTCAAAACGGGCGCTTAGCGTGGCAAATTGCGCTACCGGGGCACAACGCTGACGCAGCGTAGCGAGCTGTCCTTCCAGTTTTTCCAGCAGCAGGGCGGTTTTCACGATAAGACCTCAATGAAAATGATAATTGTTATGCTAAAGTAGCAACTCTGTAAGCTGACAACACTCAATATGCAACGAATCATTTTAATCATCATTGGCTGGCTGGCGGTAGTGCTGGGTACGCTGGGCGTGGTATTACCGGTATTACCGACGACGCCGTTTATCCTGCTGGCGGCCTGGTGCTTTGCCCGTTCTTCCCCGCGCTTTCACGCCTGGTTGCTGTACCGCTCATGGTTTGGCAGCTATCTACGTTTCTGGCAGAAACATCATGCGATGCCGCGCGGCGTCAAACCGCGGGCGATTTTGCTTATTTTGCTCACGTTTGCAATTTCTCTGTGGTTCGTCCAGATGCCATGGGTGCGCATCATGTTGCTGGTAATTCTCGCCTGTTTGCTTTTTTATATGTGGCGAATTCCGGTGATTGATGAAAAGCAAGAAAAGCACTGAAGCACAACAATCGCAGTTGCAATTATTGCGTACAGCCAGTACATTCTGGCGTTTTCGAGCACAGGCGCAGGCGGTCAAAGGTTAAACAACTGTTACTTTTGATACGTTTAAAACGCGCCGTGAGTACCACCGTAACAAGCAGGCATACACTTATGACCGCGACTGCACAGCAGCTTGAGTATCTCAAAAATAGCATCAAAAGCATTCAGGACTACCCAAAACCCGGCATTCTTTTCCGTGATGTCACCAGCTTACTGGAAGACCCGAAAGCTTACGCTCTCAGCATCGACTTGCTGGTTGAGCGTTACAAAAATGCGGGCATTACCAAAGTTGTCGGCACCGAAGCGCGTGGCTTCTTGTTTGGCGCTCCGGTAGCTCTGGGTCTGGGCGTTGGCTTTGTGCCGGTCCGTAAACCGGGCAAACTGCCGCGTGAAACCATCAGTGAAACTTACGACCTAGAATACGGCACCGATCAGCTGGAAATCCACGTTGATGCCATCAAACCGGGCGACAAAGTTCTGGTGGTGGACGATCTGCTGGCAACCGGCGGCACTATCGAAGCGACCGTTAAACTGATCCGTCGTCTGGGTGGTGAAGTGGCTGATGCTGCGTTCATTATCAACCTGTTCGATCTCGGCGGCGAACAGCGTCTCGAAAAACAGGGCATTACCAGCTACAGCCTTGTTCCGTTCCCGGGCCATTAATTATCGCCAGTCTTGTGCTGCCCACGTTACGGACAGCACAAGATGTGCATTCAGCCTCGCCGTTCTGACGGGGCTGTGTTAGCATTACCCCTTCGTGAATCCACCTTCCAGCGTTTCAGAGCCTGCCAATGAGTTATCAGGTCTTAGCCCGAAAATGGCGCCCACAAACCTTTGCTGACGTCGTCGGCCAGGAACATGTGCTGACCGCACTGGCGAACGGCTTGTCGTTAGGGCGTATTCATCATGCTTATCTTTTTTCCGGCACCCGTGGCGTCGGAAAAACCTCTATCGCCCGACTGCTGGCGAAGGGGCTAAACTGCGAAACCGGCATTACCGCGACGCCGTGCGGCGTGTGCGATAACTGTCGTGAAATCGAGCAGGGGCGCTTTGTCGATCTGATTGAAATCGACGCCGCCTCGCGCACTAAAGTTGAAGACACTCGCGACCTGCTGGATAACGTCCAGTACGCTCCGGCGCGTGGTCGTTTTAAAGTTTATCTGATCGACGAAGTGCATATGCTGTCGCGTCACAGCTTTAACGCACTGTTAAAAACTCTTGAAGAGCCGCCAGAGCACGTTAAGTTTCTGCTGGCGACGACCGATCCGCAGAAATTGCCGGTGACGATTTTGTCGCGTTGTCTGCAATTTCATCTCAAGGCGCTGGATGTCGAGCAAATCCGCCATCAACTTGAGCACATCCTCAATGAAGAACATATCGCTCACGAGCCGCGGGCGCTGCAATTGCTGGCACGCGCCGCTGAAGGCAGCCTGCGAGATGCCTTAAGTCTGACCGACCAGGCGATTGCCAGCGGTGACGGCCAGGTTTCAACTCAGGCGGTCAGTGCGATGCTGGGTACGCTTGACGACGATCAGGCGCTGTCGCTGGTTGAAGCGATGGTTGAAGCCAACGGCGAGCGCGTAATGGCGCTGATTAATGAAGCCGCTGCCCGTGGTATCGAGTGGGAAGCGTTGCTGGTGGAAATGCTCGGTCTGTTGCATCGTATTGCGATGGTACAACTTTCGCCTGCTGCTCTTGGCAACGACATGGCCGCCATCGAGCTGCGGATGCGTGAACTGGCGCGCACCATACCGCCGACGGATATTCAGCTTTACTACCAGACGCTGTTGATTGGTCGCAAAGAATTACCGTATGCGCCAGACCGCCGTATGGGCGTTGAGATGACGCTGCTTCGCGCGCTGGCGTTCCATCCGCGTATGCCGCTGCCTGAGCCAGAAGTGCCACGCCAGTCCTTTGCGCCCGTTGCGCCAACGGCAGTAATGACGCCAACACAGGTGCCGCCGCAACCGCAATCAGCGCCGCAGCAGGCACCGACTGTACCGCTCCCGGAAACCACCAGCCAGGTGCTGGCGGCGCGCCAGCAGTTGCAGCGCGTGCAGGGAGCAACCAAAGCAAAAAAGAGTGAACCGGCAGCCGCTACCCGCGCGCGGCCGGTGAATAACGCTGCGCTGGAAAGACTGGCTTCGGTCACCGATCGCGTTCAGGCGCGTCCGGTGCCATCGGCGCTGGAAAAAGCGCCAGCCAAAAAAGAAGCGTATCGCTGGAAGGCCACCACTCCAGTGATGCAGCAAAAAGAAGTGGTCGCCACGCCGAAGGCGCTAAAAAAAGCGCTGGAACATGAAAAAACGCCGGAACTGGCGGCGAAGCTGGCGGCAGAAGCCATTGAGCGCGACCCGTGGGCGGCTCAGGTGAGTCAACTTTCGCTACCAAAACTGGTCGAACAGGTGGCGTTAAATGCCTGGAAAGAGGAGAACGGCAACACGGTGTGTCTGCATTTGCGCTCCTCTCAGCGTCATCTGAATAACAGTGGCGCACAGCAAAAACTGGCTGAAGCGTTGAGCACGTTAAAAGGTTCAACGGTTGAACTGACTATCGTTGAAGATGATAATCCCGCGGTGCGTACGCCGCTGGAATGGCG
>ENA-OQCW01000987-OQCW01000987.1-human-gut-metagenome-genome-assembly--contig:-NODE-987-length-12968-cov-4.801573_pt1 | contig 12968 bp, 8 predicted proteins | sample MGYA00242767_ERZ504593 | MGnify/ENA primary metagenome ERZ504593 (study PRJEB26092, sample SAMD00036307) | human gut metagenome | host: Homo sapiens | study: EMG produced TPA metagenomics assembly of... | reverse complement strand
AAAATAAATACCGCGGTGTTTGTATTGAAGGGGCAGATTGTCCTGAAAACATTTTTGAATTTATTGACTGGCTTCCAAAATTGGGTTTCAATACTTTTTTCTTACAGTTTGAGCTTCCCTATGCTTTCTTAAATTTATGGTACAGTCACAAAAATAACCCTATGCTCTCTGCCGAAGAATTTTCATTAGAAAAAGCTGCTGAAATTTCACTTCTGATAGATAAGGAATTACAAAAACGTAGCTTAAAGCATCATCGTGTAGGGCATGGCTGGACTTGTTCTGTTTTAAATCAAAACACACTAGGCTGGGTGGAGGCAGATAACACCTTGGATAAATCTCAGCTCCCCCTCACAGCATTGGTAAATGGCGAAAGAGGCTTCTTTGGAGGCATCCCTATTAACACAAACTTATGCTATTCCAACCCTGACGTAGTGGAAAGTTTTGCCGAAAAGGTTGTAGCTTATGCTAAAAAACACCCTGAGGTTGATTACCTTCATGTATGGCTGGCCGATGCTGCCAATAACCATTGTGAATGTGAAAATTGTCAAAAGTCCATACCGACTGATTTATATGTGCGTATACTGAATAGAATTGATGCTCTTCTCACAGAAAAAAAAACTTAAAAACAAAAATTGTCTTTTTGATTTACGAGGAATTGCTTTGGGCGCCTCAAAAAGAAGAAATCCTAAATCCTGACCGATTTGTTATGATGTTTGCGCCAATCAGCCGTACTTTTAAGAAATCTTACCAAATGCCAAAAGAGCTTCCTGCTTCTCCTGCATATGTGCGTAATAAAATTACTCTTCCTGTTAATCTGGAAGAAAATTTGTCTTTCTTAAGCCAATGGCAAAAAGCCTTTAATGGCGAATGTTTTGACTATGACTATCCTTTGGGACGGGCGCATTACGGTGATATGGGGTATGTGCATATTTCAAAAATCATTTATGATGATATTAAATATTTAAAAGAGCTTCATTTAGACGGTTATATCAGTTGTCAGGAGCTTCGGGCATTTTTACCTAACGGACTCCCCAATTATGTAATGGGCAAATGTCTTTTCGGAACAACACAAACCTTTGAAGAACTGGCTGAAGAATATTTTTCTGCAGCATACGGCGAAAACTGGAAAATTTACTACAAATATTTAAGTCAGGTTTCTGCTCTTTGTGACTGTGATTACTTTAACGGAAAAGGTCCTCGTGAAAACAAAACCGTACAGGAAAATATGATGAAATTAAAAGAAGTTTTGCTGCGCTTTAAGAAAAATCAGGAGACCTGCCCTGCCACACATCCATCTGCTATAACTGACATTTTCTGTAAACATCTTGACTACCATAATGAGTATTGTATACTATTAGCAAATGCACTTTATTATTTAGCAGGAGGGGAACAGGAAAATACCCAAAAGGCATGGAAAGATTTTCATGATTTTATTTGTTCACACGAGCTTGACTTCCAGAAGGCGCTTGACGTTTATCGTGTTATAGAGGTTTCTACCAATTATGCCGGTTTCCCTGTAATAGGAGGTTAAACGTTTATGACTAATCAGGAAAACCGAAGTACCATATTGGAATACATTTTCCGCAATGCACCTGTTGCACGCTCCACGATTGCCAAGCAAACACAAATTACTCCGGCAACAGTAACGTCCATTTCCGGAAACTTTATTCAAGAAGGCATCATACAGGAAATCGGCGCAGAGGATAATGCCGCCGATTGTTCCCCCGGAAGAAAAAGAATTTTGCTGGATATTGTTCCGGACAAGGTATATGCTATGGGAATTGAATTTACTTCCCGACATATCCGTTTTTCTATTTGCAACTTGCGAGGTGATACAGTATTTCAGTCTTCGTTTTCTGTCAAGGAAACCGATAATGGCAATATCACTGATTTTATAGCAGAAAAAGCAGAAGATATTTTAAAAGAAAATCCTTCCTTCGCAGCTTCCATAGTCGGAATGGGAATTGCCGTTCCCGGGCATATCGATGCGCATCAGGATAAGGTAATTACCAATTCCTCTCTGTGTCCGCAGTTTAGCGGAGAAGCTTTGAAAAAGCGGTTAAACATACCTATTATCTGCGAAAACAATGTGCGCTGTATGGCATTTGGAAGATATTTATTTGACCGTTCCTCACCTGATACCTTTGCTTTTTTTCATGTGGGCGCCGGTATGTTCTGCGCTCTCATAGAAAACTCAAAGCTTTTTCAGGGAACAAATTACTATGCCGGCGAAATCGGACATACCATTGTAAATCCAAACGGCAAGAAGTGTGAATGTGGAAAGTATGGCTGCCTTCAAACATATTGCAGCGAAACATGGCTTTTAAAATATTGCCGTCTGTTGTACGAAAGTAACGCAGACACAATTTTGCCCTCACTGAAACCCTGTGCAGATGCGTTGACCATTGAAGATATTTCCAACGCTTTTTCTCTAGGGGACACTCTGGTTGGAAATTATATTTCTACTGCTTTAAAATATCTGGGCATCACTGTATCGAATTTAGCAATTATTACTAATCCGGATAAAATTTATCTTCACGGCAATCTTTTTTCAAATACAGAAATTAAAGAAGAGCTGATGGATTATATCACAAAACAGCTCCTTTTTGTAGATGACCCATCCGACCAAACAGTTCAAATTTTAGACTATGATACATACGCCGGAGCTTCCGGAGCTGCTGCCTATGCAATCAAACATTTTTATATCTCTAATATCTAAAAAGGCGGTGTCCGAATTACCGGACACCACCTTTTCTATTTATTCCTCTTCAGTAATTTCTTCTTCCACTTCGTCCGCTTCTTCTGCGTCCTCAGCTTCCATTTCTTCTACTGCTTCTGTTTCTTCAACGATTTCTTCCTCTTCGAAAAATTCGTCTTCTAATTCTTCTTCATCTTCTCCGTCTGTATCCAGTTTAATATTAGCATATTTCTTCATACCTGTTCCGGCAGGAATTAACTTACCAATAATAACGTTTTCTTTCAGACCGATAAGTGGGTCAACTTTTCCTTTAATTGCTGCTTCTGTCAGAACCTTTGTTGTTTCCTGGAAGGAAGCTGCAGATAAGAAGGAGTTTGTTGCCAGAGAAGCTTTTGTGATACCCAGCATAACCTGTTTTCCGTCTGCCGGCTCTTTTCCTTCTTTAATAAGTTTTTCATTCTCTTCTTCAAAATCAAGAACGTCAACCAATGTTCCCGGAAGGAATTCTGTATCACCATTGTTCTCAATGCGGATTTTCTTCAGCATCTGACGAACAATAACTTCAACGTGCTTATCATTGATTTCTACACCCTGCAGGCGGTATACTCTCTGAACTTCACGGATCATGTAATCCTGTACCGCACGAACACCTTTAATTCTAAGGATATCATGTGGATTTACAGAACCTTCTGTCAGCTCATCTCCGGCTTCCAGATAATCTCCGTCCTGAATTTTAATACGGGAACCGTAAGGAATTAAGTATGTCTTACTTTCTCCGCTTTCATTGTCCGTTATAATGATTTCACGTTTTTTCTTTGTATCTTTAAGAGTAGCAACACCCTTAATTTCAGTAATAATTGCAAGACCTTTTGGTTTTCTTGCTTCAAAAAGCTCTTCGACACGAGGAAGACCCTGTGTGATATCGCCGCCGGCAACACCACCGGTATGGAAAGTACGCATGGTAAGCTGTGTACCTGGCTCACCGATAGACTGAGCAGCAATAATACCAACAGTTTCACCAACCTGTACAGGTTCACCTGTTGCCATATTTGCACCGTAACATTTTGCACAAACGCCGATGTGGCATTTACAAGTAAGAATTGTACGGATTTTAACTGCATCGTAAGGTTTACCTTCTGCATTTACACCTTCGTTTACTACACGAGCAGCACGTTTCGGTGTAATCATGTGATTTGCTTTTACGATAACATTTCCGTCTTTATCCTTAATTGTCTCACAGGAGAAACGTCCTGTAATACGTTCCTGAAGACTTTCGATTTCTTCTTTTCCGTCAACAAAAGCTTTCACCCACATTCCAGGGATTTCGCCTTTGCCTTCACAACAGTCTACCTCACGTACAATCAGTTCCTGTGATACGTCAACAAGACGTCTTGTCAGGTAACCAGAGTCGGCTGTACGAAGGGCTGTATCGGACAGACCTTTACGAGCACCATGAGCAGACATGAAGTACTCCAATACGTCAAGACCTTCACGGAAGTTTGACTTAATAGGCAACTCAATTGTATGACCTGTTGTATCTGCCATCAAACCACGCATACCTGCAAGCTGTTTAATCTGCTTATCAGAACCACGGGCACCAGAGTCAGCCATCATAAAGATGTTGTTATATTTATCAAGACCTGTAAGCAGTGCTTTTGTCAAAGCATCGTCAGTCTTTTTCCATGTATCAACAACTTCTTTGTAACGTTCTTCTTCTGTAATAAGACCACGTTTGAAGTTCTTTGTAATCAAGTCTACCGTATCCTGTGCCTGTTTAATCATTTCCGGTTTCTGTGGAGGCACTGTCATATCAGAAATGGAAACTGTCATGGCAGCTCTTGTGGAATATTTGTATCCCATTGCTTTGATAGCATCCAGCACTTCTGCTGTTTTTGTTGCGCCATGTGTATTGATAACTTTTTCCAAAATCTGTTTTAACTGTTTTTTACCTACAAGGAAATCTACTTCCGGAAGAAGTTCATTTCCTGGAATTGTTCTGTCTACAAATCCTAAATCCTGTGGAAGGATTTCGTTGAATAGCAAACGTCCTAATGTAGACTGTACTTTTCCGCTTAAAACATTTCCGTCTGCTGTATGTTTTTCTACGTAAACGAAAATCTTTGTCTGTAAAGTAATTGCCTGATTTTCATAAGCAAGAATTGCTTCATTTAAGTCTTTAAATACCTTACCTTCACCCTTATATCCCGGTCTTTCCTGTGTTAAGTAGTAAATACCGAGAACCATATCCTGAGAAGGAACGGCAACCGGACCACCGTCAGATGGTTTCAGAAGGTTGTTTGGTGAAAGCAGAAGGAAACGGCACTCTGCCTGCGCTTCTACGGATAATGGAAGGTGAACAGCCATCTGGTCACCGTCGAAGTCCGCATTGAACGCTGTACATACCAATGGATGCAGCTTAATTGCTTTACCTTCAACTAAGATTGGCTCAAACGCCTGAATACCTAATCTATGCAGAGTAGGTGCTCGGTTCAGCATAACAGGATGCTCTTTAATAACATCTTCTAATACATCCCAAACTGCAGGCTCAAGCTTTTCAACCATTTTCTTTGCATTTTTAATATTGTGTGCAGTACCGTTACTTACCAGTTCTTTCATAACAAATGGCTTGAACAATTCGATTGCCATTTCTTTTGGAAGACCACACTGATAAATCTTTAATTCCGGTCCTACAACGATAACAGAACGCCCTGAGTAGTCAACACGTTTACCTAACAAGTTCTGACGGAAACGTCCTGATTTACCTTTCAACATATCAGAAAGGGATTTCAGTGCTCTGTTACCAGGTCCTGTAACAGGACGACCACGTCGTCCGTTATCAATCAGAGCATCAACTGCTTCCTGCAGCATTCTCTTTTCATTACGAACGATAATATCCGGTGCACCCAGCTCTAACAGTCTTTTCAGACGGTTATTTCTGTTGATAATTCTTCTATATAAATCATTTAAGTCAGATGTTGCAAAACGACCACCGTCCAACTGTACCATAGGACGTAAATCCGGTGGAATAACAGGAACAACTGTCATAATCATCCATTCCGGTCTGTTTCCTGACTCTCTGAAAGCTTCAACAACTTCCAGACGTTTTACAATACGTGCACGTTTCTGTCCTGTAGAGTCTTTTAAACCGGCTTTTAACTCTTTGGACTCTCTCTCTAAGTCAATGGCTGCCAGAAGCTCTTGAATAGCTTCTGCACCCATACCAACTTTAAAGTTGTCACCATATTTTTCTCTTGCATCCTGATATTCTTTTTCTGTCAGAACCTGTTTGTACTGTAAATCTGTTGTTCCTGCATCTAAAACGATGTAGTTTGCAAAGTACAATACCTTTTCCAGAGTTCTTGGAGACAGGTCAAGAATAAGTCCCATTCTGGAAGGAATACCCTTAAAATACCAGATATGAGAAACCGGCGCTGCAAGTTCAATATGTCCCATACGCTCTCTACGAACAGATGCTTTTGTTACTTCAACACCACATCTGTCACAGATAACGCCTTTATAACGGATTTTCTTATATTTACCGCAGTGACATTCCCAGTCTTTACTTGGTCCGAAAATTCTTTCACAGAAAAGACCGTCTTTTTCCGGTTTTAATGTTCTATAATTGATGGTTTCCGGTTTTTTTACCTCACCATGAGACCATTCGCGGATTTTCTCCGGAGATGCCAGTCCGATTTTGATGGCATCAAAGGTCATCGGCTGATATACCTCTTTATTTGCTGTTTCCGGCATTGTGGACTCCTTTCCTAATTACTCATCAAGAGCATCTTCATCTAAGTCTAAGAAAACATCTTCATCTATGTCTTCTTCCACATCTACTAATTCTTCGCCTTCAAATTCCTGTTTAGAAAATCCGTGGCTTCCGTAGTCCTCATTATCATCGCCTCTGGAATCACCTTCGATAATGGAGCGCATATCTGTATCTCCATAATCGATTGTTTCCATAATTTCAACTTCTGTCATATCTTCTCTAAGAACTCTTACATCAAGTCCTAAGGACTGTAATTCTTTCAAGAGTACCTTGAAGGATTCCGGAATACCCGGTTCAGGAATATTATCACCCTTAATAATTGCTTCGTAAGTTTTCACACGTCCGATAACATCATCAGATTTTACTGTCAGGATTTCCTGCAGTGTGTAAGATGCACCGTAAGCTTCCAGTGCCCAAACCTCCATCTCTCCGAAACGCTGACCACCGAACTGAGCTTTACCACCCAGAGGCTGCTGTGTTACTAAGGAGTATGGACCTGTGGAACGTGCATGGATCTTATCATCTACCAGATGATGCAGTTTCAGGTAGTGCATGTGTCCGATTGTTACAGGGCTGTCGAAGTATTCACCTGTACGTCCGTCACGCAGTCTTACTTTTCCATCTCTGGAGAGAGGAACACCTTTCCAAAGCTCTCTGTGTGCTTTGTTTTCGTCTAAGAACTGCATTACTTCAGGTCTTAATGTATCTTCGTATTTTTTACGGAATTCTTCGAAATCTTCTGTATTTACATAATCATTTGCTAATTCCAGTGTATCCTGAATATCGTTTTCGTTTGCACCATCGAAAACAGGTGTCGCGATATTAAATCCTAATGCTTTCGCAGCAAGACTTAAATGGATTTCAAGAACCTGTCCGATATTCATACGAGAAGGCACACCAAGCGGATTTAATACGATGTCCAGAGGACGTCCGTTTGGCAGGAATGGCATATCCTCAACAGGAAGTACACGGGAAACAACACCCTTGTTACCATGACGACCAGCCATCTTATCACCGACAGAGATCTTTCTCTTCTGTGCAATATAAATACGAACTGCCTGATTTACACCAGGAGATAACTCATCACCATTTTCTCTTGTAAATACTTTTGCATCCACTACGATACCGTATTCACCATGAGGTACTTTCAGGGAAGTATCACGAACTTCTCTTGCTTTTTCACCAAAGATTGCACGAAGCAGTCTTTCTTCTGCAGTAAGCTCTGTTTCTCCCTTTGGAGTAACTTTACCAACCAGAATATCTCCGGCTCTTACTTCTGCACCGATACGGATGATACCTCTTTCATCCAGATCTTTTAACGCATCATCACCTACACCAGGTACATCTCTTGTAATTTCTTCCGGCCCTAATTTTGTATCTCTGGCTTCAGCTTCATATTCTTCAATATGAACAGATGTATAAACATCGTCCATAACCAGTCTTTCACTTAAAAGAACAGCATCCTCGTAGTTATAACCTTCCCATGTCATAAATCCGATAAGAGGGTTCTTACCAAGAGCTAATTCACCATTAGAAGTAGATGGACCATCTGCAATAACCTGACCAGCTTCTACGTGCTCGCCTTTTACAACGATTGGTCTCTGGTTGTAGCAGTTACTCTGGTTACTTCTCATGAATTTTGTCAGATGATAAACGTCTTTTGTTCCATCATCATTTTTCATAATAATTTCTTTAGAAGCAGCACATTCTATAGTACCGGAATTTTTTGCAACAACACAAACGCCGGAGTCTACAGCTGCTTTTGATTCCATACCTGTACCAACTACAGGAGCTTCTGTTGTAAGAAGCGGAACTGCCTGACGCTGCATGTTAGATCCCATCAGCGCACGGTTAGCATCGTCATTCTGAAGGAAAGGAATTAATGCAGTAGCAACGGAGAACACCATCTTAGGTGATACGTCCATGTACTCGAACATCTGACGTTCATATTCCTGTGTTTCTTCTCTATAACGACCAGATACGTTTTTATGAATGAAATGTCCTTCTTCATCCAATGGCTCATTCGCCTGAGCAACATGGTAAATATCTTCTTCGTCCGCTGTCATGTAAACAACTTCGTCTGTTACTCGTGGATTTTTCGGATCAGTTCTGTCAATTTTTCTGTATGGCGCTTCTACAAAACCATACTCATTAATTCTTGCGTAAGATGCAAGAGAGTTAATCAAACCAATGTTTGGACCTTCAGGAGTTTCAATCGGACACATTCTTCCGTAATGGGAATAGTGAACATCTCGAACCTCAAATCCGGCTCTGTCTCGTGACAGACCACCAGGTCCCAATGCAGATAAACGTCTCTTATGTGTCAGCTCACCCAATGGGTTGTTCTGATCCATGAACTGAGACAACTGGGAAGAACCAAAGAATTCTTTCACCGCTGCTGTTACCGGTTTAATATTAATCAGGGACTGTGGTGAAATTCCCTCTAAATCCTGAGTTGTCATTCTTTCACGTACCACTCTTTCCAATCTGGAAAGACCAATTCTATACTGGTTCTGTAAAAGTTCACCAACTGCTCTGATACGTCTGTTTCCTAAGTGGTCAATATCATCATCTGTACCAAGACCATATTCCAGATGCATATTGTAGTTAATAGAAGCTAAAATATCTTCCTTTGTAATATGTTTTGGAATAAGCTCATGGATTTCTCTCTTAATCGCTTCTTTGATATCATCCAGCTCTTCGTTTTCTTCTAAAATCTTTGTAAGTACCGGATAATAAACTAATTCTGTAACACCCAGCTCTTTTAATTCTTCATCGCTTAAATCTACATAATTTTTCAAATCTACTGCCATACTGGACAGCACTTTGATATTACGTTCTTCGCCCTGAATCCACACATAAGGAACAGCTGCATTCTGAATTGTATCAGCCAGCTCCTGACTCACAACAGTACCTGCCTCGGCAATAATTTCACCGGTTGTCACATCAACAACTTCTTCCGCCAGCTTATGACCTGCAATACGATTGCGAAGAAGAAGCTTCTTATTGAATTTATAACGACCTACTTTTGCCAAATCGTAGCGGCGAGCATCAAAGAACATACTTGTAATCAGGCTCTCTGCGCTTTCTACTGCCAGAGGTTCGCCTGGACGGATTTTCTTATATAATTCCAGCAGACCTTCCTGATAACTTTCAGAAGTATCTTTTGTAAAGCTGGCTAAAATCTTTGGTTCTTCGCCGAACAAATCTATAATTTCTGCATTCGTACCAATTCCTAAAGCACGAATCAAAACTGTAATAGGGACTTTTCTTGTTCTGTCTACACGTACATAGAATACGTCATTGGAGTCTGTTTCGTATTCCAGCCATGCACCCCTGTTTGGGATAACTGTTGAGGAATACAGGGTTTTACCCAGTTTATCGTGTGCAATTGCATAATAAATACCTGGTGAACGTACTAACTGGCTGACGATAACACGTTCAGCTCCATTAATTACAAACGTACCAGTTGCTGTCATAAGTGGCAAATCACCCATGAAAATTTCATGTGTGGTAATTTCGCCATTTTCTTTGTTGTGTAATCTTACCTTTACCTTTAAAGGTGCAGCGTATGTTGCATCTCTTTCTTTACATTGCTCGATGGTATATTTCTTTTCATCTTCACACAAAGTAAAGCCAACAAATTCCAAGCTTAATTTACCGCTATAGTCTGCGATTGGAGAGATATCTTCAAAAACTTCATTTAAGCCTTCGTCCAGAAACCACTGGTAAGAGTCTTTCTGAACCTCAATGAGGTTCGGCATCTCCAGTACCTCTTTCTGGCGCTGGTATGACATTCTCATGGCCTTACCATTAGTTACGGAACGGATTCTGTTTTTCTCCATTGACGTTTCACCCCTTGTATGTTTTAATTTAAATTAATGCAGGAGTCTCTTTTTTATAGACTCCTAGGCATAACTTGCCATAATAGTGCATTTCTCACTATATCACCTTTTGTCAACAGTGTCAATAGATTTCCTTACTTTTTTATTCATAAACTGAAATCTCCCTTTGAAATAAAAAAGTCTGCATCACTTACAAGACGCAGACTTCTCATTTTCACCTCTTATTTTTCTGTACCACAGCTTCCACAGTCACACTCTCCATGGCAGCCACCTTTCTTGGAACAACAGCCTCCTGACGGGCATCCGATACATTTTGTACCGCTTTTTTTTACCTTTACAATATAAGCCAACGCAGCCCCTACTGCTAAAAGCAAAATTCCTGCCACCAACAAATTTGCCATATATATGCTCCTTTCTGTTATCTATATCTATGCATGCAAACTATATTTTGAGCCAAATGTTTTCTGTGTTCTTCTTGATAATACCACCAAAACACCTACCATTACAAGTACTGCTATAAGTCCCGGAACAAAAGCCATTCCCAAAGAACCTGTTGTCATCAACATTCCAATCTGATATACCAGAAACGCAATGGTATATCCCGTTCCCAACTGCAAGGCAATTCCACCCCACAACCATTTTTTATCCTGCATCTCCGAATTCATTGCTCCAAGAGCCGCAAAGCAAGGAGGTGTAAAAGATTAACATCAAATATGCCAGAGCCGCAACTTTGGTAAGACCCATAACAGCTGCAACTTCATTCCCACTTCCCACTAACGCCAATTCATCTGTATCAATGAAGTTTGTAAGTCCATATACAACCGCCAATGTCCCCACTACATTTTCTTTTGCAATAAATCCAGTAATCGCAGCTGCCGCCAACTGCCACACACCAAATCCTAAAGGAAGTAAAAGTACCGCAACGGAGAAGCAACAGATGCTAAAAATAGAAGTACTCTCCATGCCTTCTTCTACACCTGAATGCCAATTAAACTCTGCATAATCTGCACAACTGTATTGCATACCAAAATAATTGTTCCAGCTTTCACAATATAAGCTTTACCACGAGAAAGCATAGATAAAGTTGCCCTTTTTAAGCTCGGAATTTTATATTCCGGAAGTTCAATAATGAAGAAAGATTTTCTAAATTTGTACCCTGTAATTTTCTTTACCAAAAGTGCTCCTAAGAAAATCAGCACAATCCCTACCAGATACATCATCGGCCCTACCCACGCTGCATCCGCAAAAAATGCTCCTGCAAATAAAGCAATAACCGGAAGTTTTGCACCACAAGGCATAAATGGCGTCAACATGGCAGTTGCTCTGCGTTCTCTTTCATTGCGAATGGTTCGGCAGGACATAATTCCCGGAATTGCACATCCAGTCCCAATTACCATCGGAATTACAGATTTTCCCGAAAGACCTACTCTTTTAAAAATCGGATCCAGTACAACTGTCGCTCTTGCCATATATCCACAATCTTCCAAAAGCGCTATCAAAAAATACATAACCATTACAAGAGGTAAGAAACCTACCACAGCACCTACTCCTCCAATAATACCGTCTACTAAAAGAGCCTGTAAAAATGGATTTGCATTTTCCACCAATCCTGCTACCCAATTCTGAAAAATTTCTATCCAACCTACCAGCCAGTCAGCAATCCAAGTTCCAACTGTAGACTGAGAAATATAAAACACCAGAAACATCACTGCTGCAAAAATCGGAATTCCCACAAATTTATTTGTAAGAACAGCATCTATTTTATCCTGCTTGTTTTTATCCCGCGTAAAAACCTTCCTCTTTTCCACTTGTTTTACAATATTATTCACAAAAGAAAAACGTTTTCTGTCTGCCGCTTCCACTTCTGCTTTATCTTGAAGATTAATATTTTCCTGAATGTAAGGTGCTTTCTGATTGCATCCTTTTAAGCATACTGCTTCACTTACTACCTGTTTTAATCCTTCATGTCCCGCTGATGTAGATACCGTTTGAACAACCGGGCATCCTAATTTCTCAGACAACTGTTTAATATCAATTTCCGTTTTTTTCTTCTGCGTAATATCACTTTTATTCAAAGCCACTACCATAGGAATTCCCAATTCCAAAAGCTGTGTGGTAAAAAACAAACTTCTACTTAAATTTGTAGCATCTACAATGTTAATAATCACATCCGGATTTTCATTCTTTACATAACTACTGGTAATACTTTCTTCAGATGTAAATGGAGACATGGAATATGCCCCCGGTAAATCCACGGCAATCAATTCTTCTGTCCCCTCAAAATATCCTTTTCGGATGGGGCTCTCCTTTCTCTCTACGGTAACTCCGGCCCAGTTTCCCACGCGTTCATTTCTTCCAGTAAGAGCATTATACATAGTAGTTTTTCCACTATTGGGATTTCCTGCCAACGCAATTCTCATAATCCTTATCTCCTTCTTTTAATTAGTTTTATCTAACTTAATGTCTTAAAAAAAGAATTCTGCAAAGCAGAGTTCTTTTCTGCGGTGAGTTATTTCAAAACCCCTATTTATATCAAAATAGCCTGTGCTAAATCTGTATCTATATTATATCTGGCATCTTTTAAGGAAACTACACAGCCGCCTTTTCGCTGAGAAATCACCGTAACCGGTTCACCGCTATAGCATCCCAACGAAAA
>ENA-OQCW01000986-OQCW01000986.1-human-gut-metagenome-genome-assembly--contig:-NODE-986-length-12972-cov-3.361697_pt1 | contig 12972 bp, 10 predicted proteins | sample MGYA00242767_ERZ504593 | MGnify/ENA primary metagenome ERZ504593 (study PRJEB26092, sample SAMD00036307) | human gut metagenome | host: Homo sapiens | study: EMG produced TPA metagenomics assembly of... | reverse complement strand
CAGGAGGAGCAGTTCGGTCGCGGCGCCGACATGGGCGGCGCTCCCGGCAGCAGCTCTGATTCGGGTGGTTCCGATTCGACTGGTACGAGCGGCGACTCCGGCAGCGCGTCGCCATCGCGCGGGCGCTGAGCTATGGTCCGTCGATTGTCCTCGCCGACGAGCCGACCGGCAATCTCGACATGGCCACGCAGGACGACATCATGGCGCTCGCCCATGAGGAGGGCAAGTGCGTGACCAGTCCAGAAGTCGCCGCGGCCTTCGACGAGGTCTATCAGCTCGCCAAGCTGCGTCGCCGCTGACCGCACGATTGCATGCGACACGCTCGGAATGCGTAGCACAATCGCAAGGTGCGAATCGAGAACGGCGCAATGGCAATGCATGGCCAGTGACGATTCGATGATTGTGCTACGCACTCCGGGCGTGTCGCACGGTGGCGTGGTGTCGCACGGTGGTGTGGTGTCGCACGGTGGTGTGGTGTCGCACGGTGGTGTGGTGTCGCACGGTGGTGTGGTGTCGCACGGTGGTGTGGTGCCGTGTGGTGGCACCACTACCGCGCCTTGCGGCCGACCCGCTCCAGCAGACGCCCGTTGAGCCGGATCTGCGACACCAGTATCGCCAGGAAAATCAGCGCGAATCCGGTCGCCGCAGCACCACTGACAGTCTCTCCATAGAACAGCACCGAAAACACCATGCTGAACACGGTCTCCAGGCACATGATGATCGACGCCTGCGAAGGCGGGGTCACCTTGAGCCCGACGTTCTGCATGATCTGAGCCAGCATCGTCGCGCCGAGAAACAGGTAGACCAGGCATGCGAGGACGCCCGGCGCAAGCCATGAGGCGTTCGGCGCCGGTTCGCTGAACGACGCGCCGACTATGAAGCACACGCCGGCCGTCACGAACTGCGCGAACGTCAGCGCCACCGGGTCGATGACGCGGCTCCACTTGCCCAGACACACCAGATTGAACGAAAAGATCACCGCGCACAGCAGCGTCAACAGGTCGCCGGTGCCAATCGTGAGCCCGCCCAGCCCGGACCCGAGCGACACGAAGCCGACGCCGGTCAGGCACAGGGCGGCCGCGACGATGTTGCGCGCCGCAGGGCGCTGCCGCATCAGCAGCCATGAGACGAACGGCACCAGCACGCAATACGCCGAGGTCAGGAATGCGCTGCGGCCGGGTTCGATCATCGTCAGGCCGACCGTCTGGCTGATCATCGTGCCCCAATACGTGAGCCCGGTCACCAGCCCCGGGATGATGATGGATTTGTTCAGATACGGTACGATTCGCTTGCGAAACAGGATAAGCATGATCGTCGACGCGCCGACTAGCCGCAATCCCATCAGCCATTGCGGCGTGACGACACCCATCGCGACCTTGGCTATGGGATAGCTACCTCCCCACAGCATCGCGCAGCACAGCAACATGACCCGCCCCGTCGTCGGGGACAGTCCTTTCTTCATCGTTGAACCTCTCTCAATGAGTCGATATGGCATTGGCGCGCATTGGCACGTCATCGGCGGCCCGATAACATGGTAATAGCGAAACCGCCGCGCCGCGCCGCGTCCGGCCCGGCATCCTGGGGAGGGGGTGCTGATATGGTAGACACTCCGTCAGAAGCCGCGTAAGTGATCGGCTTCGTTGTTGAAAGGCTATTGTGCCGAAACGTCACCATGATTTCGCGGCTGGTTCCGCTGCGCGTTCCGTTATGCATACCGATACGGACACTGTTGATATAGATGATATCGATGCCGCCCTTGATGCTTCCGCAGATGACAAGGAGCAGGATGCCGCTCCGACGTTCGCCGAGCTCGGCGTGCCCAAGCCGCTGGTGCACGTGCTCGCCATGGACGGCAAGGTCACCGCGTTCCCGATTCAGGCGGACACGCTCGCCGATTCGCTGAACGGCGTCGATCTGCTCGGTCGCGGGCAGACTGGCTCCGGCAAGACGCTCGCATTCGCCATTCCGCTGGTCGCCCGCCTGAGCGAGCACAGCGTCACCGAAGTGGCCATGAAGGAATTCGAGCAGATTCGCAAGGCGTCCGACGAGAAGGCCGCGCGGGAGCAGGCGTCCCTGCCGCGTCCGCGCGGATTGGTGCTCGCGCCGACCCGTGAGCTCGTCAACCAGATCGACGAGGTGATTCAGCCGCTCGCCGAGGCGTACGGCATGAGCACCGTCACCGTGTATGGCGGCGTGAGCTACGCCCGTCAGGTCGCGGGGCTTCGTGCGGGCGCCGATATCGTCGTCGCTTGCCCGGGACGTCTTGAGGATCTGCTGCGTCAGGGCAAGCTGTCTCTGGACGCCGTGGAGATCACGATTCTCGACGAGGCCGACGAGATGGCCGACATGGGATTCCTGCCGCCCGTCACGCGTCTGCTGGAGCAGACCGATTCGCGCGGTCAGCGTATGCTGTTCTCGGCGACGCTCGACCACGGCGTGGACGCGCTGGTCAAGCGGTTCCTGCCGGATGCGAAAGTGCATGCGGTCAGTTCTGTCGTCTCGCAGGTCGACACGATGACCCATCACGTGTTCGAAGTGTCGCAGGGCAACAAGCATGAGGTGATTCGTCTGCTGGCCAGCGGCACCGGCAAGCGCATCCTGTTCACGCGCACCAAGTTCCAGGCCAAGAAGATGGCGAAGAAACTGATCGACGAGGGCATTCCCGCGGTCGATCTGCAGGGCAACCTCAGCCAGAAGCAGCGTGACCGCAACCTGTTGGCGTTCGAGAAGGGCCTGGTACGCGTATTGGTTGCCACCGACGTGGCCGCTCGCGGCATCGACGTCCATGATGTGACGCTGGTCGTGCAGACCGATCCGCCGGCCGACCCCAAATCGTTCCTGCATCGTTCCGGCCGCACTGCGCGCGCCGGCGAACAGGGTGACGTGGTGACGCTCGTCCTGCCGAATCAGGCCCGCAGCACTCGCCAGATGATGAAGCGCGCCGGCATCCGAGTCAAGTCGGTGGCAATCACGCCGGCGTCCGAAGATCTGACCGAGTTGGCCGGCGAGCACGCGCCGGTCGTCGAGGGCTGGTCGCTGGACAAGGCGCTTGAGGCTTTGCGCCGTTCCGAGCGCGCCGGCCGCTCCGATCGCAAGGGCGGTCGCGGTGGTGAGGCGCGCGGCGGGCGGGGACGTTCCGGCCGCAAGTCCCGCGCCCGTGGCGGCGAGCATGATTTCTCCCGTCCGTCCGCACGCCGTGACGGCCATCGTCATGACGGCGCCGAAATGGAGGGCCGCGAGAGCGCCCAATACCGGTTCGACCATCGGGACGAATCGCAGATGTCGATCATCGGCGAGGGCAAGCCGCACGGCAAGCGCAAGCACACCACCAAGCGGGACCGTTTCGACGGATACGGGCGCTCCGGCTTCGATGACGGCCGTTTTGACGACCGGCGTCAGTACCGTGACGCTGAGGGTCGCAAGGGCGGCAAGAAGCGCCGCGGCAACGACTTCGGCGACGATTTCAACACGCCGTTTGACGGTCGCGAGGCCGATCGCCGCAGCAACCGTCGCAACGGGCGTTTCCACGACACGTCGTTCGAGGACCGCAAGGGCGGCTCGCACAACAACGACGGTGACAACCGTCGTGACGGGCGGAACCGCAGGAGCCAGAGCGGGCCGAACCGTGCCACGCGCAAGGCCGCGGGATTCCGCAAGTCGCACGGCAAGCGCAACGCGGCGCCGTTCCGCCGCGGTCGCTGAGTAATCATTGACCGGCCGGCGTCGGCGGCATCGACGTACCTGTCGATACTGCCGACGCCCGGCTGTCATATATGACCTGTCGTATATATGACCTGTCTTAGCCGTGCCATGACGGGTGACCAAGGTGTGGATGCTCGCCCCTGACTAGCTGCGTTCGGGGGGTTACAATGGGGGCGTCGATGTGAGCAGTCGGGGAGGTGCGCGATGGCAAAGCATATGCGCCCGCCGCGGCGCAGGACGGGACGTATCCTGCGCGGCATCGTGACGCATGCCGGCGGTCGTGTCGGCCCTCGTCGGCGGGCGAACCCGCCTGGCGGCCGAATAATATCCACCCGTGAGCTGACGTATGTGCGCCGCCGTCTGACGGTGCTGATCGCGATGTTCTCCGTGGTGACGATGGTGGTGCTATTGTCCGTGCGCGGGTGCTCGAACGATGGCGATGGCTCGTCCGGCAGCGTTTCATCAGCCGGTGCGGCCCGGTCCGGTGCCACGGTCGACCCCACCGACGGCAGTGCCGCCGATGACGGCTCCTCCGACGAAAGTTTCTCCGACAAGTCGGGGTCCGGCAGGGTTCGTTCCCAATCGGCGTCTCGGAGCATGTTCAAGGCGGCCATGCCGGCTCCGGCCCAGCCCGAACGCGACCTGACTGCCCAGGCATCCGCCGCGCTGGCCGGTGTGTTTTCCGGCGCGAGATATTCCGTCTCCGTGGTCGATCTGAGCAATGCCGGCACACTCGTCGACATCGACTCCTCCCAGGTGTTCGCATCGGCGAGCACGTACAAGCTGTTCGTGGCGCATTCGATGGTGACGGCCGTGGAATTAGGCGAGATGACATGGGATTCGCCGCTCAACGGCATGACGCTGCAGCAGTGCCTGACCACGATGATCGTTGATTCCGACAACGAATGTCCCAAGGCATGGCTGATGCGCGATAACGGCGCCGGCTACGACAAAGTAACGCAGCAGGCGAACGCGCTCGGCGCGAAGAACACGACATTGCATTATCTGGACGTGCGCACGACATCGGCCGATCTGGCGCTGATCCTGACCAAACTGTATCGGGGCGAGATCTGGAACGACGACGACCGGGACATGGTGATCGGCCTGATGAAACGGCAGCAGTACCGCAGCGGCATACCGGCCGGCATCGGCGGCAACGGAACCGTTGCCGACAAGGTCGGATTCCGCGACTCGTACCTGCATGATGCGGGCATCGTATATTCCGGCAAGGGCGACTATGCGTTCGTCATCATGACTTCCGGCTCGTCGTGGACGGCGATAGCCAACGCCAGCGCCGCGCTGTATCAGCTGCTGTGAACGGTTGCCGCCGGAGATGGTGACGGCCGCCGGCAGATGCGGCGGCCGTATGAATGAATCGGTTTTTCAGCGGTTCTCGACGCTGATGCGCTGCGTGAGCGCGTGCGATTCGCCGGGAGCGAGCTCGATGGCATACTCGCGGCAGGCGGCTGCCTCGATGGCTACGAAATCGCGCCATTCGCCGGGGCTGCATGTCGCCGATTTCGGTGTCGGCCGCGGTTCCCGGGTTCCATGTGACGGTCTGCTTCGTGCCATGGGCCTCGATGACGATGACGCGATCCCATGCCGGGTCATCCAGACGCAACGTGTCGGTGGAGTAGTAGATGCGGTCGACCGTGGTGCCGTCGAAGGTCACCGGCTCATCGGGCTGCACGCGGGGAGGGTACCCGGCGACCGTGGCGTCGAGATAGTCGGAGCCCTCCAATCCGTGTAGGCTCACCTGGGTCAGGTCGCCGACATGGAAGTGCGTGTGCAGCGCGGTCTCATAGCGCAGCGGCTCGGTACCGTCGTTGGTGATGGTCAGCGTCATGGTCAGCTCCTTGCCGACTTCGATGTCGTAGACCGCATGGAACCGCGGGGAGGCCCCGGAATGCAGCTGGGCGAGCAGTTCGGGCGTCGCGTCGGCGTCGGACAGCGTGTATCGGATGCGTCGGTCGTCGGTCGCGTCCTCGTCCACATGCCAGACAGTGGTGCGGGCGAACCCGTGCTTCGGCTTCTTACCGGCGATTTCGCCATGCTCGAAACCGAGTGCGAACCATGGCAGTACCACGGGCACGCCTCCGCGGATCGGTTTGCCCAGATAGACGGCCTTGGGCTGCCATACGGCGGGATGGCCGCCCGCGGGCGTCCAGGAGAGCACGTGAGCGCCGAAATCGCTGATCTGCGCGGCACCGTCTTCATTGGCGACGTTGCGAATAGTAAACGTAGTAATCATAGATCACAGTATATGCCGATGTCGGCCTTTGAAAATACTTACCTTGGTCATAGCTGTTTTTTATATAAAATGTTTGAACACCTTTGAACACTTTATGATGAAATACCGAGATTCTGAAAAGCAAGCCTGTTATTCTTCCTCTTATTGACATTGTGAAACAGACAAATCGGGATTTGTGGAGGTAAAGAGAATGATTACAAAGCATGTTGTTGTGCTACCTTATGATAAACACTGGGCGCGGGATTTTTGTGAAATCAAGAGTGAAATTCAGGAAGCTCTTGATCAACTGGCTCTTGCGATAGAACATGTTGGCAGCACTTCAGTGCATGGTTTATCAGCGAAACCGATTATTGATATTGATGTCGTCATTAAAGATTACTCCATGCTTGACGCTGTAATCTCTGCCTTAGAAAGAATCGACTATCACCATGAAGGAAACCTTGGTATTGCCGGACGGGAAGCATTTAAATATGAAGGCAAAACCCATTTGCGGAAGCATCATCTATATGTATGCCCGCGAGATTCTGAGGAACTGAAAAGGCATATTGCTTTCCGTGAATATTTGCGTTCTCATCCGGAAGCTGTGCGTGAATACAGTAGAATTAAAGAAGAAGGCGCTGCGCTCTATCCATTTGATATTGAGAAATATATCGAACATAAGTCACCGTTTGTCGAAAAAATCTACTCAGAAATAGGGATATGACAAATTTCAGTTTGTATGCAACAAACGTTTGAACACTTTTTGAACACCGCAACCGTGATGAAGTCTTCAAAGCCCCTTTCTATCAGTATTTGAGATTAAGTAAAACGGTTCGATTCCGGTCTGCGGCATTGATGAAAAGTGAGAGAAACGTTGAATTTACAGCGTTTCTCTTATTTTTATACGAAAAAACAGCTGTTCTTTACTCAATGCTCTGTCAACGGCGAAGTTGGCGCGGATTCACTGCATGCTGGACATCGGAGACTGATATGAAAAAAATAATCGACGGATCAATCAGCCGACCGGTCTGGCCGCTGATGAATACCGTTGCTGAACTGTGATTGAAAGATATATCCGTATGCCTCAGGCATATGACATGAGTTACGTGAGGAGCTGTTACTGATGAAGCAGTCAAACGTCATCAAGGGCACGCTCGCCGTCGTGGCGCTCGTTGCGGCGCTGGTGGTAGGTGTCGCCGTGCATATGCATTCCGTCGGCTCTCCGACCGCTGGCCACTCGACGCAGAATACGGCGAAGACCGCGACAGAGACCACGGCGAAGACCGCCGAGTCCATCACCGCCGACTATCCCGGCTACTCTTCCGCCGAAGAGGGCGTCAAGGCCGCCGGTCTGGTGGTCACCGGTGTCCCGCTCGACTCGCGCGAGCGCATCCTGTATCCCGAGATCGATTTCACGTCCGGAACGCCTGAAACGAACCCGCAATACGGGCTGACGGAGGACGACATCGACATGGACGCGCTGGGCGTGCCGGAGACCGTCACCCGGGTGCGTGTCACCAAAGTCATCAAGGGCGACGCGAAAGTCGGCGACATCATTGAGGTCGCGCAGGTGGGCGGCGTCGACAAGAGCGGCATCGTTCGACGCGAGACGTCAACCACGCTGCTGAACGAGGCGAAGGCGAGTGGCACCGCCGAGTTCCTGCTGCTACTCAACGAATATGACGTCGTCTACAATGCCATCAACCCAATCTCCGGAGTGCTTGGCGTCGATACCGACGGGCACGTCACCGCGTTGAAGTCGTCTGGCGAGTCCGGCGGCATCGGCGAATCCCTGAAGGAGTACATGAACGCCGTCTCATGACGGCTGGTCCGGGATCATCCTGAAAACCGCGGCCCCGCTGGCCGCATTCCGATTCACATGCGGAATGCGACTGGCGCGGCCGCGCTGTCCATATATATCCGCCAAATGTTCGCTTTCAGAGTGGCTGGTCACATAGTGGTTGCCCGATGCATGCATAGTGAGCGATTTCTGTTTCCTCGCAGCGCGAAAAATGACGACGCGGGACTACAGTGACACGGTGATTGCCATATCCGGCAAGGCACAGTCGTTGGGAAAAGAGGCGAAACATGGGCAGTGGAAAAACCATGTTGGTAAGTGAAATGGCGCACGGCGGTCCTCAAAGAGGACGCGCCGGTGTGCATCGAAGCCTTGCGACGGATCGACGTTCGGGCCGGAAGACGCCGACCTGCAGGTCCGGGTCACCAGTCCTAAGGCCATCTATCAGTTGGCGAGCAACCTGAACGAGATCGGTTTGGCCCGCGCATACATCCTGGGCTACTTCGACATCGAAGGACTGGACGTGGCCGACCCGTATCCGCAGCTGCGCAAGCTCGTCGAACTGGCATCGTACATCCGAAAGCCATCTCCGCTCGAACTGGCGCGCATGGGGCGGCCGTTCTCAGCCACGGCTACCACAAGGTGGAGGTGCCGCAGTCCGAGGCCCCTCGAAATTCGAACGCATCAAGTCCGGTCTGTTCCCGCACACCGAAAAGGCCGACTCCGAGACCGTCAGCTTCCATTATGACCTGTCGAACGAGTTCTACGCCGACTTCATCGGACCGTCGATGACGTACACGTGCGCGGTGTTCGACACGCCCGACATGAGCCTGGATGACGCGCAGCGCAACAAAATCGACCTGGTGCTCGACAAGCTGGACCTCAAGCCCGGCGACCGCATGCTTGACATCGGATGCGGCTGGGGCGCTCTGGTCATCGCCGCAGCCAAGCGCGGCATCAAGGCACTGGGAGTATCGCTGTCGCACGAGCAGATCGAGTACGGTCAGGAGTGGATCAGGCGCGAAGGGCTGGAGAATCTGGCCGAGCTGCGCGTGATGGACTACCGCGAAGTGCCGGAACGAGACTTCGACGGCATCACCTCGGTGGGCATGATGGAACATGTGGGCGCGAAGAACTACCGCCACTACTTCGATGAGATGTTCAAGCTGCTCAAGCCGGCCGGCCGCCTGCTCAACCACCAGATCACGATCTCCAAGGACAAGCCGAACAACCGGCCCGGAACGGACGAGTTCCTCGACCGATACATCTTCCCCGACGGCGACCTCGCCTCGCCCGGGTTCATCGAGTCGGCGCTGCACGACGCCGGCTTCGAGGTCGTCAACCAGGAGAACCTGCGGCAGCATTACGCGCTGACGCTGCATCATTGGAACGCCAATCTCAAGGCCAACTGGGCCGACGCCGTCAAGCAGGTCGGCTACGAGCGGGCGAAGGTGTACGGCCTGTATCTGGCCGCGTGCGAGTTGAACTTCGAGCTCAACGGCATCCAGGTGCACCAGTTCCTCGCCGTCAAGCCCGACAAGGAGGGGCTGCCGAAGGGCAACTGGTACCCGCTGCGTCCGTGGTGGGCGGCCTGAGCCGTTGAACAAACGGCGGATTACCGGTACAGCGCCGGCTGCTCGTTGAGCGTCACGGGGATGCGCCCGCCGTGGTGCAGGCTGTCCAGCGCGGCGTCGGCAACCACGTTCGCCACATAGCCGTCCCATGCGGTCGCCTCCTTGCCGCCCGGCTGCCGGTCGGCCTCGATATTCGCGAAGAACCGGTCGAACTCGCGGTCGTATGCCTCGATGAATCGGTCGAACCAGGCGGACGAGATCGCGTGGCTGATCTGACCGGCCTTGCGCACCTCCGGCGTGGCGACATCCGGCAGCGAGATGATGCCGGACTCGCCGACCAGGCGGCATTGGATGTCGTAGCCATACTGGCAGTTGACGTTCGCCTCGGCTGTGGCGAGGGCTCCGTCGGAGAACTCGACGATGGCCAGCTGCGGTTCGCGCAAGGACTCCCCGTTCGGGTTGAGCGTGTTCATCCGGGCGAACTTCATCTCAACGCTGGTGATGTCGCCGTCGAACATGTAATGCAGCATGTCGAAGTTGTGGATGAGCGTGTCGTTGATGACGTTGTCGGTGCTGTAGTAGCTCGTGGATGCCTGCGCGTTGTAGTGACGCATGCCGGCCATCAGCAGGGCGCCGATCTGTCCGTCGCCGACGAAGGTCTTCATCGCGTCGTAGCCGGGGTCGAAGCGCCAGTTGAAACCGACCTGAATGGTTTTGCGGCCCTTGGCCACCTCGGCTTCGACGACCTTCCAGCTGTCGGAGCCGTTGATGGTCATCGGCTTTTCGGTGAACGTCGGCTTGCCGATCGCGATAGTGTGCAGCAGCGGGTCGAGATGCACGTCGTTGCGGCTGGCGATGACGACGGCGTCGACGTTCGGATCGTCGATCAGTGCATCGGCCGAATCGTAGATCGTCGCGTCGAGGCGGTTGTCTTCGATGGCCTGCTTCGCGTTGCCGAGCACGGTGTCGTATACGCCGACGACCTGCGCGTTGCCGCATTTGTCCGTGATCCGACGCACGTGGTCGCGGCCCATGGCGCCGCATCCGATGAAACCCGACATTGATCATGGTTGATACTCCCTTGTTGACTTGTTGACTTGTTGATGGTTGATGGTTGATGATGCGCGGGCGGCGGTCATGCGTTCTTCGTGATGCCGATCAGGATGCCGCCGAGCGCGATGAGAATCATGCCGGCGATGACGAACGCCATCTCCTTCTTGGTCTTCTTCTCCTTGAGAATGAACAGGCCTCCCAGCGTGGCGACGATGACGTTCATCTGCGACAGCGTCCAGCCGACCGCCAGACCGTTCATCTCATTGGACAGCATCACGGTGAGGTTCGCGGTGGCGAACAGGGCGCCGGTGCTCATGTTCATCCAGCTCTTCTTGCCGAACACGCCGATTTCGGGGTCCATCGCGTCCTTGCCGCTCATGCAGAAGGAGATGATTGTCGTGCCGAGCACCATGAACACGGCCTGCGGGAACAGCATGTCCCAGCTGGAGACCGAGAAGAACTTGCCGGCGGCGGCGTAGCTGGTATACAGCAGTGAGGAGATCAGGGTGATGAGCAGGCCGCGCTTCAGGTTCGACGGACCCTTGTCCTCGCTCTTCTCCTGGAAGGCGGTGCAGGCGACGCCGACGATGATGACGACGAGCGCGCAGATGCCGAAGCCGAACTGCCAGCCGTGCGTCCATTCATGGAAGAACAGCGCGCCGAGCAGGGTGGTGAACACCAGCTGCATGCCAGTGGACAGCGGCATGGCGCGGGCCACGCCCAGATAGTCGAAGGACTTGATCTGCAGTATCTGCGCGATGCTCCACGGGATGCCGTTGATGGCCGCGGCCGCGATCAGCGTCCACGACCAGTTGATCGGGTGGAAGATCAGCACCACGATACCGAACAGCAGCGTGGTGAGCACCATGCCCATCTGCTTGTTGGCGGTGGTGCCGCCGACCTTCTGCATGACAATGCCCTGAAAACCCCAGCCGAATGCGGGGACCAGGGCCAAGAGGATAGGCCACATGTTCGTATCCTTTCATCGCGCCGGCATGACACACATCCGTGTCTGTCATGATGGCGTTAACAACATTGTTTCAAGTCCGAGTCTAAGCGTCGGTCGCGGGAAAACCGGGTGCCGATGCGGTCGGTTCGCGCCAAATATCGGTAAGAACGCGCCACTTTGCCCCGCCGATGGTTCAGCGAATCATTCTCAATAAGAAAAGTGTGAGGAATGCGCACAGTACCGAACAAAACGAACACAGAGAAATCCGCGTCATGTGGCCGATATCCGACTCCTCATGTTCGTTTCGCCGGCCAGCGGGCTCACACGTTTTCCGTCGGACGCAATTCGGTGCGCAGAAAATCCTGACGATACCGACTCGGACTGACTCCGAACGCGGCGGAGAAATGCTTGCGCAGCGAATCCGCGTTGCGCAGTCCCGTTCTCAGTGCAATCTGCTGCATCGGCAGATCGGTGAGCTCCAGCAGTTCCTTGGCGGCGTTCAGACGCTCCGTCAGCAGCCAGGTGCTCGGCGGCACCCCCATGACCTCGCTGAACCGGCGCTGGAACGAGCGCGTGGAGGAGTGGGAGGTCTGCGCAAGCGTCGTCAGCGTCCAGTCATAACTGAGATGCTCGCGGACTCTGCGGGTCAGCGCGATGATCTCGTCACTCTGCCGGGACGGTCGCGGCAAGACGGATGGAGCGCCGTCGCTGCGCCGGGTGGCCACCGAACGGGGGTAATGCATCATCAGCATGTTCGCCTCCGCCGTCGCCAGGGACTGCCCGGCATGTTCGGCGAGTAGCGCGATGCACAGGTCGAGACAGATGCTGCCGCCGGCGGACGTCCAGATGCGCTGCTTCGCGTTGTGCGTCAGCAGACGGTCCTTCTGCACCAGCGCCTTGGGAAACTGCGCGGCCAAATCGTCGAGGAACGGCAGGTGCGTGGTGCATTCCACGCCGTCGAGCAGACCGGTCCATGCCAGCGCGAACATGCCCGTGCACATGGCCGCGATCTCCACGCCCTCGCGGTGGGACGCGACCAGCCAGTCGCGGATGGCGAGCGCGTCGGCGGGATCGGCGTCGGTGAAGCAGCCGCTGCCTTGGCGTCCCTGGTGCGCCTGTCGGTGGCGATCTCATGCGGGTTGGCGAAACCGGGGATGATGATCAGATCAGGTTTCTCGTGGTAGTCGCGCAGCGCGGTGGTGGCGATGGACATGCCGTGGTCGAGTGCCTTGGAGCTTGCATTCGCGATGAAGTCGATGACCGGACGGTCGGACGAGCCGTACATGACGGAATCGTCGTCGAAGATCTGGATGATGGAGATGACATCGAACGCCCACATCGTGCCGGGCAGCGGTACCGCAATGCGCATGTGCGTTCCTTTCCGCGTGTCCCGGCCCGATTGCCGGCCCTGCCGACATGATAGCCGTGGCAGACGATGGGCGGTTGGGAGGGTGTCGCAAGTCCGATGGTCTGCTATACAATAGTACGGTTGGCCTATTCGCCAACGTGGGGCTGTAGCTCAGTCGGTTAGAGCATCGGACTCATAATCCGCCGGTCCAGGGTTCAAGCCCCTGCGGCCCCACTGAAATCCATGCCTCGGCGTATACTTCCGTAGGTTCCGGTTCACGCCAGCCATCGGGGCGCGGCGACCCGGGTCCCCCGAATC
>ENA-OQCW01000985-OQCW01000985.1-human-gut-metagenome-genome-assembly--contig:-NODE-985-length-12973-cov-2.561653_pt1 | contig 12973 bp, 8 predicted proteins | sample MGYA00242767_ERZ504593 | MGnify/ENA primary metagenome ERZ504593 (study PRJEB26092, sample SAMD00036307) | human gut metagenome | host: Homo sapiens | study: EMG produced TPA metagenomics assembly of... | reverse complement strand
CAATTGAATTTACGATTGAAGCCGGCAAAGTGACAACAGTTACTTCTAAAGATGCAAATACAGTGGTTAATCAAGCCCTTGGTAAAGTGGTTATTACTAAATATGATGATCGCAGTAACTATTCAAATGTGGGAAATAAAGTCTTAGAAGGTGTTGAATTTGGATTGTACCAAGAATCTGGTGACTTAGTTCAAACAGTAAAAACTACTGGTAAAGATGGTAAAATTATATGGACTGATGTTCCTGCTGGAAATTATTATGTAAAAGAAGTTGCGACTTTAGACGGTTTTGAACTTGATACTATTGTGTATCCTGTTACTGTTGAATCAGGACAAAGTACAGTAAAAGAATACTTACCAAATACAGATGGTAAAATAATCAACCATTCTAATATGGGTAAAATAGTTGTTAAAAAGACAAGTGATGCTAATGAAAACTTAGCAGGGGCAGTATTTAAAATAACTAATCCTAACGATAGTGGTTTTGTACCAATTATTATTACTACAAATGAAGATGGAATAGCTAAAACAGAATTACTGCCAGCTAATAAAGAAGGTACAACTTATGTAGTTACAGAAATTAAAGCGCCTGATGGTTATACTCTTGATGACAAGTATCATGACATCGAACAATCTGTAAAAGTATATCCAGTCCAAGATGAAACAGTTATTTTATCAGAACAGAGTAAAAACTATCTTGAATTTAAGAATAAAAAGCAATCTGATATTATGGATATTGATGGTAAGATCATAAAGTATATTGATGGTGATAATAACACTTTATTAACTGCAAAGACTGTTGAAACACCATTATTAGATGCTGCGGATACAGAAACATTCTTATTGAGAGAATATGCTCAAGCTAAAAATGATGTACCAGTAAGAAGTGTTGAAGTGGAAGATAGTTTAATTAAAATGTATTATTATGATGCTAATGGTAATTCGGTTGAATATATGCCAGATGCACCTTATGTAGTTAATACTGTAACAGTTCATAGTGCAACTGATAAAAATGGTAATAAGATTCAAGCTCGAGTATACTATCAAACAGCTGGTAGTGATGAATGGATGACTAATAATAGTTTAGTTGCTGATGTCTCAACGAATAGTCAAGGAATTAGTTTAGAAGGTTTAAATGCATTAAAAATCAAAGTAGTATATACAAATGTTGTTAGCAAGGACTTAATTGCAGAGAATTTTAATGCTACAGGAATTGATGTGAATGTGACATTTAATAAACGTCCTTCAGATGCGACTGTTCATGAAGTTAGAAGAGTTTCAAACCAAACAAGTGTAACATATAACTATACACTTAAAGATAATGAAGGTAATGATCAAAACGCGCAGTATACAAAAGTTTCAGATATAGTAAATCTATATTATCCTTTAAAAGAATCAGTAACTCCTCGAGTTTCACTAGGAATTGTTTCTGGTGAGAAGGATAAAACTTATAAGCCAGGTGAAACTATTGAAAGTGTAATTACTGTTAAAAATGAATCAACTAAGGAAAATGAAATTATTGAACAACCAATTATTAGTTTTGATTTACCTATCGGTATGTCACTAAATAATAATAGTTATAGTATAGGAGATTTACAAACTAGGTTCCAAGTAATAGTATTTGAACATGATGGAGATACCTCAGGTAAAGCATTAGAACCAGATGAATATACTGTTACTTATACTAATGATGTTCCTGCTCGTGTTGTTGAAAATAATCAATTAGTTGAAACGACATCAAAAACTAAGAAGATAACAATTGATTTAGGTGAAGATTTTAAATTTAAACCTGGAATGAAGATACAGATTAGTTATAAAGGAACTAGTTCAATTAATGATACTAGCACAACATTATGGGCACCAGCATACTTTACTAGTGGAAAAATTATTGCTTTGTCAGCTGAAAATCCTTATGGAAATAGTTTTACTGTCGAATCCGCTACAGGTTCTAGTTACAATACACTTGTTGCTGACAGTGTGCTAGATGAAATTACTAATAAACCAGATGAAACCGGTGATGGATTAAAGTATCCAAATAGTAACGGAATCATTAAAATCAATGAACAAAATTATTTATCAATCTATAAACAAGTTAAAGGTATTTATGATGATGATTATTTAAATAATAATCAGATTGCTAAAACAGCTCCTGGCGAAGATTTGGATTATAAGATTGTATTTAAAAATGGTGAAAAATCAGATCGTGCTGTTAGTAAGGCGCGTGTTGTAGATATTTTACCATTTGAAGGTGACTCGTTAGTTAATCGTACAAATGATAACTATACTGCAAGGGTTACAAATCTTGATAAATCACCAATTTTAAATTATGTAGATTGTTTAACACCAGGTGTTTCTTATAAAGTCTACTATTGTGTTGGTGAAAGTGAAGATACTAAATGGGATGAATGGAAACAAGATGCCCGTACAAGTAAAACTGCTTCAGAAGAATTGCCAATTGTATATGGTAATATGGATGATGATGATTGGACAAGCGGCGCTCATCAATGGATAGAAGCATCAAATGATATTGATTTAAGACTAGTTAGTGCTATTGCTGTTGAATTTGATTTCTCTAATGCGCCATTAGAACCTAATCAGTCAATTGAATTGCATGTCAACATGTCTGCTCCTGAGTACAGTACTTCAGATTTAGAGAAAGTATCTGGTAAGTTAATGTCTAACTCTGCTTTAGTTGCAGTTAAACGTACTGGTCTAGATACTGTAAATGACAGTGATATTGTTGAAAATCTTGAAGTTAAAGCTGAAATTGCATTACCTAAAGGAACAATCGGTGATTATGCATTCTATGATATGAACCGTGATGGTTTACAAGATAGCAATGATTTACCGGTTCAAGGTTTAAATGTAACATTGCATAAATTCGTTACAACGATTAATCAAAATGAAGGAAAAGTAACTAAAGAATTAGATTCAGAAACAACTTTGACTGATGCCAGTGGTAAATATGAATTTACAAATCAAGATTGTAATGTTTTAAAAAGATGGTAAGACGGATTCATCATCAACTAATCCAAATGATTATGTTGGTAACAAGTATTATCAGTATCAAGTTGAATTTGCTATTCCAGAAGATGAGTCTTTATATAAATATGAGCCAACTCAAAGATACGCTCAAGATGTTGATGGAAAACCACAAATTGAAGCTGATTCTAATATTGGAAATGATCTTAATAAGGATGATTATTGTAAGACAGAATTATTTACTTTGACCGCAACTAAACAAGCTGATGGCAGCTTAGTAGGAGAAACTAATTTAACATTAGATGCAGGATACGTTGCATTAGGATCTCTAGGAGATTTTGTCTGGTTTGATGAAAATAAAAATGGTATTCAAGATCCAGAAGAAACTGGTGTAAAAGATGTGATTGTAAATCTTTATACAGTAACTAATGGTGAGGTTAGTGGTACTCCAGAAAAAACTACTAGAACTGATGAAAATGGTTACTATTTATTTACTGATTTAGAAGATGGAAGTTATGTTGTTGAATTTGATATTCGTGGTGTTAAACCAACAATGGGTGGTGGACACGCGGAACGTTTCTACTTTACTAAAAATGGTGGAACAACAGATAGTGCAATTGATTCTAATCCAACTATTACTGATGAAAACGCAGGCTGTTTTTGCAAGACGTGAGATTGCTCTGGAAGGCATAAAAAACAGGACCAAAGTCCTGTTTTTCGGTCATTTAACAAAGGGGTGTGCTATTAGAACTGGTAAACGATACCCACAGCAACGGTGTCGTCAGAACCTACGCCCAGTTTGTTGTCAGAATCGATCTGGTTGATGATGTAGTCAACATAGGTGGACATGTTTTTGTTGAAGTAGTAGGTTGCGCCCACTTCAAAGTAATTCACCAGATCAACATCACCGATACCTTCTACGTCTTTCGCTTTAGATTTGGTGTAAGCGATGGACGGACGCAGACCGAAATCGAACTGGTATTGCGCAACTAACAGAACGTCTTGCGTTTTGTTGGCGAAGCCGCCTTCAATTGGCGTAGCGTTACGGGTTTCACCGTAGTTCGCTGCCAGGTAGATGTTGTTCGCGTCATACTTCAGACCAGTTGCCCACTGTTCAGCTTTTTTACCCTGACCGCGGAATTCGGCTTCCTGGGCGTCGGTACGGTCTGCTGCACCGTAAGCACCTACGATACCAAAGCCTTCGAATTCGTAGCTGATAGAGCCACCGACGCCGTCGCCGTTGGAACGCTCAGGAATACCAGCACGTTCGTTTTTGCCCAGGTACTGAACGGCAAAGTTCAGGCCGTCAACCAGACCGAAGAAGTTGGAGTTACGATAGGTAGCAACGCCGCCTACACGACCAACGAAGAAGTCATCGCTGTATGCCGTGTCACCGCCAAACTCAGGCAGCATATCGGTGTAACCCAGTGCGTCGTAAACCACACCGTAGTTACGACCGTAGTCGATAGAACCCGCATCAGCGAATTTCAGACCTGCGAATGCCAGACGAGTTTTGTTACCTTTCTGGGCATCAGCGCCTTCAGAGTTGTTACCCTGGAAGTTATATTCCCACTGACCGTAGCCGGTCAGATCGGAATTGATTTGTGTTTCCCCTTTAAAACCAAGACGGGCATAAGTTTTGTCGCCGTTTCCGCCGTAACTGTTTACACCATTGTCTTTAGAAAAATAATGCAGACCGACAGCTTTACCGTACAGATCTACTTTATTGCCATCTTTGTTATAGATTTCTGCAGCGTTTGCAGTACCTGCTACTAACAGAGCAGGGACGATCACTGCCAGAATATTGCGCTTCATCATTATTTATTACCCTCATGGTTTTTTTATGACACCTGCCACTGCCGTCAATAAGTTCTGTCAATAAAAATTTACGGAACTATTGATGAGAGTTTGGTGTCTTTATGTGTCTGCAGGCATCTTTCCATTCAAACTAACGTTTCGCTACCGTGAAAGTGCTACAAAGATAAAGATTTGGTTTCAAAAAGAAAAAATATGTAACCAAAAGTAAAATTTAAGGAACTTTGTGAACACCGTCATATTTCCATAGAAGCGTGATGATATTTACAGCAATATTTATCTATTTATATGATTTCCTTATATTTAAATTAACTAAACGGAAATTTTGTTTCTGATGGAAACTTTATCGACCTGGCACTAAATCCTCGTTCAGACATCCAGAACGCCAAAAGATAGTATGAAAATTGTGCTATCAGCTAAGAAAAAACTAATCCGCAATAAGAATGCGGATTATTTTTTGTGCGAAAATATTGCAGTGTAATATTCCGTAACAGGATGATCGTTATGGCGGGGTTGCAAATAGATTGCTTGACTTAACAAACAGATAACTTGACAGAAAGGATAAAAAAAGAGCCAGCGGGTGCTGGCTCTTGAAGACGCTAAATTAGAAGCTGGCGTTACGCGGAGTACGTGGGAACGGAATCACATCACGCACGTTTTGCACACCAGTTACGTAAGCAATCAGGCGTTCAAAACCAAGACCGAAACCTGAATGCGGAACAGTACCGTAGCGACGCAGATCGCGATACCACCAGTAATCTTCTTTATTCAGGCCCATTTCCAGCATACGCTCGTCCAGCACGTCCAGACGTTCTTCACGCTGGGAGCCACCAATGATCTCACCGATGCCCGGAGCCAGAACGTCCATAGCCGCAACGGTTTTACCGTCTTCGTTAAGGCGCATATAGAACGCTTTAATATCTTTCGGATAGTTTTTAACCACTACCGGTGCTTTAAAGTGTTCTTCCGCCAGATAACGCTCATGCTCAGAAGAGAGATCAACGCCCCAGTAAACTGGGTTTTCAAACTTCCTGCCGCAGTTTTCGAGAATGGTCACTGCGTCGGTGTAATCCACCTGCGCAAAATCGGCTTCAATGAAGCGTTCCAGACGTGAAACGGCATCTTTATCTACGCGTTCAGCGAAGAATTTCATGTCGTCAGCGCGTTCTTCGAGAACCGCTTTGAAGACATATTTCAGCATGGCTTCAGCCAGACCCGCGATATCGTTCAGGTTAGCAAACGCCACTTCCGGCTCCAGCATCCAGAATTCCGCCAGATGACGGCTGGTGTTGGAGTTTTCAGCACGGAAAGTCGGGCCGAAGGTATAAATTTTGGATAATGCGCAAGCGTAGGTTTCGCCGTTCAACTGGCCAGATACGGTCAGGAAAGACTCTTTACCAAAGAAGTCTTTGTCGAAATCCACTTTGCCCTGATCGTTACGCGGCAGGTTTTCCAGATCCAGCGTAGAAACGCGGAACATTTCGCCAGCCCCTTCGGTATCAGACGCAGTAATCAGTGGCGTTGAAACCCAGAAGAATCCCTGCTCGTTAAAGAAGCGATGCAGCGCCTGCGCCAGCGTATGGCGAACGCGCGCGACGGCACCAATCAGGTTTGTGCGCGGACGCAGGTGAGCGACTTCACGCAGATACTCAATGCTGTGGCGTTTTGCCGCCATCGGGTAAGTGTCTGGATCTTCAACCCAACCAGCAACTTCAACCTTGCTGGCCTGAATTTCAAATTGTTGCCCCTGGCCCGGCGACGCCACGACTTTACCCGTCACAATGACCGAGCAACCGGTGGTCAGACGCAGGACGTCTTCATTGTAATTGGGCAGAGAATTATTGATGACAGCCTGTACAGGATCAAAGCAGGAACCGTCATAAACGGCGAGGAAGGAGATGCCAGCTTTTGAATCTCGGCGGGTACGTACCCATCCGCGTACGGTGACTTCGCTGTCAACGGCTACGCGGCCCTGGAGTACGTCGGCTACAGGCACAACGCTCATAATATTCTCTCTGTTAATAGTCGGGAAAAAATAAACACTTGTCCACCGTGAATGGGGGATACCTATGTTACCTGGCATCTGCAATCAGACAAGCAGAATTCGCAAATGCAGCGAAAGATTTCGGAATTAAAGGTAAAAAAAGGGAGCCGATTAGCTCCCTGATGATATTAACTGGCTTTTTTAATATGCGGAAGGTCGAACGCTTTGCGCAGCGCCCGAACAAACGCTTTATCGTGGCAGATAGTTTTGCCAGGGCTGTCAGAAAGTTTCGCCACCGGTTTACCGTTACACTCAACCAACTTAATGACAATATTCAGGGGTTTTACCTGGGGGATATCGCAGGTCAGGCGAGTCCCAATACCAAAACTTAATTGCACGCGGGAAGAGAAATGGCGGTATAGCTCAACCGCTTTGCGTAAATCCAGATTGTCAGAGAAAACCAGCGTTTTACTCTGTGGATCAATTCCCAGCTTCTCATAATGTGCAATGGCTTTTTCACCCCATTCAACTGGGTCGCCGGAGTCATGACGCAAGCCCTGATAGCGGCTGGCGAACTCGACACCGAAATCACGCAGGAAAGCATCCATAGTGATGCAGTCGGTTAATGCAATGCCAAGTTGGTCGGGATATTCTTCCAGCCAGGCAGCAAGTGCAGCTCGCTGGCTGTTGGCAAGATCCGGACTGATTTGCTGATGCGCCTGGAACCATTCGTGTGCTTGTGTTCCCATTGGCGTGAGGGAAAGCCGACGCGCCAGATCGTAGTTGCTGGTGCCCACGAACCAGGATTCCTGTTGCAGACGTTTCACGATGGTTTCTTGTACTTCACGAGAAAAACGTCGGCGGGTGCCAAAATCCATCAGATGGAAGCGCGACATATCAAGACCGGCGGTTAATGCCGAGAAGTCGGCTAATTTGCTTTCCAGCGTGTCGAGGGCTTGCGCAACGTCGGCCTGCGGTGAGCGATAGCGATGTACCATTTCACTGATAACCGCCAGCAAAGGAACTTCCCAGAGGATGACTTCACGCCACGGGCCGCTTAAACGAATATCCAGCTTGCCATTATCGTTGGACACGGTGACTTGTTCCGGGTTAAAGCGGAACTCGCGTAGCCAGTTAAGATAGTCGGCCTTAAAGAAAGGCAGGGCAGAGAGCCACTGATATTCATCATCCTGCAGGCGCAGGTGCTGCATCGCCTGAACCTGTTCACGAATAGCATCGGCATAAATACCCAGCAGATCGTCACCTCGGCAACGAAACTCCGCCGCGACATGCACATCGTAATAGTGATGAAACACGGCTTGCTGCATATGCAACTTATAAGCATCTGTATCCAGCAACGAGTGCAGAACAGGAGAAGCGAATTGTGTCATAGGTGCGCAGTAGCGTCCTCGTACAGGAGCGTTTAGTACAATAAACATCTTCAGGAACTGCTGGAGTATACCTTGTTTCACAATTTATTGAACCCCGATCACACCATATGCCACCTTTCTGGTCGATGGCATTACGCGGTGTATGTTATAAAAATGTAGCAATAAAGGCGTTTGTACCTGAAAAGATGAAGATTCTGCATAGCGCGATTTACGCAACAGGAATAGACTGAACACCAGACTCTATCAAAGATGCTAAAGGTTATTTATGACTCAACAGCCACAAGCCAAATACCGTCACGATTATCGTGCGCCGGATTACCAGATTACTGATATTGACTTGACCTTTGACCTGGACGCGCAAAAGACGGTCGTTACCGCGGTCAGCCAGGCTGTCCGTCATGGTGCATCAGATGCTCCGCTTCGTCTTGATGGCGAAGATCTTAAACTGGTTTCTGTTCATATTAATGATGAGCCGTGGACCGCCTGGAGAGAAGAAGAGGGCGCATTGGTCATCAGTAATTTGCCGGAGCGTTTTACGCTTAAGATCGTTAATGAAATTAGCCCGGCGACGAATACCGCGCTGGAAGGGCTTTATCAGTCAGGCGATGCGCTTTGCACTCAGTGTGAAGCCGAAGGTTTCCGCCATATTACGTATTATCTTGACCGCCCGGACGTACTGGCGCGTTTTACCACCAAAATTATTGCCGATAAAACCAAATATCCCTTCCTGCTTTCCAACGGTAACCGCGTTGCGCAAGGCGAACTGGAAAACGGACGTCACTGGGTACAGTGGCAGGACCCGTTCCCGAAACCATGCTACCTGTTTGCGCTGGTGGCAGGCGACTTTGATGTACTGCGCGACACCTTTACCACGCGTTCTGGTCGCGAAGTAGCACTGGAGCTGTACGTCGATCGCGGCAACCTTGATCGCGCGCCGTGGGCGATGACCTCGCTGAAAAACTCAATGAAATGGGATGAAGAGCGCTTCGGCCTGGAGTATGACCTCGACATCTATATGATCGTCGCGGTGGATTTCTTCAATATGGGCGCAATGGAGAATAAGGGTCTGAATATCTTTAACTCCAAATATGTGCTGGCCCGCACCGATACCGCCACCGACAAAGATTACCTCGATATTGAACGCGTTATCGGCCATGAATATTTCCATAACTGGACCGGTAACCGAGTGACCTGCCGCGACTGGTTCCAGCTCAGCCTGAAAGAAGGTTTAACCGTCTTCCGCGATCAGGAATTCAGCTCTGACCTTGGTTCTCGCGCGGTAAACCGTATCAACAACGTGCGTACCATGCGCGGATTGCAGTTTGCGGAAGACGCCAGCCCGATGGCGCACCCGATCCGCCCGGATATGGTCATTGAGATGAACAACTTCTACACCCTGACCGTTTACGAGAAGGGCGCGGAAGTGATTCGCATGATCCACACCCTGCTGGGCGAAGAAAACTTCCAGAAAGGGATGCAGCTCTATTTCGAGCGCCATGATGGCAGCGCGGCAACCTGCGACGACTTTGTTCAGGCGATGGAAGATGCGTCGAATGTCGATCTCTCTCATTTCCGCCGTTGGTACAGCCAGTCCGGTACGCCGGTTGTGACCGTCAAAGACGACTATAATCCGGAAACCGAGCAGTACACCCTGACCATCAGCCAGCGTACGCCTGCTACGCCGGATCAGGCAGAAAAACAGCCGCTGCATATTCCGTTTGCCATCGAACTGTATGACAACGAAGGCAAAGTGATCCCGTTGCAAAAAGGCGGTCATCCGGTGAATTCGGTGCTGAACGTCACCCAGGCGGAACAGACCTTTGTCTTTGATAATGTCTACTTTCAGCCGGTGCCTGCGCTGCTGTGCGAATTCTCTGCGCCAGTGAAACTGGAATATAAGTGGAGCGATCAGCAACTGACCTTCCTGATGCGCCATGCGCGTAATGATTTCTCCCGCTGGGATGCGGCGCAAAGCCTGCTGGCAACCTACATCAAGCTCAACGTCGCCCGTCATCAGCAAGGGCAGCCGCTGTCTCTGCCGGTGCATGTGGCTGACGCTTTCCGCGCAGTGCTGCTTGATGAGAAGATTGATCCGGCACTGGCGGCAGAAATCCTGACGCTGCCTTCCGTCAATGAAATGGCGGAACTGTTCGATATCATCGACCCGATTGCTATTGCCGAAGTGCGCGAAGCACTCACCCGTACTCTGGCGACTGAACTGGCGGATGAGCTGCTGGCTATTTACAACGCGAATTACCAGAGCGAGTACCGTGTTGAGCATGAAGATATTGCAAAACGCACTCTGCGTAATGCCTGCCTGCGCTTCCTCGCTTTTGGTGAAACGCATCTGGCTGACGTGCTGGTAAGCAAGCAGTTCCATGAAGCAAACAATATGACTGATGCGCTGGCGGCGCTTTCTGCGGCGGTTGCTGCACAGTTGCCATGCCGTGATGCGCTGATGCAGGAGTACGACGACAAGTGGCATCAGGATGGTCTGGTGATGGATAAATGGTTTATCCTGCAAGCCACCAGCCCGGCGGCGAATGTTCTGGAGACGGTGCGCGGTCTGTTGCAGCATCGCTCATTTACCATGAGCAACCCGAACCGTATTCGTTCGTTGATTGGCGCGTTTGCGGGCAGCAACCCGGCAGCGTTCCATGCTGAAGATGGCAGCGGTTACCAGTTCCTGGTGGAAATGCTTACCGACCTCAACAGCCGTAACCCGCAGGTGGCTTCGCGCCTGATTGAGCCGCTGATTCGCCTGAAACGATATGATGCCAAACGTCAGGAGAAAATGCGCGCGGCGCTGGAACAGTTGAAAGGGCTGGAAAATCTCTCTGGCGATCTGTACGAGAAGATAACTAAAGCACTGGCTTGATAAATAACCGAATGGCGGCAATAGCGCCGCCATTCGGGAATTTACCCCTGTTTTCTCAGGCGAGTTTCAGATTCACCACGCTGCATCACCCGTTGCAACACTTCCGCTTCCAGCTCCGCTAATCGCACCGACCCTAACCGGCGCGGACGGGGGATATCCACCGTCAAATCCAGACCAATTTTTCCCTCTTCAATTAACAACACCCGGTCAGCCATTGCTACCGCTTCGCTCACATCATGCGTCACCAACAGTACGGTAAAGCCGTGCTCCTGCCAAAGTGACACAATCAAATCCTGCATCTCGAGCCGAGTCAGGGCGTCCAGCGCCCCGAGCGGTTCATCAAGCAATAATAAACCCGGTCGATGAATCAACGCTCTTGCCAGCGCCACACGCTGTTTCTGCCCGCCAGAAAGTGCGGCAGGCCATTCCCCTGCGCGATTCTCCAGTCCTACTGCAGCCAGCGCCCGACGCGCGGCATCGCGCCACTGGCCTTTAAGGCCTAACCCAACGTTATCAATCACCGATTTCCACGGCAGCAGACGCGCATCCTGAAACATCATTCGCGTGTCTTCCTGAATTTCAGCCAGCGGTGTGGTGCCCGCTAACACATCGCCAGCGGTTGGCGTTTCCAGACCCTGCCAGCAGGCGCAGCAGGGTACTTTTGCCACCACCGCTGCGGCCCACCACCGCCACAAACTGACCAGCCGGAATATGTAAATCCAGTTGGTTCAGGACGATATTTTCCGCGTAATGTTTGCTTACTGCATTGAGCAACAATGGTGTGCCCTGGTTCAGACGAGCAGTATTCATACCGTGGCCTCCTTCAAATGATAAGCCGGGTTCCAGCGCAACCAGAGGCGCTCTAACAGCTGTGCGCTGACGTCAGCCAGTTTGCCGAGCAGGGCGTAAAGAATAATGGCGACCACCACCACGTCCGTTTGCAAAAACTCCCGCGCATTCATCGCCAGATAACCAATGCCGGAATTGGCAGAAATGGTTTCGGCAACAATCAGCGTCAGCCACATCAGGCCCAACGCAAAACGCACGCCGACCATAATTGAGGGCAGGGCGCCAGGCAGGATCACATGGATAAACAGCGGTATGCCGGATAATCCATAGCTACGCGCCATCTCCACCAGCCCGCGATCGATATTACGGATGCCATGCCAGGTGTTGATATAAATGGGGAATAGCGTACCGAGTGCGACCAGAAAGATTTTTGCGGATTCATCAATGCCAAACCACAAAATCACCAGCGGGATCAGCGCCAGATGCGGCACGTTGCGCAACATCTGAATTGAGGTATCCAGCAGCCGTTCTCCCCAGCGCGACAGCCCGCTAATCAGTCCCAGAATCAAGCCCAGCGATCCGCCAATTGAAAAGCCAATGAGCGCCCGCCAGGAGCTGATCGCCAGATGCTGCCACAATTCGCCGCTGGCGGAGAGCGCCCAGAACGCCATCACCACCCCTTCCGGTGAGGGCAAAATACGTGTTGACAGCCAGCCAACTGAGGAGGCCAGTTGCCACACCGCCACGATGCCCACCGGTAAAAACCAGGGGGCAACGCGCAATAACCACTTTTTCACTGGCGTTGCCATTATCGTGTTCCTTAGCTTTGCGCGACTTTACGGGGGATAAAATCATTTGCCACCGCTTCGCCTTGCAGATTCAGCGGCTGCGGCTGGGGAATTTCCGGGATGGCGACATCCAGATGCGGGAACAGCAATTCGCCAACCCGATACGCTTCTTCCAGATGCGGGTAGCCCGAAAGCACAAAACTGTCGATGCCAAGTGCAGCGTATTCGTTGATCCGCGCGGCGACCGTCGGACCATCGCCCACTAGCGCCGTCCCGGCACCGCCGCGCACTAAGCCAACGCCCGCCCATAAATTGGGGCTGATCTCCAGATTGTCGCGCTTGCCGTT
>ENA-OQCW01000984-OQCW01000984.1-human-gut-metagenome-genome-assembly--contig:-NODE-984-length-12986-cov-6.948674_pt1 | contig 12986 bp, 11 predicted proteins | sample MGYA00242767_ERZ504593 | MGnify/ENA primary metagenome ERZ504593 (study PRJEB26092, sample SAMD00036307) | human gut metagenome | host: Homo sapiens | study: EMG produced TPA metagenomics assembly of... | reverse complement strand
GATGGATAGTTTGTGTTTACTTTCCATTTGCTATGTTTTGAAGGTGTAAAGGTAGGTTTATTTAATTTAATGATAGAGGCAATGGAAAAAAACTTGATTATAGTTCTTTTCTTTTTTTATGCTAAGGTAAGTTGTACGACACCCGGGTGTCAGACATAACAACACCCGGGTCTTGAGCAGCACGACACCCGGGTGTCAGACATGCTAAGACCCGGGTGTCATGCAACATTCCTTTTAAGTAAAAATAGGAATGGTAGTAAACAAATAAAAGTAGGTTACTTATAAAAATTCTTTTGGAAAGCCTCAAACTCATCTTTTCCTCTGACACAACGCTGCCACCATGCACGCCAAAAGCCTGTACCATAGCCGATAAGTTGTATAAATGCAGCGGCTATGGAATAAATGCCAATAGCCAGACTCTTATTCTGAATAGTAGAATCCATGCATACCAGCAATGCATAAAGAATGATCGGCGTAAAACTGAAAAGACAGAATGGGGTTCCTAATAATAAGAGTGCCACTCCCAGCGTAAATACAGCAGGAAGCAAATGCACCAGTTTCAGAGAGTCCGGGTATTTCTTATAAAGATTAATACGGGCAATGCCGGAGTTATGCACTTGCTTGAAGAACTTCTTCAAATCAGTACGACGTTTGTGATACACCCAGGCATCCGGAAAAAGCCGGCAAGTATAGCCGTTCTTAAAGATACGGATACTAAAGTCAATATCCTCTCCAAAACGCATCTTTGAGAATCCGCCCAAAGCCTCATACACTGCCCGGCGAACTCCCATATTAAAACTACGGGGATAGAATTTGTCCATCTTCTTTTTCCCGCCACGGATTCCTCCGGTCGTAAAGAAAGAAGTCATGGAATAGTTTATCGCCTTTTGGATATCCGTGAAAGAATCGTGCGCACGGTCGGGACCGCCGAAAGCATCGGCAGGAGAAGCGAGAAGTTCCTTCTCTACCGCATCGAAGTATCCTTCGGGAAGAATGACATCAGAATCTAATATAATAAGGTATTCCCCTTCGCTACGTTCTGCCCCGTAATTACGGGTTTGTCCCGGACCGGAGTTAGGTTTAGAGAAGTATTTTATATTCAACCGGTCTGCATACCGGTCTACTACTTCTTTACAGGGAATGGAGGAACCATCTTCTACAACAACGACTTCGAAATCTTTAAAGTGTTGCATGGTAAGACTTTGCAATAATTCATCCACTTCATCGGGACGATTATAAACAGGGATTATGACAGAGTAACGCATATCAAAAATGGGATATAACTATTTGATATGCAAAGTAAGACAAAAAAAGGAAACAGCTTCTTAGATTGACGAAAAATAAATGGTACGAGGATTCGTCTCCGCAATTTTATAAGAAGAACTAAAGTAACCAACTCATAAGCCTCATCCGGCTACCGGAATCTATATCTTGCTTTTGTAATGCCTCCAGTACGTCGCGAATAGCCGCAGCTAAATGATTATCTACTGTTTTAACCGAAATACCCAAGATTTCCGCCACTTCTTTATTCTTCAGACCATGATACTTGATTAGCATTAACACATTTCTTCTTTTCTCCGGCAAGCTTTTAATGATTGAATGAATCAGGCTGATTTCTTCTTTCGAGACGATGGTGGTTTCCGGAGTAACTGAACAATGAAATAAGTCATCGTGTACATCTTCTAAAGTCAGATAATCCCAGCGCACTTCTTTTCGTTTCATATCGATCGCCTTGTTTTTTGTCAACACATAAAGATAGGTAAATATGTTATCTACGTCGGCTTTATGCCGGTTCATCCACAAAGACGTGAAAACTTCCTCCAGTGCTTCTTCCGTCAACTCCTTATATTCCAAAATGGTATTCGCCACACTATATAGACGCTTATACATCAAGTGATACAACGTTTCAAAAGCCTTCGAATCATCTCTGCGTATCTTATTATACAGTTCACTTAGAATGTGATTGTCTATTTCCATAGTTGTCGATGTTGTGTTACATTTGCAAATATACTATTTCTTGGTTTAATAAGAAAAATATCATTAAATAAAAAAATATATAGATTTCGAATAGGGGATTTTTCTTTTCGTTTCGTCCATACTATAGAAAACGATACGAAAACAGCAAGAAAAGAAAGTATGGAAAACAACAAAGCTATTGAGATTCTTTCTAAAATCGTCAGGAAAGAACCTATAAATCAGGAAGAACACTCATTCATTAATGAGTGGCAAAATAAAAATAGTATAAATCAGCAGATATACATATTCGTTACGACAAAAACATCCATCGACTCTTTGCCGGATAGCAGAATTGATTATCAAACTATTTATAACCGAATAAAAGAAAGCATAGACAAGAACGAACAGCTTTCGATTGAGGAACCGGCAAGAAGCAGACGAAAAACATATTTATTATCCAATTTATGGAAGTATGCAGCCGTTTTCTTCTTTGGGATCATCAGCGCCGCAACAGCTATGTACCTGATTCCATCCGGAAATTCCCAAGCAATCAGCGAAATTACGGTTCCCAAAGGGTCGGTATCTGAAATTATTTTGCCGGACAGTTCGATAGTCACCATCAACTCCAATTCGAAACTGTCATACGCTAATGATTTCCTTACGGGAAAACGGGTGGTGAATCTGGAAGGAGAAGCGTTTTTCAAAGTCAAAAAACAACTCAACGGTAACGAATTTACGGTATGCTCTAAAGGAACAAGTATCGTGGTAAAAGGTACAGAGTTCAACGTACAGGCTTATCAAGACACTCCGTCCATAGAAGCAACACTGGTCAAAGGATCGATTATCTTTTGTGCCGACAAGAAAAGCATTCCTTTGAAACCCAATCAGCAGCTCACTTACGATACAGGAAACCAAAAAGCCGTGGTAAGGCAAGTCAACGTTGCAGACACGGAATGGCGTAACGGTAAATATACATTCAGGGAAATTAGTTTAAAAGAGATTGTTCCTATTTTCAATCGTATATACAATACAAACATCGTAATTGACAAAGCGACCGAGGACATTGTATTCTCCGGGTACATTGACCGAAAGAACCCGATGACACATTCGCTGGATGTGATCTCGTTAACGACTGGCACTCATTATCAAATTATCAATGATACAATTTATATAAAACAATAATCTAATACACTAATTATTTTTATGAAACAAATTGCTTATGTGAAGCGACCATTCATCTGGTCGTTTCTAGTACTACTTTTTTGCCTTACCTTACCGGTAAACGCATCTGAAAAATCACCGCAGGAAATAGACCTGACGAAGAACAACCAAGTCAAAACTCTTAAAGAACTCGTACAGGAAATCGAATCCCAAAGCGCGTATCGTTTCTCTTATGTCAAGGGATTGATTGACAATGTAGCTGTACAGGTAGGAAAAACAAAAAAAGACATTGATGGGATCTTGCAGGAAGCCTTGAGCGGTACCGGGCTATCCTATGTTATCAAAGCAAAGGATATTGTACTGATGAAAACCACTCCACAGCCTAAGGCGCAAGGAGACAACACCTCGAAAATCGTAAAAGGAGTAGTGGTAGACGCTGAAAACAATGAGCCTATCATCGGAGCTCAAATTTGGTTGAAAGAAACTCCTGAAGGAACGGTTACCAACATTGACGGTGAATTTCAACTAAGGGTGAAAGGTGGCGTAGGAGTTCTCGTTATCTCTTATATCGGATACAAAAGCCAGGAGGTTGTTATCAAAGGTAATCAGCCGATCCTTTGCAAACTTCAGCCGGATACTAAAGTATTGGACGAAGTAGTGGTGGTAGGTTACGGTACACAGAAAAAAGAGAGTGTCGTAGGTTCTATTGCCAGCGTAAAGGTAGACGAGCTGAAGGCTCCCGTATCTAAACTTAGTAACAACCTGGGTGGACAGTTATCGGGAGTTATCACTTTACAGAAAAACAACGAGCCGGGAGCCAGCACCGAATTCTGGATTCGCGGTATCAGTACGTTTGGAGCCAATAAGAAACCTCTGGTATTGGTAGACGGCATCGAACGGGATATGGATCTTGTCAACCCGGAAGATATTCAATCATTCTCTGTCTTAAAGGATGCTGCCGCCACAGCTATTTATGGTGTACGTGGCGCCAATGGTGTTATCCTGATTACAACCCGCACAGGTGAAGAAGGTAAACCCAAAATTTCTTTCCGTGCAGAAGCCGGAATGTTAGGTCCGACTAAACGTCCTAAAATGGTAAATTCCTCACAGTTTGCAGAAATGTATAACGAGGCTTATCGTTCTTCCGGAGAAGGCAAAAACTTCTATGACGAAACAGCGCTAAGTAAATATGCAAGTGGAGAAGATCCTGATTTATACCCGGACGTAGACTGGCTAGATGAACTTTATAAAAACTATGCATTCAGTCAGCGAATAAATTTAGGTGTCAGCGGCGGTGGTAACATTGCCAAGTATTACATCTCCGGTGCTTTCTACAATGAAGGAGGTATGTTCAAAACCGACTCCATGAATGAATACGACACATCGACTTATTTCAGACGATATAATTTCCGTTCAAATGTGGATGTGAAACTTCACCGGACCACTACGTTGAATGTAAATTTATCATCTGTATTTGAAAAGCTGAACGGTTCCGGCTCTAATTCGGACACCGCCGGTGCGGGTGCAGGTACTATCTGGAAGTATGCATACATTTGTGCACCAAACGCATTTCCCGTTCGTTTTTCCGACGGAAAGTTCTCTGGTCCCAGCACCAACGAAGGGCACAACCCTTACAACCTGTTGACACAGTCCGGTTATTATGAAAGATTCTGGAATAATGCCCAGTCATTAATCGGTTTGACACAAGATTTCTCCGAGTTGATTACTCCGGGATTAACTGCTAATGTTAAGCTTTCATTTGACGCGCAAAATTACAATTGGATCAGACGCAAAAAACAGGTGCAGACATTTACAGCCAGCAAACGTGACGAAGAAGGAAACATTATTTATACAGAAGGAAATGTAGGCCAGGACAACCTGGATTATTCCAAAGGAAACACCGGATATACAACGACTTATATCGAGGCATCCGTCAACTATAACCGTACATTCGGCAAACATTCAGTAGGTGCATTATTCTTATATAACCAAAAACAAAAAAATAAAACAGGGGTTGATAAAGCAGAAGACGCATTACCTTATCGCCATCAAGGTATCGCCGGACGCGTGACGTATGCTTATAACGACCGTTACTTCATTGAAGGTAATTTCGGCTACAATGGCTCTGAAAACTTTAGCCCGGGACACCGCTTCGGTTTCTTCCCATCAGTAGCTGCCGGATGGCTGGTGTCTAATGAAAAATTTTGGGAACCGATATCTCATGTCATCGACATGTTGAAAATCAAAGGTTCTTATGGCGAAGTGGGAAATGACCAGATTGGAGGTAACAGACGTTTCATTTATAACGCAACCGTTATAGATAGTGGCAGCTACGACTTCGGTAAGACAGCACATACTGAAAAAGGGCTGCGCGTAGGCGACTGGGCAAATCCGAATGTAGGTTGGGAACGAGCCAAGAAAATGAATGCAGGAGTGGAAATATCTTTCTTCAACGCGCTGAAAATACAAGCAGATTATTTTAGTGAAAAGCGTGAAGGTATTTTCCTTGAGCGTGCTTCCTTACCTCTTTACATCGGCGTAAGCACGAAGCCTTACGTAAACGTAGGAAAGATGAAGAATCATGGTTTCGACACCTCACTTGAATATAATCAACGGGTAGGCCAAGTGAGATTATCCGGAAAAGCGAATTTCACTTATGCACATAATACCATTATCGACAACGATCAGCCCGACTGGAAATACCCTTACTTGAACCGTAGAGGACAAATGTTGTGGCAGCAATACGGATTGGTAGCTGCCGGATTGTTCGAGTCGCAGGCAGACATCGACAGCTGGCCTACACAAACCTTCGGAGAAGTGAAACCGGGTGATATCAAATACATTGATATTAACGGTGATGGTAAAATTGACACGAATGACGAAAAGCCTATCGGATGGGCTGCCGTACCGGAAATTGTTTACGGCTTCGGTCTGTCAGCCGCATGGAAAGGACTGGACTGCTCTGTCTTCTTCCAGGGAGCAGGTCATGTAACCTTACAGCAATCAGGTTCGGCTATTCAGGCATTCTCTGCCCGAAACATGATGGAAAGCGGAGTGTATGAAGATATTTATTACAACCATTGGTCAGAAGACAACCCCAATCCAAATGCCAAATACCCGCGCTTGTCAATCGGTTCCAACAAGAATAACTTCCGTAATTCTACTTTCTGGCAAAAGGATATGAGTTATCTCCGTTTAAAAACGGTTGAAATAGGATACAACTTCCCAAGTAAATGGATCGACCCCATTCACATTAGTGGCTTGCGAATCTATCTATCGGGAGTAAACCTGCTTACATTCAGCAAATTTAAACTTTGGGACCCCGAGGTCCTGGAAGGACAAGGTGCCAATTACCCGGCAAACCGTATCTTCAATTTCGGTATTAACATCAACTTATAACCCTGTAAAATGAAATACAAGATGAGAAACATTACTAAATACATCCTAATTTCCGCATGTACCCTAATGCTGAATTCATGCGACGCATATCTGGACAAACAGCCGGACGATGCCATGACGATGGAAATGATCTTCCAAAAGCGGGCTTCCACTCAAAAATACTTGGTAAACGTATTCAGCTATATGATAGACGAATCTCATACGGCACAGAATACTCCTTGGCTAGGAGCATCGGATGAAGCTTGCATCACTTATATTGATAGAGGATATTGTTTTATGAACAACGGTTCATGGTCTGCGGATAATCCTCCGTACGTTGCTTTTTGGAGAGCTTATTATCAAGGTATCCGTGAAGCTAACATCTTCATGCAAAATGTAGACAAATGTCCGGAAATCAATTTTGAAGAAAAACTTCGTTGGAAAACCGAAGCACGCTTCATGCGCACTTATTACTATGTGATGTTAATGCGCATGTATGGTCCTGTTGTTCTGGTAGGCGATGAGTTAATAGACATTGCCTCCAGTGACTTAGGGAAAGAACGGTCTACCTGGGAAGAATGTATGGATTATATCTGTTCGGAGTTTGACGAAGTGGCAGATATTTTGCCCGAGGAACAAGAAACCAACTGGTATGGTAAACCGACCAAAGGGGCTGCATTGGCACTTAAAGCCCGTATGCTGCTCTATTCTGCCAGAGAGTTATACAACAGCGATGACTCATTCTACAAAAATATTATTTCGACTGAAGGAAAACATCTATTTCCACAATCATACAGTAAAGACAAATGGAAACTGGCAGCAGAAGCCAATAAAGCCGTTATTGATATGGGCATTTACGATTTGTATAAATCATACGCTACCAATGGCAATATCGACCCATACAAGTCATACGCAGGTATATATCTGGAACTTTGGAACAATGAAGTTATTTTCGGACGTGCTCTTAACGGAAAAGACTGGCGATTGGTTACCACTCCCCGCGGTATCGGTGGTAGTTCATTCGGCGGTGTAGCCGCTACACAAAAAATGGTGGATGCATACGCTATGAAAAATGGACGTTACCCTATCTCCGGATATACGAACGGCGGAAAGGATCCAATTATTGTAGAAAGCAGTTATTCGGAAGGCAAATTCCAGACGATCACTAATCCGGCTGACGGAACCTCTTATGCTAACACGAATACGATGTATAAGGACCGGGAACCGAGATTCTACGTAAGTATATGCTGGAGTGGAGAGAAATGGAAAGCCGGCTCAACAACAATTGATGTACAGTTCTACAACAAAGGAAACAGTGGGCCGGGTGATTCGCACAACTACTCCAAAACAGGATACTTAATCAGCAAAATGACCGACCATTCCCTGAATCATAAGAACAATGAATTCGGACGTTTCTCATGGCCTATCTGCCGTTTAGGTGAAATCTATCTGAACTACGCGGAAGCATTGAACGAATATGACCCGGGAAATGACGATATATTGAAGTATGTCAATCTTATACGCCAAAGAGCAGGTATACCCAATCTGGAAGAAGTATATCCTGAAGAAGTAAAAGACCCCGTTAAAATGCGTCAGCTCATTCGCCGTGAACGACAGATAGAACTAGCTTTCGAAGGTTATCGTTTCTTCGACACCCGCACCTGGAGAATCGCAGAAGAGACTGAAAACGGTCCTGTATATGGTATGAATATAATGGCAACCGACCATACTCCTACCGGAAAATTCTGGGAACGTACAATTGCCGAGACAAGGGTATTCAATAAAAAGCACTATCTCTTCCCTATCGCACAGGAAGAACTGGATAGAAACAAAGCAATCACTCAAAACTATTTATGGTAAACAATCAATTAACTTTGAAAGAAATGAAACGAATCTATAAACTAGGATGGATAATAAGCGGAATACTGCTGCTTGCCGGATGTGACATAAGCAACCGTGACAATAATCTGTCGGAATCATTGGTATATTTTATCAATGAGGGAGAAAATAACTTAGTGCTGTACAACACAGGAGAAGACTTTATGTACACGATGCCTATCTTTAAAAGCGGACTTCTTAACGAAGAAGCTAATGTAGCATTGTCAGTAGACAGCAAACTTATAGAGCAGTATAACAAGGACAACAAAACAACGTCCGAGTTACTGCCTGCCGAATATTACCAAATTGTAAAAAGCAAACAAACCATGGATCCTTCGCAGCAAAAAGCAAATTTCCAGGTGGTATTCAAAACCAGTCTCCTGAACGAGAATCCCAACCGGGATCACTTTATTCTGCCATTGCTACTGACTTCCGAAGGAGAAGTGCAAACGAATCAAAGTAAAAATATCGTTTACATCACTCCTGTCGTGAAACCGGCAACACTGGGTTTCAATTGCGAAAACACACTTCAGACTGTTATTCCTACTACTGCCACAGGCAAGATAGAGATAGAGTTGCCTATAGGGACTCCATTTACTAATAAATGGAACATTGACTTTACAGCATCTTTCGATCAGACTTTACTGGACGAATGGAATGAAGAGAACGGGGTCAATTACCACATGCCTGTCGAAGGAAGTTATGAACTGGTAGGAGATCAAAAACTAGTAGCTGGGAAAAATAGCCAAACATTGAAACTGGTTATTGACAAAGAGAAATTAGGCTATGGCTGGTTTGCAGTTCCTGTCCGCTTAAGCAATCCTTCTAAATTTGAGATAGACGAAGAACGAAGCACCTGTGTTGTCACCATACTAAACCGCATGGAAGAGATTCCTCATTCACTATGGGCAGTAGAAAGCTATACAGGATACTTTAACAACGAGGTGCCTAAAAACATGATTGATGACAATGAAAATACCAGATGGCACATCAGATGGAACAGCACTGGAACAGGTACGACCACTCTTCCACAAACACTTGTATTCAAGTTAAGCGCAGCCTACAAAATATCCGAGTTCGAGATTTTGAGACGCAACGACCAATACAACACTGACTTGAAGGCTGGATATTTTGAAGTTAGTATGGACAATGTCAACTGGACGCCTGCGGCAACATTTGATTTCGGAACTGAAAAATCATCGGGATATGTTTCATTCTATTGTCCGACAGCAGTAACCGGAAAATACATAAAGATGGTAATAACCGGAAGTAACCGTGGAACGCAAGTCTCCGTACATGAATTAAAAGCACATGGAGAACTTAGCAAATAACAATCCATCTATTACCTTTTAAAAACGATCATTTATTTATGAATAAGAAAAAAGCAATCTTCCTTCTTTTAACGCTCCATTCCTTTATGGGATGGGGCCAAAAGGTGTTACAACTACAATCGCCGAATAAAAAGACAACCTTGCAAATATCCATTGATAAAGATTTGTCTATTGGCATTTCTCAAAATGGGACAGTGGTATTGGAACCGTCGGCAATAGGGATGAGTATCCGGGAAACCGGAATGTTGGGCGAAGCTCCCAAACTCAAGAAAATTGAGAAACGTTCTGTTTCAGGACAGAAAATTGCGTCACCTGTCTACAAAAAGAGTACAGTGGATGAGACCTATAATGAACTGACCGCAAGTTTCAAAGGGAATTATTCGGTGATATTCCGTTGCTATAATCAGGGAGTGGCCTACCGTTTTGTGACTGATCTTAAATCCGGGCAGATTATTGTGGACAACGAGAAGGCTGTCTATAATTTCCCGAAACAAGCCAAAGGATACGCAGCTTATAGCAATCGCGGAAAAGACGGAAACATAGAAAGCCAGTTCCTGAACTCATTTGAAAATACATACGATCACCAACCGCTTCCGTCACTAAACAGCCAACGGTTGATTACTCTTCCATTTTTGGCAGAAATTCCCGGAAGCAACACAAAGGTTTGCATCACAGAAAGTGATCTTTATGATTATCCGGGCATGTTCCTACGCAGCAATGTTGACAACAGTTCCATGCAGGGAGTCTATGCCACAGCCCCTAAAGTAACCGAACAGGGCGGGCATAATCTGCTTCAGAAGATGGTGAAAGAACGACATGACTATATTGCTAAAACGGACGGAAAGCGCTCTTTCCCCTGGAGGATATTCGCTATTTCTGAAAATGATAAGGAATTACTGGACAATGACCTGGTATTTCTACTCGGCAAGCCGTCTTCGCTGTCCGACCTGTCATGGATTAAACCGGGAAAAGTGGCTTGGGACTGGTGGAATGACTGGAATCTTTCAGGTGTGGATTTCCGCGCAGGAGTCAACAATGATACCTACAAATATTATATTGATTTTGCCGCCCAAAACAAAATTGAATATGTAATTCTTGACGAAGGATGGGCAGTGAATAAAAAGGCAGATATGTTGCAGGTTATCCCTCAAATCAACCTGCCGGAACTGGCTGCCTATGCCAAAAGCAAAAACGTAGACCTTATCTTGTGGGCAGGCTACTGGGCTTTCCACCGAGATATGGAAAAAAGTAGTGAAACATTATGCAGCCATGGGGATTAAAGGATTTAAAGTAGACTTCATGGACCGTGATGACCAGGAAATGGTAGACTTCATGTGGAAAGCCGCTGAAATATGCGCCAGCCACAAGATGTTACTCGACTATCACGGCACATGCAAACCTTTTGGATTGCAACGTACCTACCCGAATGTTATCAACTATGAAGGAGTGAACGGACTGGAGCAACTCAAATGGAAGAAACAAGGTTATGACCAAGTGACGTATGACTTGACTTTCCCATTCATCCGTATGCTTGCCGGTCCGGTGGATTATACACAGGGAGCAATGCGCAATGCCACACAGAAAGGATATTACCCGAACAATCACGAACCCATGAGCCAAGGCACACGTTGCCGTCAACTAGCCGAATATATCATATTCGAATCTCCTTTTAATATGCTGTGCGATACTCCGATCAACTATATGAAAGAGCAGGAATGTACGGATTTCATTTCTTCTGTTCCTACAATCTGGGACGAGACGGTTGCTCTGGACAGTAAGATTGCCAAACTATATCACGATAGCACGCAGAAGCAGGGATACCTGGTACAATTGGAAGCATCAACGACTGGAAAATGCGTGAACTTGAGATCGATTTAACTTTTTTACCGGAGGGACAATATCAAATGGAGATATTCAGAGATGGAGCAAATGCCGACCGCAATGCGGCCGACTACAAGAAAGAATCCAAAGCCGTGCCAGCCGACAAGAAAGTAAAAATCAAATGTACCCGGGAGGTGGATATGTAGCCCGAATTATAAAATCAAATTAATCTTATCATTATGAAAAATATCAATTTATTTATCATACTACTTTGTATGTTAACGTGCGCCTGTTCTGAAAGCAACGAAGACGATAGCAGCGCATCACTAGGCCAACTTTCAGTAACACTAAAAGACGCCAACGGGAAACCTGTAAAAAGATGCTTTTGTCGTTTTATCGGGGCTGGAAGGGAGAAGATTGGTAAACATGGGAGAAGGATTTTCCAAAGAAAACGGCAGTTGGGTTCCTTACTATAAAGGTAGCGTAGACGGTTATATATCGGTTATCGCTTCCGGATATGAGGCTTATAAAACAAAAGTTTCATACGATGGTAAATACGAACAAAAGTTAGATATCACTTTGCAAGAATCTCATTCACTTAGTATCATGTCTTATAATGTTAAAGATGGATTCGAAAACAAGGATACCAAAAAGGAACGTTTCCTCGAATGGCTGAAAAGATATGATCCGGATATCATGTTATTTCAAGAGCTGAATAAGTTTACCGAGAAAAGCCTCGGCGAATTTGCAAAAAAATATGGCCACGAATATGCGTATATAGTAAAAGAGGATGGATACCCCACCGGAATCACCTCCAGATATCCACTTACGAATGTAGAAAAGATATTAAGAGCCAATAACTATGGCATTTTTATCTATCATGGATGCATCCATGTCGAATGTCAGGGTATTCATATTTTCGTGACTCACCTTTCTCCATTTGAAGTAGACGACCGAATCAAAGAAATCAAAGGGTTAGTTAATGAAAAAATAAAGGCACTTCCAGCCGATGCCAAAGTATTAGTAGCAGGTGACTTTAACTCTTATAATGAATACGATAAGAAAGCATACGGGCCCAAATTCGAAACAGAACGGTTACAATATTCTCCGACTGTCGCTATCAATTACGAAGTAACCAACTTCATGTTGGAAAACGGCTTTAAAGATGCTTTCACTCTTTTCAGTGACGGACATTTCAAACAGAGCATACCTGTTTCTATCACAGAATTCCCTGAAAATAAAGGATGCAGATATGATTATATCATGCTTAGCGAGAATCTTGCTGCCGACTGTATTTATTCGGATATTCTACGTGAAAAGAATACGCATGCATTGTCTGACCACTATCCCAACTACATTCGTCTGAAAGTGAACACAAGTAATAAATAAGAATATATAGCACCGACGATGTTTCATGCTACCACAATACTTTTTCCATCAATATAAAAAGCATCCCCTGAA
>ENA-OQCW01000983-OQCW01000983.1-human-gut-metagenome-genome-assembly--contig:-NODE-983-length-13010-cov-2.718777_pt1 | contig 13010 bp, 5 predicted proteins | sample MGYA00242767_ERZ504593 | MGnify/ENA primary metagenome ERZ504593 (study PRJEB26092, sample SAMD00036307) | human gut metagenome | host: Homo sapiens | study: EMG produced TPA metagenomics assembly of... | reverse complement strand
GGAGTACAGCCACTCATAGTAGACGGAGAAGTGGTAACCAAACCAGAATATCTGATCATGCCCTCTTCTTTCGGATTTTGGATTATGTTCATGTTACTCTACTTATTCAATATAAAAAGCGGATGCGATTTTTTCAATTATCTGCAACGGGTATTTTTCCGCAACAGCAAAGTACAAGTAGAAATGCGTCCCATGACACGCCACACCTCACTGGTTACTTTCATGGAGCTGAATCTTATTTTATGGACCAATTACATGGTATTGCTATTCTGCTATGATGATAATTTTATAGGTGACCGCCATCCTATCACCGCATTGGTTGCATTCGGCTGCCTTGTAGGATCACTATTTATGTTCCGAAGATTGATAAATATCAGTCAATGGGGATACGCTCTCCGTTTTTCCTATTGCTACAGTAGTCGTATTTTGGGACTTTCGTAGAAGTTATGGGAAGATGGAATGCCTTCCACGAAATCTGGGTGGAACCAATGACATACCAATCAGAAATGATTACCATTTTCCTTGCATTTATCGTGCTAGTCACCTTTTTATGGTATAAATCCATCAAAAATAAGAAAACATTATAATCTTTCAAGCGCTCCTTTATTTATTTTTATGCAGATAAGCCGAAGGGGGTGCTCCAAAGTGAGATTTGAAGCATTTACTAAAATAAAGAGGGTCATTCATTCCTACTTTATAAGCTATTTCACTTACATTGTATATACCCTCCTGCAAAAGTTCCATAGCCCTTTTCATACGAAGGATACGCATATATTCATTAGGTGTATATCCGGTCACTCCTTTTACTTTCCGAAAAAAATGCAGCACGGCTTACCCCCACCGCAGATGCAAAATCCTCTATAGTGAATTCCGGGTTGTCCAATTGTTTTTCCAAAATAGTCTGCAATTTTTCACCAAATTTCCTATCCAGTTCTGTAGAACATAAAGCCTGACTTGTCATAGCAGGGTCATTAGAGAATTTTCGTTTTAACTTTTCCCTCTGTTCAATAAGTTGAAATATACGTGCTAATAACAATCTGGAACTGAAAGGCTTCGTTATGTATGCATCCGCACCACTTTCTACCCCTTCAAGTTTATTTTCCGAAGTGCTCATAGCAGTCAGCAAAATAATGGGAATATGACTGGTCTCAAAATCACGTTTCAGTTTACGTGTCACATCAAAGCCATTCATACCAGGCATCAATACATCACAAATAATCAAATCTACCTCAAAAGACTGAGCTTTTTGTAAACCGGAAAGCCCATCCGGTTCACTTATGATCTCAAAATAAATACCAAGTTCCGTTTCTAAAAACTTACGCACATCTCCATCATCTTCTATTATCAATATTCTTTTTTTCATTCAAAGGGTCCGGGGTCACTGAATCATGATTTACTGTTAAATAGGTATCACACTGCTCATGAACAAACGATTCTTCCTGAAGGATGCTTGATACTAGGAAATCGTTTTTTCCATAAACACTGGAATCTAACGGTAAGATAACAGTAAACACAGAACCACCTCCCTCATTTTCATCAAATGAAATGCTTCCTTTATGTACATTTACCAGTTCATAAGTCAAATGTAAACCGATTCCCACACTGTTATGTGAAAAACCACTTTGCATGAAACGGGAAAACAGCTCTCCTTGCTTCTCCTTAGGAATCCCTACGCCGTTGTCACTAACCGATATAAATAATTTCCCCACTTCCTCATTAACGATAATTGCAAAAACAACCTTTCCTCCTTTAGGAGTATATTTTAAAGCATTCGAAAGAAGATTATAGACTATTTTATCCAATTTACTTTGATCAACAAACATCTTATAAGATGACGTAGAAGGAGCAAAATGAAAATCAATCTGTTTGTCATCTGCCGTTTCCTTGAAACTTCGATAAATATCATAAAAGAACACCATCACATCTGTTTCTTCCAGCATCAAGGAAAGTTTATTGTTCTGCATTTTACGAAATTCCAACAATTGATTAATCAGACGAAGCATCCTATTCGTACTTTTATTCATCAACTGTATGGGATAAACCATCTCTTTGGGAATCTTATTCAAGCTCTCTAATTTTTTCCAAAGCTCCCTGAATCATTGTCAACGGAGTACGGAATTCATGTGAAATATTAGTAAAAAACATGAGTTTGTACTCTGTCAACTGTGTTTCTACCTGAATGCGATTCCGTAAATTATTGAAATTCCGTATCAAACAAAAAGCAACATACAACACAATAACAACGACAAGAAAATAAAAAAGATAAGCCCAAGTGGTTTCCCAAAACGGAGGCGTGATAACAATATTGAGCACAGTTTCTTCATCACTCCATATCCCAGCAGAATTACATGCTTTTACATGCAGATGATAAGTGCCGGGAGAAAGATTTTTATAAGAAGCAAAATTCAAAGAAGAAGGGGTACTCCATTCATTATCAAAATGACTCAATTTATAAATAAACCTTGAAGGAAATGCCAAAGAATAATCCAATGTTGAAAATTCTATAATGAATGAATTCTGGTCATAATCTAATTTTATATTCTGTGTATAACTTAACGCCTGTGTCAAAGGAGAATCCTTCTCACCAACCTGTACTGTGATTCCGTTCACTTTCAAATTAGTTAGAATAACATTCCGGGTCATAGGAGATGAAGTTACTTTCAAAGGATCAATGACTATGACTCCATGATTTGTTCCAAATAGCAAAAGTCCATCTTCAGTTATGGCAGCGCCATGTTCGTTATATACATTTCCTTGCATAGAAGCTGAAAAGAAGAAATTTTCAAAAGTTTCCGTATCAGGTGAAAAACGAGATAAACCATACTGAGTGGCAATCCATATTTTTCCAGTCTTATCTTCGATAATAGACTCTACCATGTTATTGACCAAACCATCAGTTGTGGAATAATGGACAAATTTCAAGTTCCTATAATCCTCACTAGGGTTACAAACAGAAAATCCGCCTCCCAACATTCCTATCCACATACGATTCTGACTATCACGAAAAATACATTTAATTTCATATCCGGGCAAATCTCCATTTTCATAATTATAAAGTTTATAATTATGAGCATCAGCAATAATGGAATCTCCATAAAAAACACATAATCCCTTATTAGTTCCTACCCATAACCTTTTTTTATTATCCTGAGTGATCATCCTGACTTCCTGCAAACGACCGGATCCAGTCAGGAACTTACGAAAAACATACCTGTCTTTTCGTGAAACCGCCAAATTCAGTCCTCCCCCAAAAGTTCCTATCCACATCCTATTTTTATCATCACGATAAATATCGAATATATTCTCATGTGCCAATGACAAGATATCACCTGCCATTTTATGATACCAACGTCCGTCAATACATAAACCCATCGTACGGGTTCCCAACCATAATTTACCATCTCCATCACAAGAAGCCGCATAAATATAATTGTATGGCATCTTATAACAAGATGCAGCCTCCAAATTTTTATCATAAGCGTAAACATTCCCTTGACGCGTACCAAACCAGAAACCACCATCGGGCATCTTTACCACTGTACGTATAGCATTCACATAATCATTTATACTCTCATGTTCCGGATAAATACGATAAGATCCTTCACTTAATACGGACAAAAGTGTAACACCGGCAAACTCCGATCCTACCCATACATTTCCCGAGTGATCGAGTAATAAGCTATGCAGAAAATTGGAATGAACTAGATTTTTACCAGTCTCCTGATAAGTGTAATGGCTGATTATATCTTCTTGGGGATTATACACAAATAAACCATAGCCAAAAGTAGATATCCATATCAATCCTCTGTTATCCTGTATTACTTCATAGCGTTCCTCGGCAGCAGGCATCATCTGAGCGGCATCTATCAATGACAGTATTTTACATATTCCGGTTTCCTTCTGAAAATAATGCAACACACCGGTCTGATTAAAAACATAGAAATCCCCCTGATTATCTCTGACAAAACGAGCGTTGGGGATATTAATCGGGTTGTCTAATCTTACCTGCCGGGTAGATAAATGAAACCTGTAACTTCCTTTTGTTGTAAAAAGCCACCAATCATCTTTCGTGCCAAAATGAGTAGTAAAATGAAAGTCAACGTCATCCTTTCCGATTCTTTGAACAAAATGTAGTTTTTCATCCTCATCATAAACATAAATATCACCATTATCAGCAAGAAAAAAGCATGCGTTCTCATAAGAAAATGCTGCTCTGAAATTATGCATATCAGAAATTACTTCGATTTTGTTTCTTGTTACTTTCACCAATCCTTCCTGAGTACAAATCCAAACATTCCCTCTAGAATCTTCAATCAAACTATTCACTTTATTAGAAGGTAGTTTGCCATTTTCACATTGAAATGTCACAGAGGAAAAATGTTCATTTTCAAATGAAATCTTTCTGCAACCTTTTTGTCCATCCCATAACCAATTATCACCATTAGCAGTTTCTACACGATAAGCATAAGCTTGGTCGTGTTCCCCACATCCTGTAAAATCCACAAAACAATTATGTCTTAAATCATAGCAACTGAATACATTTGAAGTAGAAAGCACCCATAAAAAACCATTTTTATCTTCATCAATCTTCTTGACATGATAATCCGCTAATGAAATCGGACTATCCTTTTCCGGTAACAATGTTATAAAAGAGTGACCATCATACCGGCTCAGTCCATTAGTGGTACTAATCCAGATAAAGCCTTTCTTATCTTGAAAAATATCTCTAATTGTATTATTGGCCAATCCGTCACTGGATGTAATATGAATAGATTGTATATCAATAACTGCATATGCATTCCATTCCAGACAAACAAAGAAGAGCAACAAAAAAAATATACGATTTTTCATATCATTCGGTTTAACATCAGAATAATACCGCAAAATTAAAAAAAGGTATTTTAAAAGTGATTTTTAAAATACCCTTTTTTAATTAGGAAGCCTTTACTAACCAACAAGCAGAACAAGTTCCTGCGATGCCATTCCTTCGACCTCCACTTTTACTTTGAGCTGTCCCCGCATACGCCCTGCCTGTACTACTATTTGGGCACGACCCAAATAAGTGGGTAAAGTATGACTGCTAAAACGTTCACTACGACGCATCTCGCCACTATCTATCCCCATCAAACGTCCGTTACCCTCCACGGTCACTTTCACTTGTCTGTCATCTATCCGTATGGGGATGCCTTGTTCATCATATAAATTCAAAGAGATATGAGATAAATCCTGCCCGTCAGCCTTTAACTGTTCCCGATCCGCTTTCAGAGTAAAACGGACAGCTTTATTTCCGGAAGTCTGTATACTGTCACGGCACACTTCTATCCCATCTTTATACCCTATCACCACCACCTTACCCGGACGATAAGGTTGATTCCATTTAATCGTATTATTTATATAATCCCGTGGCTTTCTAGGTCCATATACCTTTCCTCTAGGATCTATCAACATCACTTCGTCACAATTAGACGGCGTTTGAATCTGCATGACACGCGCATCCTGATAAGGAAAAGTCCAATCGTGTACCATTCCCGGTGCTTGCCAATGGTCTTTACCCGGATCTTCATCCAAATTATAATCTATGACATAAAGTCCCAAAAAAGGCTTCTCATTCCACAAAGCCCGAAAATATCCTCCTCTAGGTTTTTCAGACATACACATGTCAAACGGAGCAGAAGGCCATCCCTTACTAGGCCAACCTGAACTCTCCCCAATATAATCCACACCGGTCCACATGAAAGAGCCACAAATATATTCATGTTCCATTACATAATTCCATGGATTTTTCTCATCATAATCACGTGAATCAAATTCACGTATGCTACTATAATAAGGATAGCTCTCACTGATCAGGCAAATACGTTCCGGGTATTTCTTTTTATCATAAATCAACCGAGGTTCCATATAATTATACCCTAGTACATCTGTCACCGAAGCAAATTTATCTTCAAATCCCGGCTGCAAAGCGAGCATAACAAGACGGCTCGGATCCAGTTGATGTACAAAATCCTGCAACATACCAGCACGTTCAATCCCTGTATCATCTTTTAATTTTGCCTCAGCCAACTCATTACCTATACTCCACAAGATAACAGAAGGATGATTACGGTCACGAATTACCATATCGCTGATATCCTGCTGCCAGCTAGAATCAAAAAATTCTTCATAATATCCCGATTTCCATTTATCAAAAGCCTCATCTATAACCAAAAAGCCAATAGAATCACAATAGTTAAGAAATTCCGGAGAAGGAGGATTATGCGAGCAACGGATAGCATTCGTGCCAAATTCCTTTAAAATAAGCAAACGGCGTTCATAAGCCCTATCCGGTACAGCCGTTCCCAAACATCCTGCATCCTGATGAAGGCACATGCCTTTCAGCTTAAGATGTTTGTTATTGAGAAAAAAACCCTTGTCTTTATCAAATTTCACTGAACGTATTCCAAAAGGAGTCAGATATTTATCAATTGTCTTTCCTCCTTTTTTTATAATGGTTTCCACCGTATAACGATAGGGAAAATCCAAATCCCATAATTTAGGATGGCTGACTAACAAATTCTGAACTACTTCAGCTGTTTTTTCTTTATCAAGTTTCAATGCAGTATTAAAAATTGATATTAAATTATTTTTATCAGCTTTTTCAACTAATGCTGCGACTACTTCATTTAATTTATTAATTGCTTCATCAACTTCATGTTTCGTAGCATTATCATCATTGAAAACTTCTTTAGCTTTTTGTAAAGTGACTGTAAGTAATTCAATTGATTGAGGGGTATATTTAGCTGTATCTAATTGTTTACTTGCTGAATTGATTGTTTCTTCCAACTCCATTTTATCAACAATCTTAGTAAGTCCTTTAACACTATCTTCCAACAGATCAATTGCTTTTAAGATATCTTCAGATGTGACATCATCATCGTTATAAACTTTAACAGCATTATTTAATGCTTCTTGATATCGCGCAATACTATTAGGGGTGTATGATGAAATATCTAAATCTTTATATTTCTTATAAATTTCCTGTAACTTAGATTTTAAAGTTGTTCCATAAACTTCAAATTCCCATAGTGAATACCCATAATCACTTCCAACTTCAATCCCTAACATCCTTACATATCGTCCTGTTACATCTTTATATGATAATTCATCAAGACCTCCATCGCCATCATTAATATCTGATATATCTGTCCAAACTTGACCATCATTAGAAACTTGCACTTTGTATTTCTTTGCACCGCTTCCTTCCCAATTCAAAATAACTTTAGAAATATTATAAATATCTTGTAAGTCTACATATATCCACTCATCATTAGATTTCCGATTAGATACCCAGCGTGATTGCTTTCCATCAACTGTTTCATTTGTACCTTTACCATCAAACGCTAGCGAAGATTCATATGTTTTATTTCCATCTTTCGAATCAACATATTCTGAGCTCGCATTCGAAGATTTATTCAAAGCTAAATTTACATTTGGATTTTCAGGTTCTAATACAGCTTCCCCGTAAACTTCAAATTCCCATAATGAATATCCATAAATTCCTCCAGGCTCGATTCCTAACATTCTTACGTATCTGCCTGTTGTATTTTTATATGTCAGTTCATCAATACCACCTTTACCATCTGTAATATGTGATATATCTGTCCAATTCTGACCATCATTAGAAATTTGCACTTTATATTCTTTAGCACCATTTCCTTCCCAGTTAAGAACAACTTTAGAAATATCGTAATCAGCTTCTAAGTCAACATAGATCCATTGTGATGTTGCTGTTGGATCATCTTTTGTTCTTAAAGATACCCAGCGTGATTGCTTTCCATCAACTGTTTCATTTGTACCTTTGCCATCAAACGCTAATAAAGATTGATATGTTTTATTACCATCATTAGGGTCAGTAAACTCGCTACTTGCCTTAGAGGTTTTATTCAATGCAATATTTACTTCAGGCACCACTGGTTCTTGGTGTAATTTTCCATACACTTCAAATTCCCATAATGAATATCCGTATTTAGAAGCACATTCTATACCTAGCATTTTAACATACCGAGCAGTAACAGTTTCATTAAATGGGATATTTGCAATTCCAGGTTGTCCATTCTCTTCTAGATAAACCTTTTGCCATGTTTTTCCATCTTCAGAGACAAGAATTTGATATTTTTTAGCACCATTTCCTTCCCAATAAAGTTTTACACCCGTTAAATCATAATTCGCTTCTAAATCTATTTGAATATATTCATCATTCGAATTTCTATTTGAAACCCATCTTGATTGATCATTTCCACCATTATTTTCAAAACTTCCATCAATAGCTCTATTTGCAGTATAAACATTGTTATAAACTGAAGAAGCTGTTGCTGTTTTATTTAAAGCAATATTCTCTAAATTTTCTGCTTCAACAAGTTCGCCATAAACTGACCACTGGATGATTTGGTATGATGAGCCACTAGAACCATTTAATTTTAATCTAACATATCGTGCTTCTTGATTACCTAAATCTGAAATGTTCTCATTACCACCTTGTCCATCAATTATAGTTTTTACTGTTTGCCACATTTGTGCATCATCAGAAATCTGAATTTCATAATTAGGTGCATAATTATTTCCCCAATCAACCTGCATACTTGAAATTTTATAAATTCCTTTTAATTCTACATAGATCCATTGATCACCGGCTGCACTCGAAATCCAAGACGTATTGGCTTTATTATCAATTGCATGAGTCGGTAAGTTCAAATCCTTTATTGTACTTGAAAATGCATTTTTATTAGCTGCAATATCCTCATCTTTATAAGAACCATACACAGAAATTTCATAAATACTAATACCATATTTTATAGTTCTTGATTTATGTGACGAAACTCTAACATAACGCCCATATACAGGTTCATCAAAATTGTATTCATCCAATAAGCTACTTCCAGTTGCCATACTATCTTTAACCGTTATCCAGTTATTTTTGTCACTAGAGACCTGAATATCATAATCATCAGAACAAGCGGATTCCCATTGAATGCTCATAGCATTAATTTCTGAATATTGTCCCAAATCAACCATGATCCAGTTCTCATCTTCATTTCGTAATGAACTCCATCTTGTACTTGTATTACCATCTACAACTAATTCTTTAGTATTTCCAGGGTCATTTGTTGACGTACTGCTTGCTTCAACAGATTTATTAAGCGCTATTGAATCACTTGCTTTAAATGTAATTTCCTTAATTTCAAAATCAATTTCCATTTCCATCTTTCATGATAATCTTAATATATGGGTAGACTCCTTTTAATTCAATCGTGTCTGTCTTACCATCACCATTACTTACAGATTTCAATAATTCATAATTTTTCACCATCTTGAGAACCATAACATCATAAGCACTAGCATAATTATCACCCCAAAGAATATTCATAGATGCTAAAAATGTTATTGTTGCCAGTAAACATACTGATCCATTCATTTTGCGTTTCTTCACTTTGCCAATATGTATTTTCATCACCATCAAAAGCTTTTTCGACTTCGTGTCCAATCATTGAAGAATTAGTATGATAACGATTATCTGAGCCTTCTGATAACGTCATTGTTTGTCCAGCATATGGTAATGCTCCTGAAACAAATGTTGTTTGTGTTTCTTGATTATCATAATTTAAATTTACATTTACAGTTTGATTGGCTGCTGTATCATTGACTGCTACAGAGATTTTTCTTGTATCCTCTGATTCATCAATAATAATACTGCAAGGTTGATCAACAGTAATTATATAGCCATCTTTATATTCCAATGAACCAGCTTGATAGAAATTAATTTGAGTTTGTTTTAAACCGTCATGTCTTACCGCTTGAACTTTTTCGTTATTAGCAATTACAGTAACTGGTGTATTACCGGCATATTGACTAACTGCACCTGCTGTGGTATTTGGTACGACAATATAGGCATAGCTATCATTGCTTGGCTTTAATCCATGATCTAAATAGGCTGTAAAAGTAGCCGGAGTTTCATTCTTTTTTGCTTCATCCCATAATGACGGATTATTAGTTTGAACACTATTACTTACAACTACATCCGTATTTTCTAAGAAAACATATCCAACTTTTCCATTATATAGCCAATTAGTGTTATAAATTTGTTCTTTCGTTCCCTCAGCAACACTTTGACCACCAACATTTACATCTTCAGCTTCGCATTGATTTAATGTTGTATGGATATTGACTCCCTCAGTAGAATTGATCCCCGAACCTAGAGCAACAAATTCATCATCAAAGAAGAAATATCCTTTCTTTACTTGAGTCCCCTTTTTATTCATATCATAAGCAGTATTTCCATATTTACCATTGGATACCCCAATTGTATGTTCAGTTCCATTTGTAAAACGACCTGCATTAGCATAATCTTGAACGATTCGTGCTGCTGTTGTTGTTCCTGGACAATGAGCCCAATCATATGTTGGATAAACGTTAGTATATTCATCTCCGTCAACTGTGATTGTTGAAGCTGCTGATGATGTCCAATAAATTAATTGTCCTCCGTCTTTATCATAACCTGACCAGCTGCCACGCCATTCACCACCGATGATTTGGTTAGAGTCCATTTTAATATTAACTCCGTACCCATCTCGCATGTGAGAAGCATAACCAGAACGCCACATATAATAATTACCATTTTTTCCATTAACTGTATTTTTTCCTTGGATGTTATCAAGGATTGCTTGATATTCATCAGCTCGATCAGGATCTGATTCAATCATTCTCTTAAGTGGATCGATATACTCTGCTGCATAGTTATCATAGCCAACATCATAATCATATGGCCGATATCCAAGGTAAAGCTCCATAATATCTCCTCTGATTGTCCAGCTTGTCCCATCAATCATATAATCAGCCATTAAATCAATGACATCTTGTTCAAATGCATAACTAGTTTCTCTTAGCATATAAATCCAAAAACTCATATCTCTAAACATTGACATTCCATATCCATTAGAATAGAACTGCCTACCATGCATATAGAAACTGTTATCAACCTGAACTGCTTCAGCAGTATTATCATCAGTTTGAACAACTAAGCAATAACTTAAATAATCATCTACAAGTTCTTTTAAATCTAATTTCTTAAATCCTGTAGAATTGGTATGTTTAGTCCCATTTTCTGTAATAATTGCGTAATAAACATAATTTTGATCAAACCATAAATTATTTTGACCTGTACCATATTTAACTGGTGTTTTTTCCAATAATTTATTAAGCATAATATCCATTGCATCTTTACTTACAATGCTTTCCATAAATAAAGCAATTCTAGAAAATCTTAATTGAACTCCAATTTGATTCTCCCACCAGTTAGAAGAAGATGGATTCATTTTTCCCCAATAAACAATTGCTTTATTTAGCTTATTAATTACTTCTTCGTCATGATAAAGAGCGTTTCCCTCTTTATGATAAGCAACTGTAATTGCTTGTAGACGATCAAGAGCTAAATAAGGTGACCATGCTGTTCCATTAGCAGCACTTGATGTCGCTTTGTAGTCAACATCCCCAAAAGCGCCATCTTCTTGAATCAAATCAAGATAATCTTTTGCTTTTGAAACATAGCATGTTTCTACTTTTGACCCATCATCAATCGTGTCTAAAGTTAAAAAGTAATCTTTTAAACGCGTTTTGATTGTTGCAAAATCACTCTCACTTGCATAAGTTACATTCATGGAACTTAAAACAAGCCCAAAAGACATAACTAATGACAGGATTATTCTCAATGCCTTTTTAATCATATAATATCCTCCTTTTAAATAATATTGAAAACGCTTACTACATCTATTATTTTAGTTATTATCACTTGAATTTCAACGAAAAATCACTTGAAAAAAGTTTTTTTATAAACCTTTATAATCAGTAGAATATGGTTGAATTATAAATGATGAAAACGTCTTTAAATTTTTAAAGACGTTCGTTCAACTATTTTCACACTTAATAATTGTGTCATCGGAATATTATCTTTACGATGAATCCGATCAATTAGATTAGATACCGCCACCTCGCCCATCAGTTCCTTTTGAACTTGAACTGTTGTGATCTGCGGTACTGATTTAACACACAACGGTGTATCGTCAAATCCAACGACACTAATATCCTTTGGGACTTTTAAGCCCATATCTTTTAACGCAGTAATCACAGCAAATGCATTAGAATCATTTGCACATACTAAGACCTCTGGTAATTTTTTAGTATTCAAAATTTCAATTATTTTATCAATTTGATTAGTTAAAACATATTCTTCAATTCCTTGTAGAAAAGAATATTTTTGAATATATTCATCAACCTTTGAATAACTAACAATATTATTCTTTAACAGTGACTGTTTAAATCCAAATAAAACGATCCTCAAAACTAAAGGAATAATCAAGATCTCCAAAAAAACCAATCCGTTGATACCCTTTATTAATAACATGCGTAGTCATCATATAACTACCTTGTTTATTATGCGTCAAAACACAATCACACGGTGTACATAATGATGTAAAATCTACTAGAACAACGGGTACACCAATATTTTTAAGCAGCAGCAGGTTACTATCAGATATTTTGCCTACAACTAATATTCCAGCCACTTTCCTTTCTTCAATACATTCAGGTACTACGAAGTGCCCGTCTTCAAAATAATTTAAAATTGAAAAATAACCAAATACTTTTGCTTGTTCAACGATTGACCGTAAAACAATCGAATAAAAGTGTCCTGTATCTGCATAATAACTTTGCATTAAAATACAAATATTTGATTTAGAATAAACTGATAGATATTGTCTTTTTTGATTAATGTAACCCATTTTATCAGCCATTTTTAAAATTTCTAAACGCATTTCATCGCTGACACCAGGTTTATCATTTAGTGCAATTGAAACGGCATTAATTGAAATTCCTAATTTATTAGCAATATCTTTCATCGTCACTTTCATCTTTGTTTCACCTCATTAAATAGTATAGCACATGCTCCTCGATTATAGTACTTCTCCATTTGATGCAATTAC
>ENA-OQCW01000981-OQCW01000981.1-human-gut-metagenome-genome-assembly--contig:-NODE-981-length-13067-cov-2.752550_pt1 | contig 13067 bp, 17 predicted proteins | sample MGYA00242767_ERZ504593 | MGnify/ENA primary metagenome ERZ504593 (study PRJEB26092, sample SAMD00036307) | human gut metagenome | host: Homo sapiens | study: EMG produced TPA metagenomics assembly of... | reverse complement strand
TTTCCCCTGCCACGGTATCCATGGTAACTTTATAGGATATGGGCTGGCTTTTCTCCTGATTCTCAGAAATATCAAGGCGGATATTATCAGCTTCTATGCCCTCATAAATCTTCTGGTTCCTCACAACAAAATCTTCGGCACTCACTGTATTCCTGCTGGCCTCATCCAGCAAAGCGTACATCTTGTCATATCTTCCCCTCTCAATATAGCCCATGTACTCCTTCAATACATCCTCGCGCTTCTCCTCAAACTTTGCCTTGTACAGAAATACTCCCGCCGCACAGACGGCAATTGCCGCCATGGCTCCTATCACTGCAGCTATTCTCTTTCGCTTCATAAAATAACCTCCTTATGCAGAATACACTCCCTATACAAAAATCCTACAAACGTAAGATATAGTTTTACCCAATATATTACACCTGTAGGACTTATTGTCAAGTATTTTCTTTATTCAGTTTTTTCACCCTCGTCTCCGGTGCTCTGCGCATCCGGGGCCACATCCGTCACTTTTGCTGTCTCCTGAAGGATTTCGCAGGCTTTGCTCCAGAGTACATTGGCCTTCACCATTGTCTCGTCACTGTACGCGCTCTCAAGAGCCGCCGCATCCTTAAATCCGTAATCCGCTGCAAACTTCTCAAGCTCCGCTTCATAGTCTTTTACAGAGAGCTGTACTTTTTCCGCGTCAAAAATGGCCTGCACGATCAAAGACTGCTGCAGGATATTCTGTGCCATCTGTGTCATGGTCTCCTCTGCCTGTTCTGTGGAAATGCTCTGGGATTCCCAATACTCGTCCAGGGTCATGCCGCTTGGGCTTGCATACTGCTCCTGGATCTTGTTCTTCACATATTCCATGGTCTCGGACATGGGTTTTTCCGGATATTCTGTAATCTCTGAGTTCTCAACTACTTTTTGGAATAAGTCGGATTTGAGCTGGCTCATGTAGTTCAGGTCCGCGTTTTCTTTCAGGGATTTCTTGATCTCTTCTTTATACTCGTCTACTGTTTTGTAGTCTGTGTTGTTCTTTACCCACTCATCCGTCAGCTCCGGCGCTGCTTTGATGGTGTTGATCTTCACCTTAAACTGCACTGCCTTGCCAGCCAGGTCAGGATTGTTGCTGTACGGGTCCGGGAAATTCAGGTCAAGGGTAACCTCCTCCCCTTTGCTCTTGCCGATCAGTCCGCTCTCAAATCCCTCGATAAAGGAATTGGAACCGATCAACAGATCCGCATCTGTGGCGGAACCGCCGTCAAACGCCTCTCCGTCCAGGTATCCTGTGTAATCAATGTTGACTGTGTCGTTCTCCTGTACGGGTCTGTCTTCTGTGATCTCCTCAGCCTTATAGGTGAGCTGCTGGCTGATATAATCCTCCACGTCAGCGTCGCCGATCTCCTGCTTTGTCTCTGTGACCTCCAGGTTCTTATAATCTCCCAGTTTGACATATTTGCTGATATCATCCACATCCACTGCCACCACGTTGCCTTTGCTGTTGGTATCTACTGCTTTATCCTCTGTGGAAGTTTCCGTCTTTTATCATCGTTCTTGCTGTCGTCACTCTTCTTGTCGCCGCATCCTGCTGCCATCACTGCAATACTGAGTGTCAATAGCGCCATGTATCAGTTTTTTTCTTCATATAACAATTCCTTTCGTCTGTGGTTTCTGGTTTCCGCATAAGGAAGTTATACCACACATGCCCCGAAAAAGGAACCCTTTCTTTCACATTTTTTATTGCCTTTTCACAGAAACAATGCTTAGAATAATAGTTGCGTTATCAGTCCAGATTTTAGGAGGTCTAACACAAATGGTGTGGAAAGTTCTACTGATTATTTTAATCATTTTAGTAGTCGTTCTTGCCGTTTTATATTTTCTTGGCAAGAGGGCACAGAAAAAAGCAGGAAGCACAGCAGGAACAGATGGAAGCAGCAAAGCAGTCCGTCTCCATGCTGGTTATCGATAAAAAGAGGCTTCCCATTAAACAGTCCGGTCTTCCCCAGATGGTGATCGACCAGACACCGAAGCTTATGAGACGTTCCAAGCTCCCTATCGTCAAAGCCAAAATCGGTCCCAGGATCGTTACCCTGGTAGCGGACGAGCAGGTCTTTGAGATCATCCCCGTAAAGAAGGAAGTCAAAGCAGAGGTCAGCGGTATCTATATCACAGGTGTCCGCGGACTGCGAGGTGCCTTGGAAGCTCCTCAGAAGAAGAAAGGCTTCTTCAAGAGAATGCGCCTCAAAGCGGAGAATCTTGCAAAGGGAAACCAAACGGAAAGCAAAGACAAAAAGAAGAAAAAATAAAAAACTGCCGCTCGGGAAAAAATCTGATATGATACCTCTAAAGTAGACAGATTAAATACAAAAATCTGTTATTTTGGAGGTATTTTTCGTGTCCAGAAAAACAAAGTTTACGCCAGAAGAAAAAGAACAGGCCGTTATAGATTATCTTGATGGAAATAAATCCAGAGCACAGATATGTGCAGAACTAAGCATATCTTCAAGAACCATTCAGGATTGGGCTGCAATTTATAACAAACATGGGGTTGCCGGCTTTTTAAAGAAAATACGGAATAGCTCTTATTCGAAAGAATTTAAAAGGAAAGTGGTTGAGGAATATATAAGAGGCGAGGGCTCGTCTATTGATTTAGGAATAAAATATGATATTTCTTCCGGTCTTTTAAGAAGCTGGATTAGGATGTATAATGCCAATAGAGAACTTAAGGATTACGATCCGAAACAGGAGGTCTATATGGCAGAAGCACGAAGAAAAACAACACTTGAAGAACGGAAAGAAATTGTTGAGTATTGTATCAGTCACAATCGTGACTATAAAAATACAGCCGTAAAATTTGATGTTTCCTATAGTCAGATCTATTCATGGGTAAAAAAGTATGACACGAATGGAGAAACTGGATCAACCGATAAGAGGGGGCGTCATAAAGCGGATGATGAAGTAGAGGAATTAGAGCGCTTAAGGCGTGAAAATCTACGATTAAAGCGTCAACTAGAAGAAAAGGATATGGTAGTTGAACTGTTAAAAAAAGTGAAAGGATTCGAAAGGATGTGAGGCTTGGAAAAGTGCGCCATGAATCAAAATATTTGGCAATCAAGTATTTTCATACAGAAAAAAACTGGAGTATTGAATGGATGTGCAAGCAGCTGGAAATAGCAAGAGCAGCTTATTATAAGTGGCTCCATCGAGAAGTTCCTAATGATGAACTGGAAAACATCAACCTTGCAGAACTCATCAAGGAGTATGATGAACGTTTCAATCACATTTTAGGATACCGGAGAATGGCCTCTTGGATCAATCATTTCAACCATACAAAATATAGTAAAAATAGAGTTCACAGGATCATGAAAAAACTGGGAATCCATTCAGTTATACGAAGAAAGAAGAAAAAAATATACATATGCTAAGGTTGATGAAACGGCAGAAAATATACTTCAAAGGGATTTTAATGCAGCTGCGCCCAATCAAAAGTGGGCTACTGATGTGACAGAATTTAAGGTACCAGGAGAAAAGAAGAAGTTATATTTAAGTGCCATTATAGACTTGTATGACAGATATCCTGTAGCATATGTTGTCAGTGCCAGAAATGATAATCGATTAGTATTTAAAACATTTGATAAAGCAATTGCTGCAAATCCATCTGCCAGACCAATTTTTCATTCAGACCGAGGCTTCCAATACACGAGCAAAATGTTTAAAAAGAAACTAGAAAAACAGGAAATGGAACAGTCTATGTCACGGGTTGGACATTGTATTGATAACGGACCAACAGAAGGTTTTTGGGGTATAATCAAAACGGAAATGTATCAAATGTATGATATAACAGACGAAGCAACATTAAGATATGCCATCAAGGAGTATATGCATTTTTATAGTGAAGAACGTCCTCAAGACAGATATGACTGTAAAACACCACTAGAGGTACGGCAAGAAGCGCTGACATCAGATATACCAATAGAGTATCCTATTCCAGAAAACAAACGAATAAACAAATATAAAGAGAAATGGTGTGCATAGAAAAAGCCTACACTTCAATTCGAAATGTAGGCATCATCTACACTTAATTTTAGATATTTCACCTGTCTACTTGACAAGGGGCATATCAATCCCGGACGGCTTTTTTATACCTGTCAATCTGTTTTTTATATCTGTATCTCTGTTAAACCGAAGGATGTTTTATCGTGATGACGCCAAATGGAAATTTCCTGCGCCCTGGGGCTTTACATTAACACAGATCTGGCAGTCCGCTGTATGTACCTCGTTGATCTCCAGAGCATAGTCAATGAGGATATCAATATTCTCCTCCTGCTCCTTCACGTCAATTTTTGTGGCGGATATTCCCATCTGCATATCTCCGAATGGTGTGGCATAATAGGTCAGATTCTTCTTGGTCTCCTCAAAGACCATGTGTGTGTTGGTGAGTCCTTTTTTCTGTACTTCCACAGAACCCTTCATGACCTTGATCATATTCTTCGTGATGGTGTCATACCCTTCCTGAACCTCCTCGTAGCAGATGAAATGATGGCCGTTCCTGTAATAATAATCTCCTTTTGCCACCACTTCCACTTCCTCAGGTTTCTCTCCGGCGTCGATCGCCTGCATCCCTTTTACTGTTATCAGCACATCTTTCGTCATATTCAATACTCCTCAATATTAATCTGCTTGGTCATCCTCACATCATAGGGCAGAATGGAACCTGCAAATTCCTGAAAACGTTCCTCCGCGTCACTGACATAGAAGCGGTAAGGAAATTCCTCCTCCTCATGTCCGTCACTCTCGATCCCATGCTCCTTCAGCAGCTCCCGGAGCGCCCGGGCAGTCTCATAGGCGGGATTCACCAAAGTGACACCATCTCCCGCGATCTGACGCATCAGGGAACGCAGCAGGGGATAGTGGGTGCAGCCCAGGATCAAAGTGTCCACCCCCTGTTCCAGAAGCGGGTCCAGATAGCGTTTTGCCACCTCCACTGTAACTTCATCCTTGAGCCATCCCTCCTCCACCAACGGGACCAGCAGAGGACAGGCCTGGCCTATTACCTGGATCTGTGGATCATATTCATGTATGATGGCAGGATACAGCTCAGACTTTACAGTACCTCTTGTACCTATGAGGCCGATTTTTTATTCCTGGTGGTCTGTGCAGCCACCTTTGCTCCCGGCTTCACCACACCGATGATAGGGATATCTATCTCCTCCCGTATGGTTTCCAGCGCCATGGCACTGGCTGTATTACACGCCACCACAATGGCCTTCACGTCCTGGGTCTGCAGGAAACGTACGATCTGACGGGAATATTTCAACACGATATCTTTTGACTTGCTTCCATAGGGCACCCTTGCGGTATCCCCAAAGTATACGATCCTCTCACCGGGCAGGTTGCGCATGATCTCCCTGGCAACGGTAAGTCCGCCCACTCCGGAATCAAAAACACCGATTGGCGCCTGTTTATTCTGGTTCATATGAAAACCCTCTTAAAATTTATATTCTATTTTAACCGTGTTTCCATTTTACCCTCATTGAAGCCAGAATGCAAGCCGCAACCGCTAAAACCACTTAAATCCTATTTTCACCTTATCCCTTTCTTTGGGATCGTTCAGTATTGTAAGAAACTCCTCCTCTGTCAGAACTTCCTTCAAATCCTCTTTTTTCTCCTCTGAAACTACTCCATGGGACTCATCAATAAAACACAGGCTGGGATAAAGAACACACCACCAGTTATGCCCTTCTGCCTCCCCGATCTTCACGTTCAGGGCTTCATATTCTCCGGCGGGAAAGGTACAGTCCCCGTAAGTCTTATCAGGAAAATACGTCTTTTCCACAGCGGCTGTGACAGGGTAGTCATACCCTTCCTCTTCGATGGTCTGTCTGGCTGTATCCTCAATCTCATTTAAGTGGGTTAAAACACCTTCCTTGGTGGCTTCCAGGGATCTGTCCTCTCCCAGGACATCCTCCAGATAGTCCACGATCCTTGTCTTTACATGAAGCTTCAGGTTCTGGTCCTCATCTGTATCGCTGTTGGCAACCACGTGCAGGCGGAAAATTTCCCTTTGCGATGCCCTGCTGCACTTCATGTTCCAGCCGCTGCTGCGTCTCCTCTTTCTCTCTCTTCAGTGTATGTATGCGCACAGCTCCCAACAGTACCGTGGCCAGAAGTCCGATGATCACAGCGGCAATCCATATATTTCTCTGCATTTTTCGTCTCACAGCAAATCCCTCCGTCTGATTCGGTATTCAGATGCGGAAAACTGCATCTCCCCGCACCTGATCACCGGATTTTATTGCTCATTTCTTTTCTATAGACAGAGTATTGCCGTATCTTTCCAGGCCTATTCCTTTTCCAGCATAATTTTATCTTCCATAGCACTGACCTTTTGGAGAGCGGGGCGCTCCTCCCCGTTATGCCATGCATTGTATAAATCCTGCAGATCTGTCTGCCGGTGTGCCTGGCTGTCCGGCCTGTTCTCCACAATGCCCGTCAGATAATCTCCCAAAGAATCCATCTGCTGACCGTCCATGCTCATCACATCTCCAAGCTGGGCGCATGAGAACACGTAAATGTTGCCCGCTATGGACGGCTTGTCTTCCAGATAGTGGAGCAGGTTTTTATATGCCTCCTCATGATCCAGAAGACCGTTTCCCAGCAGCAGAACCTTCAGATGACCGGTATCCAGGTAATCCTCCTGGCTGTTCTGAAAATCTTTTTCCGCATCTTCCATGGTCCTGCCCTGATAAAAATCCGCTTTTTCGCCGGCCTTTTGATTCTCCCCGTCCTTGCTCTGTCCTGTCACGCCGGACAAGTCGGGAAGACCGTAGTACACCTGGTATTGGCCGTCCAGATAGTCCACACCCATGGACAGCGGGAAACTGCGGTTCTCCAGAGCCACCCCGCAGGCAGACAGGTTCAGTGCCACGATGACAGCCAGCAGCACTGCTTTACTTTTCTTCCTTATCACGATGCTTCCCCCTTCCGTATGCGATCCCTGCCCACAGTGCCAGCAAAATAAACAGCGGCACATAGATGTTCTGCAGCACTTCGCGGTACCATTCAAGGGAAATACCTGCTTTCTCGCATCCCAATGCGCAAATAAGAATGCCTCCCGCCAGATAGGGCGCCCCTTTTTCCATATGGACACGCTTCAGCAGCTCGTGGTTGTAGAAAAAGATACTCCCCACAGCAAAAAAGATACAGAACATAACAGCAGCGATGAAGAAAATATCAACACGCTCCAGAAAATCTCCGGGCAGATCCACCCCTGCCATCATATCAAAAATAGGATAGGACTTCTGTACATAGCCGCCCGCTCCGAATGCCCCCTGCAGAAGTATCAGCACTGTTGACAAAATTCCCAGAAGCAAGAAACACCCGAGCCGTTCAGTGCCTTGCCCGCATTGCCAGCACGGTCCACATTCCCCAGGGTAAAGGGAAGGAAAAATACCGGCAGGAACGTGCAGAACACTCTGTAACATCCCTGTATAACTCCTTGGACCGACATAGATCCAATCTCTTCCAGATATGCCCCCTTGACTCTGGTAACACACAATAAGAGCATGGCAGCCAGGACAAACAAAATGATGGGAAAGCACAGCTCAGCCATCCGTCCTCTGCGCTCCAGCCCCTGATGGCTTCCCAGATAGCAGACCACAGCAGTGACTGTGATGATCACAAAGGGTTTGCTGCTCTCAATAAAAAAACGGCCTGTGATTCTGCTGGTCACCAGCAGCAGAAAAACACCTGTAATGAAGAGATAGGACAGATGCAGCAGGCAGAAAATCTTTCCGGCGTACTTTCCCATATACCGCTCAGGATTGGCATAACAGGGCTTCATACGGATAAAAAATTACTGGCCGCCAGAAATAGTACACCCATCAGAAGCAGGGAGAGTACCCCCTGCCTTCCGTTTAGATAGGAAGTGACGGGAACCGTGACCAGATAAATACCCAGTTGTCCCAGCACCAGTTGTCTGAAGAGCTGTCTGTGGGATATCCGTTGATTGTCAGCGAACATGCTTCTGTCCTCCTTTTGTCTTGAGGCGCACCTGCTGTTCCTTTCTGGCATAGAGCGGCCGCCTGGTCATAAACCTGAGGGGCGCCATGACAATGCCGTCCGACTCTCCTCTGTAGCCCGCATTTCTCTGGGCAGCAAACGGTGTCAAAGTAGGGGATTCCAAAGCTCTTAAGCCCTGCCAGATGGCTGATGACTAGATAAAGTCCCAACAACATACCAAAGACACCCATGGTGCCTCCCAGAAGAATAAAACCGAATTTCAGGAGTCGGAACGGCGCGGTAAACTCTTCGTTTGGGATAGCCAGGGTCGCCAGTGCGGTGACTGCCACCACTACTACTACAATAGGGCTTACCAGATTGGCCTCCACAGCGGCCTGACCGATGATCAGACCGCCCACGATACCAATGGTCCCGCCCAGCGGTCCGGGCGCACGGACGCCTGCCTCACGGATGCTCTCAAATGCCACTTCCATAAAGAAGACTTCCAGTATCCCCGGAAAAGGCACTCCTTTTCTGGCCTCTGCAAAGGAGAGGATCAGGTTGGTGGGAAGTACCTGGGTATGGAAATTAGTCACTGCCAGATAAGCACCGGAAAAGAGCATGGCAAATGCAGCCGCTATATACCGAATGATCCTCAGAAAGGTTGCCAGTTCAAAATGGTTGTACTCGTCCTCGCTCACCTGTAGAAAATCATTAAAGGCGGCAGGGAGCAGGATTCCCATGGGAGAATTGTCAACAAGCACCAGGACTCTGCCGTTGAGGATTTCCATGGCGCATTTGTCTGGGCGCTCAGAGGTCTGGAACTGGGGAAATGGAGAGAGCCAGTTTTCCTCAGCCAAATGCTCCACAATGCCGCTGTCCATGACCCCGTCAATCTCAAAATCCTCCAGACATCTGTCCAGTTCCTCTAAAAGCTCCGGCCGCACCAGCTCCTCCATATAGAGGATCTGTACCAGCGTCTGGCTTCTGACACCCAGAGTCTTTTCTTTGACTTTCAACTTGGAATTCCTGATCCTCTTACGCACAAGTGCGGAGTTGGTTTTAACCACATCTGAGAATCCTTCCTTGGAGCCGCGCAGCACCTTTTCCCTGGATGCCTCCTGCACGCCCATGTTTGGGTAGCCTTTGCTGGATACCTTGATGGAATGGGGATAGCCGTCAAAGAAGAAGATGGCATTTCCCGCAAACATGGCTGCCAGTGCTTCTGACATGGTGTCCAGTGTTTTTACATCCGAGATCCCCAGGCCGTTTTCGTCCACAAATTCCAGGATCTCGTCCTTGGGCATCTCCCACATATGGTTTACCAGCTTGCCGATCACAGAGTCCTCCAGCATCATATTGCTGACTGCCACCTCTATATAGACGACCAGACAGTGGATTTTCTGCTCCTGTCCCAGGATCATAGGACGGATAATGATGTCAGCGCAGTCTTTTAATGTCTTTCGGATGTAGTCCTCATTTTCCTGTATGTGAATAGATATCTTGTCATTGTCCTTCATTTCAAAAGCCCCTTTCTGCTCTCATGCCCTATGGTATCCCCGGAATATAATCATTTTTGCACCACAAAAAAGAGAGACGTATTTTTTACATCTCTCTTAGAATATCCATTTCTTCTATTAATATACCTTACAGTACCCGTGTTCCGTGGGTTATGGGACGGAATCACTCCTGCTCGTTCAGGCTTTTGATGATAGCCTTCTGCTGATTGTCCACATGGACATAGACATATTTCAGCGCAGACTCCTTGTCCTTTTTGCGCAGCGCCTCACAGATCGCCCTGTGCTCCTGGGCAAGGGTACGGCGCACCGCAATATCCTTCAGATATTCGATGCGGTAGCGGTACATCTGTTCCCTGAGGTTGCTAAGCAGCTGTACCAGCCTTTTGTTGTTGGTGGCATTGTATATAATGTCATGAAAGGCCACATCCATCTCCGCAAGCTGGGTCAGATCCCCGTTCTCGGTCAGGCTCAGGAATTTATGCTCCACCTTGTCCAATTCATCCAGCTCCTCCGGCGTGATCCGCTCACAGGCCAGACGGATAGCCAGTTCTTCCATGCCCTTTCTGACCTCCAACACATCATTCAGATCACGCTCTGTGATGGATGCCACCTTTGCGCCTTTTCTGGGCGCCATAACTACCAGGCCTTCCAGCTCCAGTTTCCTGATAGCTTCCCGGATAGGAGTCCTGCTCACCCCCAGCTTCTCCGCCAGGGCAATCTCCATAAGCCGCTCACCGGGTTTTAAATCTCCTTTTAATATCGCCCTCCGCAGAGTATTGAAAACCACATCCCGCAGCGGAAGGTATTCATCCATATGCATTTCCAAATCCGTTGTCATCTGTGTCTTCCTCCATTATTGAATACTGTAGTCAAAAAAACGGTTCTGGCGATCTTAGTCTCGCGCAGTGCCTCACAGGCCTGCTCCGCTGTCGCCTTATCATCAAAGAGTCCGAAGACCGTAGGACCGCTGCCGCTCATCATGGCGTTAAGCGCCCCCTGTTCCTTCATCACGTTTTTAATCCTGTCGATCACCGGATAGGCATCTACCGTAACTTGTTCGAGCACATTCCCCATCGATGATGCGACTGCTCTCAAATCCTGGTTTTCAAGTCCGGTAATCAGACCGTCTATATCTGGATGCTCTGTGATCGTAAGTGCATCTAATTTCTCATAGACCGTGCGGGTTGACACACTGATTCCAGGCTTTGCGATCAAAATATAGCACTTTGGCAGCGGTGAAAGTCGTGTGAGTTCTTCTCCGATTCCTTCTGCAAGCACCGTTCCGCGCATAATACAGTACGGAACATCTGCCCCTAATTTTACACCTCGTTCCATCAAATCCATTTCACTGAGTCCAAGTGAAAACATACGGTTCATTCCGACAAGAACCGCCGCCGCGTTCGAGCTCCCCCCTGCAAGTCCTGCTGCCACCGGGATATGCTTGTCCAATGTAATATGGACACCATCCCGGATCTCAAACTCGTCCATCAGCATCTTTGCCGCTTTATATGCAATATTCCCCTCATCATTCGGCAGAAAATACAAGTTGGATTCCAGCGTAATTCCCGGTGTCTCTGTTCGTTGTATCGTAATATTATCATACAGATAAATTGTCTGCATCACCATGCGGACATCATGATATCCATTCTCTCTTCTTCCAAGTACATCCAGCCCCAGATTGATTTTTGCAAGAGCTTTTAGCTGTTGTATATTCCCCATCACGTTCTCCTTTCACATCTCACTTCCCATCCCGGCAGAGTTTCCACCGGGACAGTGTTTTTTGTATACATAATACCTATAGTATACTCATATTTTCTTTGAAAATCAATATCCGGTCTCCCGGTTTTATCATTTCATCGGTCATCTCGTTCACTTCCATAATGCCTTCTTTTGTCGTGCTATAACGTTTTGCGAGTGTCCAAAGGTCATCTCCTTCTTTTACAATATAACCAACAATCCCCGGTCTCTTTTCCAGCTCTTCCATCGAAATTTTTTCCATTTTCAAATCCGTGATGACATCAGCCTTCACTGATTTTCGCAAAAAACTGTGAAACGCAAGCACTGCTTTCACCTCCACACTGTCGCCTCCCATAAGAGAAACACTCAGCTGCTCCAGTGCACTTGTAATGTCGCAGTGCATATCCATTTCCGATTCATTGCTCTCAACTAAATAAGAAAACGGAACCATTCCCTGCCACGTGTCGAATGGAACTTCGTCGTCTGGCTTCACAAATAAAAAGCTGACATGGAGTACACCGTCAATCTGAACCCCTTCCTCAGTCACCTCTGTGCGGTCAATCTGCACCCTTCCGCTGCTATGACAAATCTGTAGAATATCGTCTTTTAACTCCGGCAAAGACAGCTGCTCTGCTATCTTGCATTTCGAGTGATTCTGCATCAGCAGCTCTTCATAGGAAGCTTCTTTTGTCTCTAGTCTGCAATGTTGCTCCAAAGAATATACATCTTCCAAAAAATCTATGTTTTCTTCCTGATAAATGGCAATTTTTAACTCTAACGTCCCCTCAATTCCAAGCGTGCGCATCTCTCCGTCTTCATCCATCCGGATATCCACGTTGATATCTTCCAGATTCGCGTTCAGATGATGATACATCGCTTCATCGACTCCATAGCACTCCACTCTTCCCTCATACGGGATCGTCTGCTCAATCCAGTCTATTTTCCCATCCGGCGATTCATAGAAACAAAATGCCAGCAGTTCTCCGGAAAGCAGCAATTCGTCCGTCCCAAGTTTCGTATCTAGTTTTCGGTTCGAAATATCTGTCCAAAGCACTGTCCCAATCGTCTCTTTCGTTCCCCGGAAGCGTCAGTTCTTCTTTAATCCGGTATGTATCTTTCTTTGACGTATGAAGAGTTAAAAGTTCCATTGCTTTTTCTTTTTATAAAGTGGCATTTCACTTTCCACATCGACTGTAATGTCCTCATCAACCTGCATTTGAGGACTAATTAAAAGCTCAATCATCGCTTTGATATTCAATTTTCTCGAATGAATCATTGTTGCAGTAAAATCTACCCTTGTATTTTGAACAACAAATTCTCCGTCTGTCCCCTCATCCGCATACACCATCTCCTCAAACGGAATTTTTCCTTCCATGGATGTCAGTGACGGTTCTGCTCCTTCTGTCACATACAGTATCTGAAAATACAGTTTTCCCGTAACTCTGACGTAATTTTCCACCGGTCTTACATCCTCGATTTTCACCGTGCCCTCTCCCGCAACGACTCGCTGCACATCATTTTTTGTATCCGGCACATTAAAATCATCGTCTACCAGAAATTGATCCACCATTTTTTTGCCGACCTGATTTGCATGAATTTGTTTTTTTCACTAATTCCATTGCCTCTCTCCTTTACTCAAACACCACATTTTTGGTCGATAAATTGCATTTTCACTGCCACATACGGAAATGTCTTTGCCTCCACAATTTTTTCTTCCTTTGACGGTCCGATCAGATTCAGTATGTATATAAATGGCATTCTCTGTCTCATAACATTCTTTCACCTCAATGCTGTAACCGCTCGTCTTCTGTTCTCCATACCCCC
>ENA-OQCW01000980-OQCW01000980.1-human-gut-metagenome-genome-assembly--contig:-NODE-980-length-13082-cov-1.920340_pt1 | contig 13082 bp, 14 predicted proteins | sample MGYA00242767_ERZ504593 | MGnify/ENA primary metagenome ERZ504593 (study PRJEB26092, sample SAMD00036307) | human gut metagenome | host: Homo sapiens | study: EMG produced TPA metagenomics assembly of... | reverse complement strand
TTGTCTTGGAGTAGAAATGGAATCATATGCTTTATTTGCTACTGCAGCCTATTTAAATAAGCGTGCTTTAACATTGTTAACAGTATCTGATTCATTGGTGTCAAATGAAGAAACGTCCCCTGAGGAAAGAGAAAAGACATTTACAGCGATGATGGAAATTGCTTTGGAGATTGCTTAATGAAACAAAAATTTGCTTTTTTTGATTTTGATGATACTTTGATTCATGGTGATTCTGGGCAGGCATTATTAAAATATTATCTAAAAAAACATCCTTTATCATCGTGGCGTTTAATTAAAGTAGCCGTTTTATTTGGTTTATATTTACTTAAAATTGTTAGTTTTCAACGGGCTAAAAGTGCCTGGTTATTTCCCATGGATAAATTAAATGAACAAGAGCTAAATGATTTTTATCAAACTTGTTTAGTTCCTAAATATTATCCTAATGTAGTCGCTGAATTAAAGCAAAAAAAAGCTGAAGGCTATATGGTTTATATTTGTTCAGCATCGATTGAAGGTTATTTGCGTTTTTGTGATTTGCCAGTTGATGGAATATTAGGAACAAAGACTAAGATCATTGATGGTAAATATACTAGTAAGATGATTGGAAAAAAACTGTAAGGATGGACAAAAAGTAGTTCGTTTAAATCAAGTAATCAATGATTTAAACATGACGATTGATTATGAAAAATTCTTATGCTTATTCAGATTCTACTCATGATATTCCGATGTTAAAGATGGTAAAAAACCGAATTCGGATCAATAAAAAAAATGGAGAAATGACTCCATTTGTCTTTGAGGAGTAATTAACTCCTCATTTTTAATTTAGTATCTAAATCTGTAAATAGTAACATAATATTAATAATACCGGCAATACCAACTAAAATATATATTAACATTGATAAAAAGCTATCAACACCAAATAGAGAATCAACTAGGTTGAAATTGAATAAACCGATTAAGCCCCAGTTTATCGCTCCGATAATTGTTAATACTAATGAAATTTTTTGTAATATATTCATTATCTTCATCCTCCTTATTAAAGTGTATCCATTAGAAATATCTTTATACATAATATTTATTTTTAAACATATTTATTATTGGGGGTGTAAATTTGAAAAAAATATATATTGGTATTGCCGCGGCAGTTGTGATAGTAATCGCAGCGTTAACTTTCTTTAAAATGAAAGATAGTTCTTTAGATAAGGTGATTGAAAAGGTTAAGGCTTATGATAAATATGCACTTACTTGTAATATGGAAATGGTTGAAAATGATGAACTTAAAAGTTATCTAGTCAATGTTAGTTATTTAAAAGAAAAAAAGAATGAATATTATAAAGTAGAATTATATGATAAATCATTGAATCAATCACAAATCATTGTTAAGAACCCTGATGGTGTTTTTGTTTTAACACCAACTTTAAATCAAATCTTTAAATTTCAAAGTGAGTGGCCGAATAATTCCCCAAAACCATACATCTATCAATCTCTAATTGAATTATTAGAAAAAGGCGAAGTGGAAAAAATAAAAACAGGTTATCAAGTTAAATGTGAAGTGACTTATCCAAATGATTCACGGGTGGTAGCTCAAGAAATTATTTTTGATAAATCATTAGCGCCAAAGCAAGTAACCGTTTTAGATAAAGACGAAGCTGAAATAATTACCGCTGATTTTACTGATTTTAAGACAGATGTTAAATTGGGAAAAGATAATTTTAATGAGAAGAAGGTTTTAGAAAAGAGTACTAATGAGTATTCTAATGTTTCTAGTGAGTTACCATTATATCCAGTTGCCTTAATGGGAAGCACTTTAGATAGTGAAAAAGTTTCAACGATTGATGGGACAACTAACCATATTTTAAAATTCACTGGAGATAAGAATTTTACAGTAATTGAAACACCGGTAACTGCTAGTGAAGAAGTTGCAGTTGAAACGGTAAGTGGTGAAGTAATTGATCTTGTTGATGGTGTGGCATTTTATAATGATGGTCAATTAATGATGATGAAATCAGGTGTTTTATGCAAATTGTATTCTCAAGATTTAAATAAAGATGAAATGGTCAATGTAATCAGTAGTATGCAGACATCGAGTTTAAAATAGAGGCAAAATGCCTCTAATACATAATTATGAAAATATTTGAATTATCAATTAGATTGGATTATACTTAGACAAGATGGAGGTGTCATATGAGTTTACATCGTGATACATATGCAGAAATTAATTTAAAATATTTAAAAGAAAATATTGAAACAACATATAAAAAATTTAAACGTCCGTTAATGGCGGTAATTAAAGCGGATGCTTATGGTCATGGATATCGAGAAGTGGCCACATATATTAAAGATATTGAATATCTTGAGATGTTTGCAGTAGCAACCTTACCGGAAGCAATTGAGTTACGTGAATTAGGTATTACTAAAGGAATTTTAATTTTAGGAGCTGTTCCAACTTCTAAGGAAGAAATTGATTTAGCAATTAAATATGATATTTCTTTAACAATGATCTCCTTGGATTACATGCATCATCTAGAAACATTGATAGATCAACAGCCGTTGAAAATCCATATTAAATTAGATACGGGAATGCATCGTATTGGCTTAACTAGCAAAGCACAGTTGGATGAGATGTTAAATACTATTGATTACAATAAGTTTATCTTAGAAGGAATTTTTACGCATTATGCAACAGCTGATGGTGAACAGGCAGCTTTTGACCAGCAAAGAGAACTTTTTTTATGATTTAGTAGCTGATCATAAATTTAAATATATTCATTGTTGTAATAGTGCGGCAATGGCTTATCATCATGATGATCGTTCTAATTTAGGGAGAATTGGAATTATTATGTATGGGATCGATCCAGCTGGTAATGAAACAAAGGAATTTAAACAGGTAATGTCTTTATATTCTAAAGTTGCTCTGATTAAAAAAATTAAAGCTGGTGACCGAGTTGGTTACGGCTTGACTTACACTGCTGATGAAGATGAATATTTAGCAACGATCCCAATTGGCTATGCTGATGGATTGATTCGTAAAAATCAGGGGCGGAACGTTTATATTAATGGTAAATATTTTGAAATTGTTGGTCGTGTTTGCATGGATCAAATAATGGTTCGGGTAGATGAAACGATTAAAGAAGGGGATAAGGTAGAGATTTTTGGAGCGCATATAAGTTTAGCGAGCATGGCAAGAGAACTTGAAACGATTCCTTATGAAATAATTTGTTTGATTACTAAACGAGTTGACCGTTTATATATAAAATAAAAAAACAGTACAATGATGTAAAATCTAAATGTTAGCGAGAGACTGACTATAATAGATACATCATTATGCTGTTTTTTATTTGTACAATTGACTTAATCGGTAATATGATAAAGCACCAGTCTTAGCTGTTTTGACTTTTCCTTTTTCATATACTAATGTTTGTGGTACCGTACCATCAGTGATATCGAGTTTTTCTTCTAGCCAAGTAGTATAATCACTGTCACCAGAAACGTCTACATAGTATAGAGATTTACTACGATTTTTTTCTACAAATGTGGTCATGGTTTGTTGATATGATAATGTTGTATTATCACTATTATTTCCGATAACTACGACAAAACTATCCTTATCTTTAACTTTTTCTACTAATGCACTTTGAGTAATCGTTGTGTATTCAACATGGGTTATTTTCCGATATACAAATAATCCAATGAACACTACTAATACGATTCCAAAGATGCTAATTTCTTTCCACAATTTCTTTACTTTTTCCATGATTAGCCTCCATAATATACCTTTATATAATAACAAATATTTCAGCTAAAAACAATATATAATAAAGGGATATGATGTGACATATCCCATAGTTAAACTTATTTATGTTTTAAAGCATAATTCCAAGTGTCGCGACACATCTCGTCAATTCCTTTGGTAGCTACCCAATCAAGCTCTTCCTTGGCGCGAGCAGGATTAGCATAACAAGTAGCGATATCCCCAGGACGACGATCTTTAATAACGTATTTAACTTTTACATTATTGACTCTTTCGAAAGCTTTAACTAAATCAAGAACACTATATCCTGTACCTGTACCAAGATTACAAATATGGACTCCAGGATTAGCATAATGTTCAATTGCTTTTACATGCCCTTTAGCTAAGTCAACAACATGAATATAATCACGAACGCCAGTTCCGTCATGTGTATCATAATCATCACCAAATACACCTAAGCATTCTAATTCACCAGTTGCAACTTTCATGATATATGGCATTAAATTGTTAGGAATCCCTTTAGGATCTTCACCAATCAATCCAGATTCATGGGCTCCGATTGGATTAAAGTAACGTAACAATGTTACTGACATTTCTGGGCATGCATGTTGAACGTCAGTTAAAATTCTTTCCATCATTGCTTTGCTAGTACCGTATGGGTTAGTTGTTTCACCTAACTTACAATCTTCAGTAATTGGAACGGTTTCTGGGTCACCATAAACTGTAGCACTAGATGAAAAAACAATTTGATTAACATGATATTTTTTCATCATTTTACTAACGATCAAAGTTGTTGTTAAGTTATTAGTATAATATTCAATTGGTTTTTTCAACAGATTCTCCGACAGCTTTAAATGCTGCACAATGAATTACGGCATCAAGTTTATTTTCCTTAAAGACAGCTTCAGTTTTTTCCTCATCTAAAATATTAAATTCATAAAATTTTACTTCTTTACCAGTGATTTGTTTAATATACCCCAATACTTCAGGTCTTGAATTAGAGAAGTCATCAATCACAGTAACTTCATAACCAGCATTTAATAATTCTACACAAATGTGGCTCCCGATATATCCGGTTCCACCGCAAACAAGTACGTTCATCACTATACCTCCTAATATGTTTTAATAATACCATTTTTAACTTTTTAATAAAAGGGATTAGATAAAATAATCGAGCATATCATTGAAGATATGCTCGACATTTTATTTATTGAGAACTGCTTTAACTATGTTAATCGCTAGCAAATTTCATAATCTAAAAATTCCATTTACAAAGAACACCTTGACCTTGTGTGATTGAACGTAGATCAACGGCATAATTCATCACTTCACTCATTGGTGCTTCTGCAACGATTTTGATTAGACCGTCATTTAAAACATCACTGCCAATTACCCGAGCACGTTTAGTATTAAAGTTACTCATGATGTCACCAGTGTATTGTTCATCAACGACCACCTTCATTTTCATATATGGCTCTAATAAGGCGGGACTTGCTTTTGGGATAGCTTCTTTAAAGCACATTGCAGTTGCAGTTTTAAAGGCCATTTCCGATGAATCAACGTTATGATAGGCACCATCAATCAGAGTAGCTTTAATGCCTAAAACAGGGTAACCGGCTAAAATCACCACTTTTAACGCTTTCTATTAATCCCTTCTCAACTGCAGGAAAATAAGATTTAGGAACTGCACCGCCAAATACTTTTTCTTCAAAAAGATATGATTGACTGTAATCGTAGGTAGGCTCGAAAGTAATTTCGACTTCGCCGAATTGGCCATGACCACCTGATTGTTTTTTGAATCTGGTTCTTTGGGTAATGCTCTTTTTAATTGTTTCTCGATATGGAATCTTGATATTTTCTAAAGTCGCTTCGACTTTAAATTTGCTTTTTAATTTATTTAACATCATATCTAAATGAATGTCTCCAATTCCATAGATGCATTGTTGTTTTGTTTCAGGATTACTTTCGAATTTTAAAGTAGGGTCTTCTTCTAAGAGTTTATTAATTGCATTTGCAATTTTTTCCTCATTACTTTTACCTAAGGGAACGATTGCTTTACCGTAATATGGAGTTGAAAATTCAATCTCTGGAACAATAATTTGATAACCAGCAATGCACAATGTATCATTAGTTTTTGAATAACTAAGTTTTGTAACTGCGCCAATATCACCAGCATGAAGACAATCGACCTCGATTAAATCTTTCCCCCTAGGTTGATATAGTTTAGCGATTCGTTCGACTTCTTTTTCTTTTACATTATATAATGAACTACCGCTATAAAGGGTTCCGGTAACGACCTTAAACAATGTAGTTCGGCCGATGAAAGGATCTGCAATTGTTTTAAAGATAAAAATACTTGCAGGAAGACTTTCGTCATAACCGATGATTTCTTCTTCATCAGTGTCGATATTTTTTACGATTAATGAATTTGTCATGTCACCAGCAGCGCTAAAGAATGCAACGATTGAATTTAAAATAATTTGAATACCAATTTGATCAGTTCCGCATAAAACGGGAATAAGAGTGCGCTCCATTACCCCTTTACGAAGTGCCCAGGAAATTTCTTCTTTCGTAAATGGTTCTTCATTAATATACTTTTCTAATAGTTCATCACTGGTATTAGCAACGGCTTCGTCAATCATTTCTTTAATTGGCCGAACTTGTTCCATCAATTCAATAGGAATATCAGTTGCCTTGGTTTGCTCTCCATCAAAAATTCGTCCCTCCATTTTAGCTACATTAACATAACCGACCATTTTATTATTATCCATGATTGGTACTTGGATCGGAGCAATGGCTTTGCCATACGTATCCTTTAATTGTTGCAGTTTAGTTGCATAGTCACTGCTAGGGTTATCTAATCCGTTAATATAGATGATTTTGGCTTTATCTTTAGCTCTAAACATCGCTTGTTTTGTACCGGCACTGATTCCCGCTGAAGAAGGAACGACGATCAAAGCTGATTCACAAACACTTAGAGCTGCTTCGCATTCACCAACAAAGTCAAAAATTCCTGGAACATCAACTAAATTGATTTTACAGTTATTCCATTCAACAGGAATAACAGCTAAATTGACAGATGACTGACGTTTTATTTCTTCTTCACTATAGTCGCTTAAAGTATTGCCTTCGCTAATACTTCCGGTTCGATTAATGATGCCGCTGCGATATGCCATTGCTTCAACGATGCTTGTTTTACCGCATCCAGAGTGCCCCAAGACAGCAACATTTCCGATTTCGTTCGCATGATAAGTTCTCATAAAATACCACCTTTCTATAAATGAACTTCTTTCTTTTATTTTATCATAATGACAGAAAAAATTATTGTAATATAATAATAAAAAAGAGCGCTTACATATGTTGGTTTGTAAATTTCTTTTAGTGTTATAATGAATTGTTTATTTTGTTTAGAGCTTTCAATGCATACACGTGCGCAGTTTTTCCTAAAACTTTTAATTAAAGACTTATTTTTGGCAAGATATTCAATTAAAAGGAGTATTGATTATTGAAAAATAGCTAAGCAAGTAAATGATTAGATTACTTTTTCATTTTTAACATATTTAGTATTATCATGCTGAGTATTTTTATTAATCTGTTCAGTCTAGGATTTTATCAAAAAACAGTTAAGTCAAATATAGTTATAAATTTTTATTTTACCTATCTCTAAAATTTATGGAGTGATTAGATTTCAAGTTGTTTCCAATATGAATAGTTATATGAGGATATTTTATCTATTTAATAAATGCTCATTATAAAATGAGTTTTAACAGAAAAAATTAAAAAAATTGCAAAAAAGTGTTGACCTTTTGTTTGATAATTGTTATATTTATATGGCAGTCAACGAGACACTGGAGGTTTAGCTCAGTTGGGAGAGCATCTGCCTTACAAGCAGAGGGTCAGCGGTTCGAGCCCGTTAACCTCCACCATTTAAAATAAAATAGGCCGGCTTAGCTCAATTGGTAGAGCAACTGACTTGTAATCAGTAGGTTGAGGGTTCAAGTCCTTTAGCCGGCACCATGATGGAGGAGTAGCGAAGTGGCTAAACGCGGCTGACTGTAACTCAGTTCCTTTGGTTCGGTGGTTCGAATCCGCCCTCCTCCACCATTCATTGGGGTATAGCCAAGCGGTAAGGCAACAGACTTTGACTCTGTCATCTCCCTGGTTCGAATCCAGGTACCCCAGCCATTAATAATGACCCGCTAGCTCAGCTGGTAGAGCATCTGACTTTTAATCAGAGGGTCAGGCGTTCGAATCGCCTGCGGGTCACCATTTAAAAATAGTGCTATCATATTAATTCATTAAAATTGCGGGTGTAGTTCAATGGTAGAACTTCAGCCTTCCAAGCTGACTACGTGGGTTCGATTCCCATCACCCGCTCCATTAGTAAATTGCTCACACTAAGTGTGGGTTTTTTATTTTATTAAAAATTACCTGGCTTTTATAACCAGGCAATTTTGGGTAAACGAGTATATTTATTTAACATTTGCCACGCAATTACTAAAGACGCTTTTTGATTATCTATATTTTGATACATATTCAAAAGTGTTTTTTTTATTTGTGCATCATTACAATCATCATTGATTGCCAGCTGCATAAATTCACTTGGAAACAATAATCGTGAATAGAGATAAATTATTTCATCTACTGTTAGAGCGCTAATCTGAATGTACTCTTCTAACTGTTCAACTGAAATCAAATTATTTTTATAGCTACTGGCTAAATCCTTGACTCTTGAAGCTATGACTAAATTAGCTGGACAGCAAAGCATCTCATAGTTATCGATCATATTAAAGTGTTCTATCCCCGCAACTAGCTTAGTTTCTTTAATTTCATTTAACACGCTAATTGCGGCTTCTCCAAGACCTTGATAGTAATATGACAGCACTACAAAATGTTCAAAATGACTGATTCTTGAAGCATAGTTACCAATCTTGCACTTTGCTTCATCAAGAATTGCACACCAGCTTTCTTTAATTTTTAAAACTTCAACCTGAATATCTAAAGGTCGCAAAGAATATTGTAAAAACATTTCAAAATGATAATCTTCGATTTGATAAGTATACAATATATAGTCCATTGAGATAGGACGATTAAAACAGTTATTAACAACCATGAAACCATTTAGTCCTAATGCATTTACATAGTATGGATAGTCATTAGTAAAATTATTAACCTTGCATAAATAATAAAAATTACCTTGAAAACTAAAGAAATCACTTTCTTGTTCTAGATAGATCTGATAAAAACGTTGTAAAATTTCTAATTCTGATACCAATTAGGCACCTCCCCTTCAATAATTTCCATCACTAATGGATAGTCATAGTCTTTATTAAACTCCTCGTTATAAAATGGTAATAATACCATCATCTTAATTTTAATAACCAATTTCAAAGAAACCATAACATGATTCACACCGTAGCTTTTAACATCTTTTTCGACTGAGCAAGTAATCGCAGATATAGTTTCATATTTAAGTTTTATTTTAGGTCCAACACCTGCTAAGAAAGGATTTTGTGTTAATGCTCCAATGGGAATAGAAGCGATTACCCCACCTTCGTCACTCATCTTTTGAAATCGACGTTGATAAAAAGAATTATCTGTTTTTTATATGTTCCTTCTTCAATCGCTACAAACAATTCATCTAATTTATTAACCATTTTAGCTCCAATACTTGAAGCATAACTCGTATTAAAATTAATTGTCGCAATTTCATCACCATTACGATTGATCTTGATCAGTTCCTGATGGTCTAATGTAACTGGAAAAGGGGTATTGTTGATTACCATCTGACAAAACCGATTTATTTCTTTGTCTGCAATCTTCTTTAATGCAGGAGTAATATTAACACTAAGAACTTGAATAACAATTGCTAAAATAATGGTAATTACAATAAATATATATCGCTTTTTTCATTAAACCACCAATATATTATATTTAGTTTTGTTTCTAATTATACCTCGAAGAAACCATCTTATATATTTGGATAATAATACTTGGAAATGCTGCAGAAACAAAAATTATTGCTAATTGATTTTAGTGATAGTTCACTAATTGGAAAAAAAGTGAATGAAAATTAGGAGAAATTAGAATCCATGTTAATAATGATACTCCAATTACAAAAGCTCCAACACTATAATAATTTACAGGAATTTTATATAGTGGCAAGTTACTTCGACAGTTAAATCCATGCAATAGTCGCGCCAAACAAAGTGTTCCAAATGCCATTGATGAAGCAGTCAATTCATCACTGCGTAAACCAATAAAATAAGCTAACATTGTGAAAATACAAATTATTATCCCTTCAAAACTCACTTGTAAAATTGTCTCTTTATTAAGTAATGAATCGCCCGATCCCCGTGGCTTTTGCTTTAGAATTTCATCACTCCCCTTTTCCATCCCAATCGCAATGGCCGGTAAAGAGTCTGTAATTAAGTTAATAAATAGTAAATGAACCGGCAAAAAAGGAGTTGGTAAATTGCAAATGATGTAACTAAAACACAAATTATTGCGGATAAATTCCCAGATAAAAGATAGATAATTGAATTTTTAATATTTGTATATACATTTCGGCCAGTAATGATTGCTTTAACGATAGTTGCAAAGTTATCATCTGTCAGAATCATACTAGCTGCATCCTTAGAAACTTCACTCCCCGTAATTCCCATCGCTACCCCAATATCACTTTGTTTCAAAGCCGGAGCATCATTAACACCATCACCGGTCATTGCAACAATTGCTCCACGTGCTTGCCAAGCTTGAACAATTCTAATTTTATGTTCTGGTGCAACTCGCGCATAAACAGATACATGTGGCAAGTAATTCCGCAATTGCTGATCAGTAAGTTTATCTAACTGAGTTCCCTCTAAACATTTATCACCTTGCTTAAAAATACCAATTTTCTTTGCAATACTGCACGCAGTTACAACATGGTCACCAGTTATCATGATTGGTTTAATCCCTGCTAAAATGCAATCTTTGACCGCCTGAGCGCTTTCAATGCGAGGAGGATCAATTAAAGATACTAGACCAACAAAAACTAAATCATTTTCATCCCTTTTTTCTAATGTATTACGATAAAACTCTTTATACGCAAATCCTAATACACGCTTTCCCTGGCGCGCCAAAGCATCATTTTGTTCCATAATACGCTGCTTATCTTTATTAGTAAAAATTTCTTTATATCCATCTATTAATATTCGATTACATCGTTTTAATAAAACATCTGGGGCTCCTTTAGTGTATAGATGATTCTTTGAAGTAACACTCATCAGCTTTCGGGTGGAATCAAACGGCAATTCCTGTTGACGTTTAGTCTGCAATCGATATGCGTTTTTATAATTATAATCTTGATATAATTCCAGTAAGGCAATCTCTGTTGGATCACCAATACTCTGTGCTTTAGAAATAGTAGCATTATTACATAGAACAAAAGCCTTTAATAAGATATTATGACAATATTCATGATGATTTAAATGATTTGCTTGTATTAACATCCGATTTGTATATATATCGACTGCTGTCATTTTATTTTGGGTTAATGTTCCTGTTTTATCTGAACATATCACTGAAACACAACCAAGGCTTTCCACAGCATTTAAATTTTTAATAATTGCATTTTCTTTAGCCATTTTTTGAGTTGAAATCGACAAAACAATAGTCACAATTGATCCTAATGCCTCAGGAATCGCTGCAACAGCTAATGCTACTGCAATCATCAAAGCATCGAGCAATTGTTCTTTTGCGATAAAGACATCCATAAACAAAACAATAATACAGATTGAAATAATGCCAATTGACAATTTTACTGAAAATTCATCTAACGTCTTTTGTAATGGCGTACGACGCTGTTTAGTTGCATTCAACATCTCAGCAATCTTTCCTAACTGCGTTTTCATTCCAATGTTTGTAACAATATATTGCCCTGTTCCATTTGTAACTAAGCTTCCTGAAAAAACCATATTTGTCATATCTCCAATAGTACATTGATGATTTATTGCAACTAACTGCTTTTCGACACTATTTGACTCACCTGTCAATGCACTTTCATTAACTTGAAGATTATTCGCTTCTTTTAAGCGTCCATCACCAGCAATTACATCTCCAGCCTGGATAAATACCAAATCACCTACTGTCAATTCGTTTGATTTAATTTCAACTAATTTACCTTCACGCAACACCTTTATTTTTGGCATAGATAAATTTTTTTAAACTATCCAAAGATTTCTGTGCTTTTACAGTTTGAAATGTTCCTAGCAATGCATTTAAAGTAATTACAACCAAGATGACCAATGTACTTTCAAATTCTCCGCTAATAGCTGAAATAATACCCGCACAAATCAAGATTATTACTAATAAATCTTTAAACTGATCAAATAAGATTCCCCAAACACTTTGACGCTTTTCACCAATAATTTCATTTCTTCCATATCGTGTTTGACGCTTAATTACATCTTTTTGACTTAATCCATTATCACTGACTCCTAGTGCTTGCTGGACCTCTTTAAACGATTTTTGATATGCTTCCATATTATCCTCCTGTAACCCAATTCATTAATATTAACTATACAAAAAAGGACATAAAAAAAAGTGTTAAAATTTAATTACTTTGCTAAATAATTAAATCTTAACATTATTACTATTAACGTTTCTTTAAAACAGCTTTAAACATTCCAATAAAAATATCACCAGAAATAAAGTATGCGTAGCCAAGCGCAATAACAATATTTAATATCCATAAAATTTTATCTCCCGACCATGCTAAAGACATACTAATTATAAAAATTACGATTGTCAACACTGTTAGACGTTTATTTATTTTAAACGTACATAGCGCCGATTCAAATCAAAGAACCGATATCCCGCTAAAAATAAATTCGCAGCCAATGTTGAAAGAACAGCTAGCCTGTACTCCAATAATATTAATCAAACCTAAATTGATGATAATATTGATTATAGCTGCAATAGTCGTTGTTACCGACATATTTTTAGCACTTTTAACAGCTACATAAATACTTCCAAAAAATTGTGAGAAGCAATAAAAATATGTAGCTAAAATTAAGGATTGGGGTATAAGTCGAAAAGCAACTATATAATTACTTTATTACGGCATAAAATTCCAAAAGATGATCGGGTGATCCAGCCACTAATAAAACTGAACCTGCTGAGACAATGCAAAACAACATCCGAAACATCCTATTATAATACCTGCCACTATCAGGATCATTTACACTCCTTGTTGCCGAATCTGTCCAAGCTAAATTAAAGGCCGGATATAAGATATTAACAATCGAAGGTATTTTATTAGCCAAGGCATAAACTCCATTTGGCCCTG
>ENA-OQCW01000978-OQCW01000978.1-human-gut-metagenome-genome-assembly--contig:-NODE-978-length-13088-cov-2.639225_pt1 | contig 13088 bp, 12 predicted proteins | sample MGYA00242767_ERZ504593 | MGnify/ENA primary metagenome ERZ504593 (study PRJEB26092, sample SAMD00036307) | human gut metagenome | host: Homo sapiens | study: EMG produced TPA metagenomics assembly of... | reverse complement strand
TTAATCTCACCCGCTCCGTCAAGTCTTGCAGCCTCAAGAAGCGCTGGCTGAAGAGATGCCTCGCAGTATTGTCTCAGAAAGAAGACTGTACCCTGGAGAAGCAATAGCAGGAATAATCAATGGAAGATATGAATCCACCATGTCCAGTTTTGTTACCAAGTCATAAAATCCCAACAAACTGAGCTGGCTTGGGATCATCATAAAAATGACGATAATCACACTTATAATTTTGTTTCCTTTAAATTTATAAACCACAAGTGCATATGCCGTGATTGCAGAAAAATATGCAGTCAGTAATGTTGCAGGAACAGCCACAAAAAGACTATTAGCCATTCCTCTAAATAAATCAAAATATCCAGATACAATACTCCAGTTTTCTGCAAGGGCATTCCCCGGAATGAGCGTAAACGATTTTACGATTTCACTTCCGGTACGTGTAGCATTTACAAGCATCAATAAAAAAGGAAACAAACATGCCACAGCTAATATGATCAATGCTAAATACAGGATTACTTTTTTACTTCTGTATATCATCTCTGTTCCCCCTTTTCCTTTCTATACATAATCTTAAACTGAATAACAGAAACTACCAGAATAATCACAAACAGTGTATAAGCGATTGCAGATGCGAATCCCACCTGATTTGTTTCAAAGCCAAACTTATACAGATACATAACTACAGTCTGCGTGCTGCCGCTCGGATTTCCTATCGTTCCACCGCACATCAGGAACGGAAGATCAAACATTTGCAGACCGCCGATCAAAGAAGTAATTCCCACATACAATAGGATTGGTTTCAGAAGCGGCAATGTGATTTTTGCAAATACCTTCCAACGTCCGGCACCATCTATTGCAGCTGCTTCATAATAATCTTTCGATATTCCCTGTACACCAGCCATCAACATAATAAAAGAGTTTCCAAACCACATCCAAGCTCCAATTACTGAAATTACATACGGAGCTGTCGCAGTGGATCCTAACCAGTCAATTGCTTCACCTACAATACCGGAACCAGTGAGTATCTGGTTGATTGTTCCATATTTCCAGTCAAGAAGTGTTTTAAACAAGAACGCAACTGATGTGGCTGCAATTAAATTAGGAAGATAAAATAGTGCTCTAAATATACTTAAACCACGAACTTTGTATTTTATATCACTGAAAACAATGGTAAGCAGAAATGCAAGTCCCAACTGCAGAACAATGTTCACTCCCCAGATTTTTACCGTATTCCATAAATCTCTCCAGAAAAACTTATCTGAAAGCACACGTGCGTAATTTGAAAATCCGACCAAAACAGGTTCTCCGAATCCCTGGTAATCTGTAAAGCTCAAATATAAAGTTCTAAGAACCGGATAAACACAAAAGATCAGAAAGACAATCACAAACGGAGCCACAAAGAGATACCCCATTTTGTTAATATCTCTTTCTTTACGGACTTTTTTCTCCATCTGAATGTTCTCCTTTCTTTATAGAGCGGGAGGATTTACATCCTCCCCGGTTATACTACTCTCTGTCAATTTCAATTTCCGGATATGTAGACTGAACTGTATCATAGAAGTTATTCATTGCGTCTTCCTGAGACATTTCGCCGGTTTTGATGGAATTAATAGCGGCGCCCCATGCATCATTGATCACTTTATCATATTTCGTAATATTTGAATAATCAATTTCCTGAGCCTGCTCCAAGAAGAACTCGTACAGTTTCTGACCGCCGTATATTTCATTGGTGTCGTCTTTATGCTTCTCGATTGTCGGAACCCATGACACTACATCTCCTTCTGACGTCTCAATCCACCAATTAAGGGTTTCTTCATTTGTTGTTACAAACTCAATGAAATCCCAGGCAAGTTCTTTTCTTTCACTCATTGCATTAATTCCGAGGAATGTACCGCCACTGAATCCGTCTGCCGGTCCGGCACATACTCCCCATTTTCCGGCAAGATCTCCTACATTGTCTCTCATTGTAAGAACACCCCAGCTCGGGAGACCATAAGCAAATACTTCTGTTGTCTTTCCGCTTGCTGCTGCATCTTCCATCTGCTCTTCATCCCAGGCATCCGTAGAAGAATCGATAACAGGAATTGGACCACTCATTGCCTGATACCATGTGGTTGACCATGTAGGAACATAAGCTGTCATATCATTCTGATACAAATCGATGCAGAGTTGCATATAAGCCTTTCTGTCCTGATCAATCACAAGCTTTCCATCCTGAACCCATGCAGATTCACCGGAGAAATATCCCATTTCCTGCTCAGATGCAAAAAATTTTATATCCGGCATTCTTCAGTGTCTCACCGGTTTTCAGAATTGTATCGTAATCCTTAAAATACTGACCTATAACTTCTGGATCTTCCGTCCGAAAACCTGCTGTGCAATATCACGTCTGTAAAAAACTTGCCGCCGGTGTAATCTGGTAAGAAATTGCTCTTTGAATTCCTTCCTCATCCTGTCCCGCCTGCCAATACATAATCTACCATATTATCCGCATACTGTTGTGCATTGTACGGTTCCTGATTCAGGTCCTCCAGATATCCAGCCTCAAACATAGTATCCAGCATCTGTGGCTCTGCCACAATAATATTCCGGTTTCTTTTGCTTTTCCTCTCATAGCAGACTGTATCTTTGTAAGATAATCTGCCGGTGAAATAACAACTGTTTCAATCTGTACATCAGTATTCTGTTCGCAATAATGTTCCGCAAACTGTTTCAGGTCATCTGCCAATGTCCAGATTACAAGTTTTTCACTTGCATCCTCGTTGCCTGCTACTGCTTTATCTTCCGCCTCCACTTCAGAGCTGCTGTCTGTTCCTGTACTGTTGCCGTTACTTCCGCATCCCGCCATAGACAATCCCATCACACCCGCTAATACAAGCGCAAGAACTCTCCTTTTTTCTCATTTCCGTTTTCCTCCTTGATTTATCTGATATGGTCATTATAATCTTCTAACCTCCACATCCATAATGGTCAAATTTTTCTTAGGTGTCTTTTTTTTAGCGATTTTCTATTTCCACAAAAAAGTAGCAATTGCATGAGGCGGTATCTGATAATCAGCTCCCTTCCTGTACTCTCCGACATTTACACCTTTTTCTTTGTCTGTTCGATTCAGTACAATCACTACTTTCTCCCCGTCAGGATTCAAAAAGGCTGCACTTTCCAATTCCTGACAATACGAAGAAACCGGAATCACCCGGGCACCAGGTTTAATATATCTGCTGAAATGTCCGATATAGTAGTAACTGAGATTTTTATGTATTCCATCAAAATGATCTGTACACATAATCGGTGCATCACAATAATTTCCCACATGATTGGGACCTCCCTCTGCATCCAGAAGAAGATTCCAGTCTATATGAGCACAAACACCGTTATTAAAATTGCCGATCATATCGTGAGCATACATCTCTGCTTTCTGCACTTCGTTACTTTCAGAAAATCTGCTGTATTCAACACACCCTTCCGTAAAAAAGAGTTCTTTGTGTGGATATCTTTCTCTTATAAGAGCTAAATTTTCAAAATGATCTCCTGTGTACCAATGTAAAGCAATTCCCGAAATATATCGTTCTGCTTCTTTAGTTTCCAGCAATTCTCTGGTTCTTTCAAACGCATGCTCCTTGTTGTGATCCCATGCCAGAATCTTAACGTCTTCAAGATTGTTTCTCTCTAACTCAGGTCCCAGATATTTCCCCGCAAATTCAGCTTCTTCTTCTGCTGTATACTTACAGGAATCCCATGTCTGCACTGCATCCGGCTCATTCTGCACACTGATCCAATTTATCGTAAAACCTTCTTTAAGCATTTCCATGGCAAACCGGGTCATATATTTTGCCCATCTTCCATAGTATTCTTTCTTCAAAGCCCCTCCGTTGTTCATATCCCCATTCGTCTTCATATAAGCGGGAGGACTCCAGGGAGACAAAAGTAAATTTATCTCCTTATTTCTGTATTTTTCCGCATCATGAATAAACGGAAACAGATATTTCTTTTCTCTTTCCACCGTAAACAATTCCAGATTTTCGTCCTTTTCATCATCATCTGCAGCATAATTGGACAACGCAAAGTCACAACTGTTTATATGTGTACGGCCCAGATTATATAAAAGCCCCTCAGAAGAAAAGTATGCTTTCATCAGTTCTTCTTTAATCTCCGTAGATAGCTTACTGTAACAATAAGCTGCACTTTCTGTAAAAGCACCTCCAAATCCGCGAATTTTCTGTCTCTGAATATCCGGATATACACACATTCTATTCATAGAGGGCAATTCGCCTTCGGGAAGCAGTTCTTCTTCCCATATTTTTTCATTCTTGCTGTCTGTTATAACTACTTTCATATCCTTTACTCCTCATTTACAGGAACAATAAAGATTTCGATTCTCTCTACATTACCCTGACGTATATTTTCTGCATGCTTACCCTTCAGCTCTTTGGCTTTATAAGATTCTCCATTCGAACTATAAACATGGATTTCCCTGATTTCATATTGTCCCGGTACCAACCTGTCTAGTCCGGATATGTTATACGTCACTTCTGTATGTCCCAAAAACTCCGCCTTAATTTCCCTGGTATTTCCAAGCAGATACTCTGGTATAAAAGGTTTAAATTCCAATGCCAGTTCTCCATCTGTAATTCGGAACGGATTGGAGCCAAACATCATGATCTGCCATATCTGAAGGAACTCTGCAGTTGAACCACTAAGCCTTGCAACAAACCCTTTCCCATGAATACGAGAATTCGGATTTACACTGCTGGCTATAAATGAAGAGTTTTCCAGTAAACTTCTTCCATATGTATCCTCTGTCAGGAATGGAATTGCCGCATTATGAAAATCTTCTTCAAATTCTTCATATAAGCCTGCCTTTAAAAGTTCAAGCAAATATTTATATTCCATATGAAGCCATACGGATTCATTTTCTAGCCATCCAGGTGTAAAGGCACATGCTCTTCCAAGTTCAAAAGAGGCCTCAGACAAAGATGCATTCACCTTATACATTTTCAATGTCCGGTCATAAAGCTTACTGTCGCGAACCGCACGATATATATTTTCCCTTTTTTTGCGCTGCCTGCAAGTTTAAGCGCATGAACAGACCCCTCCAGAAAGTCCGGCGTCAGTTTTACCTGTAACTTAACCGGAAGAATTCCTTCCTCATCTTTTTCATAATCTTTAACTTCATAGTAGAAATAAGTAGGAGGCACATTGCCGGCTACATGTTCTGCTTTCTCCACTCCGTGCTGCAATACAGCAATACAGCTGTCAAGATATGCTTTCTGCTGTTCATATGTATATATAATCCAGTTTCCAGAAATCGAACAAGCTGTTGCCTCCCAGAACATCTCTTTCGCATCATTGATACTGTTCCAGAACTCCGTCTCCTGCCCCTCTCCAGATGTTTTCTCCAATTGGTTGCAGGCTGCCAGCAGTTTTTGCTGAAGCACTTCCAGCTCTTCCGGCAGACTGATATCTGCTCTGATTTTTTCGACAACTTTCCTCATAAATAAAGCCATTCGAAGTGTTTCATACGCTTCAGCCATAGAAGAACCAAGCAGTCCGGGAAGGCCGTTCAATTGCATCATATCCAGCCCGGTTTCCGCCTTCCATTTCAATTCCCATCCCATACGGATCCAGCGCGGAAATCTTATTTGACAATAATTGTAAACAGTTTTGTCATAAGATTTGTACGCACAATTTGCCCTTTTTGATCTTTTAAATAGCGGTTTTCCTCTTTTGAAGTATCAACATTATCTTTTAGAAAAGCATATTGACGTATTCCTTTTTCAGTACACACATACCGCCTCTTTCTTGGAAATATCTGCCTTTTCTGCCTGTGTATACATATATGAAGCATCCTCATATAAAAGTTCCTTCTCTTTTTCCGGATAAACAGATAAATACGATTCCACAAGATCCAGATTGTAGGTCCAATGATCACTCCAATGTCCCTCTCCATATACAGTCCTGTCTATTCGTTTTGCCAAATTCATTAATTTTTTCAAAGATTTCATCCACATTCGTAATCCCACATTTTTCCAGACTCCGATAGAGACTTCCCGGTGTAAACTCTCCATGAAGGATTTCTTTGATTTCTTCCGGTTCTTCACTGTTTCCGGCCAGTACCTTCTCATACTCCTCATCCAGTCGATAAACGATTTTATCTATAACAAGTGGATTATATCCATTGATCTGTAAAGCATTATAAAATGTTTTGATAACACTTTTCCCCACAAACGGTGAAAACTGCACATCACATCTCCTATTCTGATTCACATCACGGAAGTTTCCATTCCCCTGTGAATAATATTCCGGAAGCATAGAAAAGAAATTGTAGTCTCTTTCCATATCTCCGTGTTTTCTTGAATACAAATAAAATACCTGATTCTCTCCAATCTTCACCGGATATCCCCCTCTGAGAAGATTATCCAGATAATTCTGACGACAATAGGCATCAAAAACCGGATTCCCTGTTTCCGTCTTGATTCTTTCTGTAATATTAAACGCCAGCTCTTTTGATTCTCTTTGTTTATTTTCGAACCAGTTTTCAGTAAGAAACATTTCTTTTAAATTTTCATATGCATCCCAGTCTTCTGACATACCATAGATTTCTTGTATGGAAAAATCCTCATTCTTTTTCACAGTCTTTTTGTCTGCAAAAAAACAGCAGGGTACATCGTTACAGTCGATTTGAGTCTGGTCTAAAAGATCTTCCAGACTATTCTTCGCCAGGCCATAAGCCTTTCTCAGAGAATGATCATATTCAAACAAAATTGTTTTATCCACAATAACCGGAATCAGATTTTCATCTACTCCTTTACCCATTGCAAAGTTCATTCCTGTGACTTCTGTAACTTCCGCACTGTCCTCCATACTTGCACGAACTTTAAACTTTGGCAGTCTGCTGTCTTTATCCAGAACCTGCATCCATGCTTTTGCTGTTTGCCCCATTTCTTTCATTGTAGTTGCCGTCACACCATACGGAATAATTTCCGGCATGCCATCTACCAGTTCAATGCAGGTTTCCTCTTCCAGCTTGCTTGTGACTGTAACGTGACGCATTAATCCCGCAAGTGGTTCAGACGGAAGCGTTTCATATTCCACACAAATTTTGTACTGTTCTGTTTCTTCCTCCAGAATTAAGCTGTTCATTCCAATTTTCATACAATGTTTTGCTTCTGGATCCGCAAAGGCTTCCATATATTTTCCGTCAATTTTCAAGAAGGTACGAAAGCCCATCAACGGCGTCCTCTCATATGCCTGATGAGCAGGATAAAATTCCATGATAGAATGATCTTTATCACGTACACCAAAGCAGGATACACACTGTCCCCTGTTTGTATAATAGCACCACATAGGAATTCCTTTGGCTCCGCTTATTCCCGGGAGAAAACTTGAAAACTCCGATTTTCTCTGATAATTTTCTATTACATAATTCATTTCTTTATCCAGCATATTTCCTACCTCTCTGTTTTTAATTTAATATAATGGTTATTTTGTTTAAATGCATTTTCCGGCAGTGCTTCAATAAAACTTCTCTTAATCTTGGTCTCAGGACCGGCAGATGTATACTTCTTCCCATTTATAAATATTTCTTCAATGTTATAGTCACCAAATTCTTTTGAAAGATTTGTTAATATAACTGATATTAAGCATTCTTCCTACAAAATAACAGCGAACCTCGGCTACACCATCATGATCAAACTGTTTTTTTCAGCAACTGTGGAGAAAATAATAAGTCTCCCGCTTTCCCTCGAACTCCGAACATTTGAGTCAGCACAGTAAGCACCATCCAGCTTCCAGCACCTGTCAGATAGGTATACATTCCTCTTCCATTGGGCGTAAAATATTCCGGAATAGACGGATATATGCCACTGCGTTCAAAATCCATACTTGATTTTTTTAAAGTATCCAGCACCCGGTATCCTTCATTCACAAATCCACGGGAATACAATGCGTACGCATACATGACAGCCATATGACAGAATACAGCTCCGTTTTCTTTATGACCATAGGCAAAGCCAAACATCCTTCCCAAATTCATACGGTTTTCCCCAAAATCTGTATTCAGTCGATATCCGCCTGCCTTTTCATTATATAAGTACTGATCAGCTGCTTTACATATCTGTTCGACCTGTTCATTTTCGGCAGTTTTTGATAGGATTGTAAACACCTGACTTGTAAGCATCATTCTTACACTTGAACCGTGAAGTCCTTCTACCTGTGCTCCATCATTATCATAATACCCGTTAAACCAGCTATTTCCCCTTTCATCTCCTACGATTTCTTTTTTACGGATATGATTACAGATCCAGTTCCCCATTTTTCTCAGAACCTTTCCCAAATCATCCAAAGACATCTCTTTTGTCCTGCCTGTAATTCCCGGTTGGCTTTTTTTACAGTACTGTGATAAAAGCTGTATTTTTTTATCCCTGTCTTCATACAGTGATTCTTCTGAACAAAGAAGTTCCTCCAGTTCTTCAAATACCGGAATAGTTTCAGTTCCTCTTTCGATTAATAATTCACAGATATCTGCAAGTTCCTTGAAATTTCCACCATATGCAGCCGTAAAAGCAACGCTCTCTCCGCGTTTTTCAGCCATGTCAAGTGCATCATTCCAATCAGCTCCTCTCAGTCTCATGTGATTGTGTTCACCTACATCATAAAATTGCGCAAGATGCTGCAATATCAAATGTTCTAATAAGGTACCGTAATATACATCTTCATTCTGTGTCATGAGCTGATTCAGACTATTTTCTCCAAATTCAGAATCAATTTGTTCTCCCCTGTGAATAATCTGATCTTTGAAATACGGTCTCTTTTCAAGAAGAAATTCATAATCTCCCGTCTGCTCCAAAATACAGCGATACTGTCCTGAGCGGCCAGTAAGCATGATCCATCCAAACTCTCACAATTGCATTACGGTCTGCAATAAATTCTCCCGGTCTGCTGCCGATGATCGTTGCATTCGTACCGTCTATACGAACACCCGCAAAAAAATCTGCCAGACTTTCTCTGATTTCTTCGGGCTTCATAAGAATCAGCGCCAGACAATCCTGCCACAGATCTCTCCATCCTCTTCCGCCTCTTCCATAGTCATGATAAGGCAGGAAAGAACAACCGTAAATCCGTCTCAATTCCGGCTGAAGACTGATCCAATCCATCCATTTTTCAAAATCTTTATCCGATGTTCGCACTGATATTAATTTTTCCTTATTCCAGTATTCTTTCATTTTTTCAAATGCATTAAGAGTTTTCGACAGTTCTAGATATTCCAACCCTTCATTGTTGTAACTCATAAGCACTATATAGGAATGAGTTTCTCCCGGTAAAATAGAAATTTCAGGAAACCATAAGGCTCCAATGGTTTCATATCCATCCTTCTCATAACCGGCTTTTCTAAGGCATACTTCATCTTGTTCCAAGGATCGGGGCTGTATATAGCTTCCGCCTTTTCCAATAAACTCTTCCACCAGAGGAATCACCCCATCTGGTCCAACGCCATACTCATCCTTTCCGCACACACTGTATGATACGTCATTTTTATGGTGTCCTTTTTCATCAAAAGACATGGACGGAGTCATAGTTACACCAAATTCTGTCACCTTGGTTCTGTTAAGCAGAGATGTTACATGACGATGATCGCGGATCCTGTCTGCTCCTCGTCCATAAACTGGAATTGCTGACACAGGCGTTATTTCTAAAGTTTCATTACCTTCATTTTTTAAGGTCACCATCATGATCTCAACACATTCATCACCTGTCGGGCAGAAAGACAACACTGATGAAGCAATTCCTATATCCAGATTTTTTCTCTTCACTTCCTGCCAAAAAGGTCCTATGTTAAGCCAAGCGTCTTCTTTTTCCTGATTAAACTTCTGTTTCGCCGAATATCCAAACACTGACCAACTTCCATATCCTTTAATCTTACACCAGAAGTTTCGTGTAACCATACTGCTGTGCAAGTTTTCAGCACTTACGGGCTCCAGAAAAAAATGCTCCTGTGACAATTTGTTATCCCCATGTCCATCCGGTGTAATACAGCTTTTCACTTTCTCATTCACAAGCGGCAAATACAGATAACTGCTATTATCAGGATTTTTTATCGTAATCTTCATCTTGTTTAGTTCCTGATCCATATGATTCCCTCCTGTTTTTATTTTGAATTCATTATACTTTTCTCCTGTTATTGTCTAAAGTAAGCATTTTTTATTAAGGTGTCCTTTTTTATTTCAAATAAAAGAGATCGACAGTTTTACAACCATCGATCTCTTTCATCTTCTTATTTATTCAAAGCGTTTCTTAAAGTATTCATCAGTTTTTCCAGCTGCTCATCCTCCATATTATTAAAGTTCCTGAAAGAACGCAACGGAGAATTTTCAAACATTTTTATTGACATTTCAGCAGTAATTGCTTCAGCAGATACACTTCCTTCTTTTGTCTCTTCCTGTACTTTTTTTATTTCTTTTTCCACCAGATCCATAATGACAGGTCTTGTTTTTTCATTTTTCATCAATTCGCTAATTGTTGTATTCCAATCGATCTCCATCGGAAGCCGATCCTCAGAAACTACTTCTAACGTACGGGCTATCTTTATATCTCTTGACGATGCTGCTGCCATAATCTCGTATATTCCTGAATTCACAAACCAATCGTTTACCGCCGGTTCATAATATGCAAAGCTACGTCTATTCAATTCCATTACCACAGTTTTTTGTTCTCCAGGGTTTAGTTCTACTTTTACAAAATTTTTCAATTCCTTTACCGGTCTTGACACCGCACCTGTTTTATCTGATACATACAATTGAATAATTTCTTTTCCTTTCATTTTCCCAGTATTCTTTACTGTAACCTCGACAGAAACAGTCTCCATATCTGTTATTTTTATTTTTCAGAAAGATGCATATCAATATAATCAAAGGTTGTATAGCTAAGGCCATGCCCAAACGGGTACCGCACCTCCATCTCTTTCTTATCATAATATCGATACCCTACAAATATACCTTCTGCATACTCCACTTTCTGCCCGTCTCCTGGAAAATTCAAATAGGACGGATTATCCGATAATTTAATTGGAAATGTTTCTGCAAGTTTTCCGCTGGGATTCACTTTTCCTGTCAATATGTTTACTGCTGCACGTCCAGATGCCTGGCCACACAAATATAATTCCAAAATACCTTTAACTTTATCCGCCCATGGCATTTCTACAGGAGAGCCGTTATGTAAAACTACAACCACATTAGGCTGTACTTTTGATATTTCTTCAATCAATATATTCTGGCAATGCGGCATCTTCATATGGCTTCTGTCATACCCTTCTGATTCAAAGGAATCTGGAAGTCCCGCAAAAACAACAGCAATATCTGATTCTGATGCCGTTCGAACTGCTTCCTTCACTAATTCTTCATGAACAATATCCTCTTCTAGAGAATATCCCTGGGCATATACTACATTCTTGTTTCCTTTCACGGCATCCATGGCACTCTCTACTTTATATGCATTGATATGTGAGCTTCCGCCACCTTGAAAACGGGGTTTTTCTGCAAATTCTCCAATAAATGCTATTTTCTGTTCGGAAATTTGCAAAGGCAAAATATCTTCATTTTTTAGAAGTACGATTGACTCCTCCGCAATCTTTTCAGCAATCTCATGATGCTCTTCCAAATTAAATTCTCCGGGCATACAATTATCAACATACTGGAATATAATATTCAAAATTCTTTCTACAGCAGTATCCAAAACTTCTTCTTTTAATTTTCCGCTCTTTACTGCCTCTAAAATTTTAATATCTCCTCTTCCTTCATTTCCCGGCATTTCCAGATCCATTCCGGCTTCCAGACCTTTTACACGGTCATTTACTGCTCCCCAGTCAGACATAACGTAACCGTCAAATCCCCATTCATCTCTTAGAATCTCCGTAAGAAGTTTATGATTTTCGGATGCAAATTCTCCGTTTACACGGTTATACGAACACATCACCGTCTTTGGTTTTCCTTCTTTGACAGCAGTTTCAAATGCTGCCAGATATATCTCTCTCAGTGTACGTTCTTCGATTTCAGAGGAGCAGGTCAGTCTTCGAAATTCCTGATTATTCGCTGCAAAATGCTTCAAAGAGGTTCCCACATTCTGGGATTGAACACCTTTAATATGTGCTGCTGCCATCTCAGATGCAAGGTATGGGTCCTCCGAAAAATATTCAAAATTTCTGCCGCACAGCGGTGACCTCTTGATATTCACTGCTGGACCCAGAATTACCGAGACATCCTCTGCCTGACATTCTTTTCCAAGCGTTTCCCCTAGTTTCTGAAGTAATTCCCTGTCAAAAGAACACGCTGTCGCACATGCTGTCGGAAAACACACCGCCGGAATACTCTCATTTACACCGAGATGATCTGCTTTATCAGACTGTTTTCTCAATCCATGCGGTCCGTCACTTACCATTACTTCCGGAATACCTAAACGTTCTATCCCTTTCAAGTGCCAGAAATCTTTTCCAGAACACATACCCGCTTTTTCTTCCAATGTCATTTCACTAAGAATTGCTTTCAAATCTCGCTTCATTATTCACACCTCGATTTTATTATTCTAGATTTAGTGTTTAGATAATACCGTACAAGACCTTCAAATAACAGTATTCATAATTTTTTTTGGTGTCTATTTTTTGTTAAGAATAATCAAATAGAATCTCTCACATTTCAGATTTATCTTCCTGCCTTCTGCCAGAGCTAATGGGCGCAACCAAATATTCCATGATTTATAACAGGGTACTGAAAAATATTAATCTTGTCAGCTCAAGCTTAAATCTCTTTCATACCTAATGCAAATGGGCAAGATTTAGGCTGTACGACAACGAAATATTTTAAAATGAGAACTAATCAATCAAAAATTACGCGGATTGTTAGCAAAGTGAAAGTTTCCATTTATGTTACCATACCTACTGGAAGCGTAAAAGTTCTTATAGAATTTACATATCACCTAAAAAAGACAACTTGTTTAAAAAGCAAAAACATCTCTCACACGTAACACATATAAGCTTTCGCATATAACACAAGTTTTCTATATATACAACAATAGAAACCTATTTTAATACCGGACTCCTTTCC
>ENA-OQCW01000977-OQCW01000977.1-human-gut-metagenome-genome-assembly--contig:-NODE-977-length-13088-cov-7.347581_pt1 | contig 13088 bp, 8 predicted proteins | sample MGYA00242767_ERZ504593 | MGnify/ENA primary metagenome ERZ504593 (study PRJEB26092, sample SAMD00036307) | human gut metagenome | host: Homo sapiens | study: EMG produced TPA metagenomics assembly of... | reverse complement strand
CCCGTTTCCAGGCGGGGAACTGTCGTTTCCGGCATTAGAAATTACAGTTTCCACGGTAGGAAACGAGAGTTTCTAAGGCGGGACACTACAGTTTCTACGTAAGGATACTGTCGTTTCCCCGTAGAGATACCACAAATTCTCCATAGAGTCACCCCAATTATCCCATAGCTTTGCATAAAGGAATCAAGGCTTTTTCTTTGATTATATAACGTGTTGCAGATACTTTATCTGCAACCTATCTGCAACAGTATCTGCCACGTTCCAACTATTTGTCAATTAGTGCATTACACGCGTTTGGTTGCAGGTGGCAGATGTTTTTATGTTTTTCAACTTTATAGTAGACAAAAAACTCTCATTCATTTCTGCACCCGCATGAACAAGATTCACCTCTGTTTCCTCCGCGTCCTCTGTGGTGAACAAATGCATAACCGCAAAACAATTACTTTGTATGCTGCTTCACATACTCCGATGGCAGACAACCGACATACTTCTTGAAACTGGTAGAGAAGTAAGAAGAAGATCCGAAGCCTACCATTCCGCTAATCTCCGAAATGGAGTAGCGCCCTTCAAGCAACAATTTACACGCCTTATTAAAACGGATGCGCCGGATAAAGTTGGCAGGCGGTTCACCGGATATGGAATTCATCTTGAGATACAGTGATGAACGGCTCATACAAAGCTGGCTTGCCAACTCATCAGAGGTGAAGTCTTCATTACTGATATTTTCTTCTACTACCTGAATAGCTTTGCTCATGAATTCCTCATCCAGATTATTCGAAGTCATTTTAGCAGTATCTATATCAATCGTATTCGAATAATAGTGTTTCAACCGCTGGCGTGCTTTCAGTTGATTAGCTATTTTTCCTTTCAATAAATGAATCGAGAACGGTTTGGCAATGTAATCATCCGCTCCAGCCTGAATACCCTCCGTCTGTGCATCGACACTTCCTTTGGCAGACAACAGCAGGACGGGAATGTGACAGGTTTGCAGATTTCGTTTAATAAGCTGGCAAAGTTTGATACCGTCAATACCCGGCATCATCACGTCGGAAAGGACAATATCCACACGATGCTCTTTCATAATAGCCAATGCTTCTTCGCCGTTTCCGGCGGTAAGCGTCACATAGTTCTGCCGGAAATTATCTTTCAGGTAATCCACCATCTCTTTATTGTCATCTACCAACAAGATAGTAGGCCGTTCTTCCTCGCTGCCAACTTCTATCTGATCGTCGTCCGATTTCTCTTCTGAAACCACAGCCGACGCATCACCAGAGAAATATTCATCAGCCACCGGAAGATCCCGGAGAGAAGCAGATGTTTCGACTTCATGTGCCGGCAATTCACGTTCTTTCTCCGTGAAGGCAGCCATATCAGCAGGTAGTGTGACTTTAAATTCCGTATATTGAGCAGGTTCGCTTGCTACCGTAATAGTGCCGTGATGCTTTTCTACCAGCATCTTCACCAATGACAATCCGATACCCGTCCCCTTTCGCTGACCGTCTACCTGATAGAAACGTTCGAAAATGCGGGTTAGCTGTTCCGGAGACATACCGATTCCGCTATCTCTTACCGTGAAACCATAGGTATCTCCCTCTGTCGATAAGGAAAGCGAAATACTTCCGCCATCCGGTGTAAACTTAAAGGCGTTAGACAGCAGGTTCATCAAGATGGTCTCTACATACGTCCGGTCCGCAGGAAACAATCGTCCTTCCAGATCGGATTTTATATGAAAGCTGATAGCACGTTTCTGCGCATTTTCTTTAAACAGGGCAAAAGCATCTTGCAGCAGTCCTTCTACATTCACCTGCGCAACATGAATGGGCATTGCACCTGCTTCAGCTTTACGGAAATCCAGTAACTGGTTGACAATGTGCAACAACTTACGACCGTTCTTATAAACGTAATCTAGTTTCTGTTGTACCGGAGTACCTTTCAGATTGCTCTGCCCCAAGAGTTCCTCCAACGGAGCCAGTATCAGACTCAACGGAGTACGCAACTCATGAGACATATTCATGTAAAAACGTACTTTCTCCTGACTGATTTCTTCTATCTTGTTTCGTTCTATCTGTTCGATCCGGACTTGCATCTTCATTTTGGCACGGGCAATAAAGAAATAGATCACAAAGACGAGAAGCCCTAAAGAAAAGAAAATGAAAAGTGTCTTTGCCCACCAAGTCTGATACCACATCGGAATGATATGCACAAAAAATTCAGTGGTCGCCTCGCTCCACTTTCCATTGTTGTTACATGCCTTCACCTTAAACACATACTCACCGGGCGGAAGATTAGAATAACTCGCCCGTGCAAAGGAAACATGACGGGAGTAGTTCCACTCTGTTTCAAAGCCTTCCAATTTGTAAACGAACTGATTCCGCTTACCAGCTAAATAGTTGATAACGGCAAACCGGATATTAAAAAGTTTCTGATCGGAAGGGAACGACATACCCAGCATCCGCCCTTGCTCGTCCTGATAATAACGCACCCGTTCACTTTTCATATCCGTAATCACCTGATTTAAGACAACGGCTCCTGTTACCACCGCATCCGGAGAATATGGATTATCACCCAATTCGTATGGCTTGAAATAGGCAACGCCCCCAAGAGACCCCAGGAAGAATGTACCATCGTGCGCTTTGCAAGCTCCGAAATAGTTAAACTGATCGTGAGGCAATCCGTCCTGCTTTGAATAGTTGAGGAAAGTACCCTCCTCCGTATTGAAGCAAGCCAGTCCCTTGTTAGTTGTCAACCATAAACGCCCCCGTTCATCTTCCAGTATATTATAAATAAAGTCGTTTGGCAAACCGTCTTTCATCGTATAGTGTTTCCAGGCAGTCGGTGCTCCTTCCTTATAACAATATAATCCTGTGGAAGAACCAATCCAGATTTCATGACGGCTATCCTCCTGTACACAGAAAGCCTGTATCAACCCATGCAGATAAGCCGAAGAGGAAAGATGCAGTTCTTCCAGTTTCCCGCCGGCATACAAAAACAGGCTCTCTTCCGTACCGATCCAGATTCTTCCTTTGGAATCACGGAACAACGTATATATCAATACATTCTCCAACTTTTTATGCTTTTTAGCCAACGGATGCTGCGAAAGTTCGCCGGTCTGTTTGTCGAAAAGGTAAAGCCCGCTCATGCCGCCTACCCAAAGTGTTCCATCTGTTCCGTCTAATAAGGAGTAACAACTGTTAGTCAGGGAAGTAGAATGGGGAAAGGAATATGTTTCTATCCTGCCACTCTGATGACGCAGACGGCTCATTCCCCCTCCATGAGTGCCGATATAGACACTTCCATCCTTGTCCGTCCATATACATTTTATATTGTCCGACTTTAAAGCGTTGGCGGAAGTACCCGTCCGGTAATATGAAAAGACTCCGGTTTTCCGGTTATAATAATTTAATCCGCCGTCGTTCGTGCCGATCCAGAGATTGCCATTATCCGGGTCTTCGGCAATACAGCTCACCGTGTTATCACTTAACGAATTCCGCCAGGCGGAATGTTGCAAGCGTCCGAATGCCGGAGCAAGGGGATGATAATAATTAAGCCCGCCATAAAATGTACCGATCCACATTCCCCCTTGATTGTCTTTCAAGATAGAGCGGATGGAATTATGCCCCAAGGTAGTCGGATCTTCAGGAGAAAAACGGCAGATACGGAAAGTTCCCGTCTCCGGTTCAAGGATAAGCAAACCTTCCATGGTTCCTATCCAAACCCTTCCTTTATCATCTCCGGACAATGTCCTGACCGAGTTCGTAAGGAAATAAGCAGGAGTATTTTGCTTGTTATAATGATGTTTTATTTGAAAGTTGTTATCCACACAATACACCCCGTTTGTCAATGAAGCCAGCCAACAGTTGCCGGTTTTGTCGTCATAGAGCATATCGGAGATGGTTTCTCCTTTCAATTGGAGAAGAAGCCGGGTCACGTTTTCGTTGCGTACATAATAGAAATAGACACCTTCCGAAGTTCCCAACAGGAAACCGTCATTCATCCGGCAAACAGAATAGATTGTTTTTCCGGCAAGTTCCGGCAGCACTTTCATCCGCCCGGTCTTTTTATCAAAAACCACCAGGCCGATATTGGTAGCAAGCAAAAGCCGGTCGCCTTCCTCCGGTTCTCCGATAGCCAATACTTGCATCGGCTGATTGTCCGGTGAAGAATAATTGGTGAAATTATTCCCTACTATATTATAACGGGATAAACCGACCTGTGTGCCTACCCATACCGTACCTTTCGAATCGGTATGAAGTGAATAGACATGATTGTTTGCCAGACTAGTCGTATCATCCGGCGCTTTATAATACGAAACGAAACGGGAACCTTCATACCAGTTCAGTCCGTCTATGGTGCCTACCCAAAGCTTATTATTATGATCTTGTGTCAGAGCAAGCACAGTATTTTGCGACAGCCCGTCATCCACGGATAATCGCTTAAAATGAATGAAGCTGTCGGCGGCCGATACCGCCAAAGGAAAAAATAAAATGCAAACGGTTAATCCGAATAGGTACTTAAATAGCAAATGCCGGTCTTTCATGAGCTAATATTGAAGAATTTATCGTAAAGATAAGTATTTTCAATTCAATCTGATAAATGAATCCCGTTTTTTAACTCATATAAAGGACCGGTATCGGCTCAAAACAGGACAACCGCGCCAAAGTCCGACAGTTATGAATTCATATTTTAGACGCGGTTGCCCTGAACTTTATTTTTTTTACGGTTTCTCTTCAAGTTAGTAAGACGGATTTTCTGATTTTTCTTTCAGATCTTTATAACGTTTCAAGGCTTCCAGATAATAATAATCGGCATAATTGAGCGGAGTATCAATTTCACTGTCGTGCGGGAAACTACCAACCGAATGTAACAGGACGAAACCATGATTTTCTCCTTCTTGGGCCAAATAATCATCAGAGGATAACTGTTTCAGGATATGCTCCGCATAACGGAAATATTCTTCCCCTTGTTTCTTGTCGCCATAACCACTCAACTCCAGCAATGCAGAAGCTGTTACGGCAGCCGCAGAAGCATCCCGCGGTTCATTCGGAATATTAGGAGCATCATAATCCCAATAAGGTACATAGTCATTTTCGGACGGACGATGATCGATAATGAACCGCGCTATTTTATGAGCGGCATCCAGATAGTTCTGCTGCTTGGTGAAGCGATAACACATGGTATATCCATACACTCCCCAAGCCTGTCCACGCGCCCAAGCGGAAGAATCGGCATATCCCTGAAAGGTTCCTTTCGACTCTACTTCACCGCTATCCGCCAGATAACTTACCACATGATAGGAAGTCATGTCCTTCCGGAAGTGATTCTTCAACGTTTTGTTAGCATGAGAGATGGCTATTTCACGATATTTCGGATTATTGGTTTGTTCCGAAGCCCAGAACAACATTTCAAGGTTCATCATATTATCAATAATCACCGGATAACTCCAATCACCGAAATCCCACGAACGAATCAGTCCGACTTCCGGACGAAAACGGGAGCACAAGCTTTCTGAAGAATGAATCAAAATCAAACTGTCCGTTGGCTCCGGTTTCAAACGGATGCCCTGCCCATAACTGCAAAACATCATAAAACCCAAATCGTGATTACCCGTATAATATTGCATATCCTGCAGACGGTTCGTATATTTACGCGCCTCTTTTGCGAGAGCCTCATCACCGGTCAACTCGTATGCCAGCCACATGGAACCGGGATAGAAACCACTCGTCCAATCTGTGGGGTGCTCCAGTCTGTACTTTCCTTCTTTGATAGAACGGGGAAAACAGGCGGTATCCGGTTCATTCTTCAATTGTTCTGCCATATAGAGCAACTGATGTCCCGCTGTTTTCACTGCATGGTCGAACCATTCCATCTCATTTCCTTTTGAAGCATCGCAAGCAGTCAGGAGCGCCATACTCCCTACCGCCAGTAAAAGTTTGTTTTTCATTGTTCCACTTTATTTTGTTACTGTATTCTATTACTGGCAACAAAGTTAGAGCAAGTCGCGAACAGACCCTTTGCAAATCTATTTTTTCATTTTCGTTTCTATTTCTACGGACTTTGATTTTGTCCAAAAGTGCTTTGTTTTTATCTTTTATAGAAAAACAGGCACGGATTTTACCAAATAAGCTGTTGTCAGGCATAACCAAACAACTATGCAGCCTTTTGCAAAATCCGTGCCTCCACTAAAAAGTACACGCTCTTTTATCTCACAATATCTTCCGGAAACTTAGCCGGCATTTCCACCCTCTTCCAAGTTTCATAATACCAAGTGTTCAACTCATTTCCATTCAAATCATTCTTGATAAAATATTTTAGATGGAGATAATCATTGTCTTTAATCTCAAATTCCAAAATATTATCCTGATTGTCCAGCATCGGGAGATGAATGTTCTTCTCGATACTTTCCTTATAAGAATCGTCCGTGAGTTGTTTATAAGTACCATATCCAGTAATAATCGCATCCGCACCGGGAATAATGGTAAAGTTTACGATTTGTCCGTCATCACTCAATACTTTAAATGTATTACTGGGTTTCAACGCTCCCGGAACATCGGGAGACTCGGATACATAATGGCAGAGCTGCCAAATACCTTTCAAATCGGCCGCTTTGAATTTGGTTTTCTTCTGGGCCGTCGCACCTGTTACCGCTAACAACATTATTGAAAGCATGGTAAAGAAATAGAGCTTTTTCATTGTTGTATTATTTTAGTTAACACTCTCGAATGCGTATTTCCAAATATAAAGATTTATTTTGAGAATACAGCAATTCAGAGCATAAAAAAACTCGCATAACCTGAAGATTATGCGAGTTTTACATAAATATACCGAAATATTAGAAATCAGCATTTCTTGGTGTACGCGGGAACGGTATCACGTCACGGATATTCGCCATACCTGTTACAAACAATAACAGACGTTCGAACCCTAATCCGAAGCCGGAGTGAGGACAAGTACCGAACTTACGGGTATCCAGATACCACCACATATCCTTCATCGGGATATGCATTTCTTCAATACGGGTCATCAGCTTGTTATAGTCGGCTTCACGTTCGGAACCACCGATAATTTCACCAATTTTCGGGAAAAGAACGTCCATGGCACGTACAGTCTTACCGTCTTCGTTCTGCTTCATATAGAAGGCTTTGATTTCCTTCGGATAGTCAGTCAGAATCACCGGACGTTTGAAGTGTTCTTCCACTAAGAAACGTTCGTGTTCGGAAGCCAGGTCCACGCCCCAGTAAACCGGGAATTCGAACTTATGTCCTTTCGCAACAGCTTCTTCAAGAATCTTGATACCGTCTGTATAAGGCAAACGTACGAAATCATCTTTCAATACACCTTGCAGACGTTCAATCAAGCCTTTGTCGAACATATCGTTCAGGAACTTCACATCATCCGCACAGTTATCCAACGCCCATTTCACACAATATTTGATGAACTCTTCTGCCAAGTCCATGTTGTCTGTAATGTCGTTGAAAGCCACTTCCGGCTCAATCATCCAGAACTCTGCCAAGTGGCGGGGAGTGTTGGAGTTTTCGGCACGGAACGTAGGACCGAATGTGTAGATAGCTCCCAAAGCAGTAGCTGCCAACTCACCTTCCAGCTGACCGGAAACAGTCAGACTTGCCTGCTTACCGAAGAAATCATCTTCATAAGAGATAGAACCTCTCTCGTCTTTCTTCAAGTCATACAGGTTCATCGTAGTCACCTGGAACATCTGTCCGGCACCTTCACAATCGGAAGCCGTAATGATCGGCGTATGGAAATAGAAGAAGCCCTTTTCATGGAAGAACTTGTGAATAGCAATCGCCATGTTGTGACGGATGCGGAACACTGCACCGAATGTATTGGTACGCGGACGCAAGTGAGCAATCTCGCGCAAGAATTCCATAGAGTGGCCTTTCTTCTGTAATGGATATGTATTATCGCAAGTACCCAGCACTTCGATTTCACGAGCCTGTACTTCCACTTTCTGTCCGGAACCCACTGATTCTACCATTTCTCCGTTCACGCTGATACAAGCGCCGGTAGTAATCAGTTTCAGCATCTCTTCATCGAAATTAGCCAAATCTACTACGATCTGCAAATTATTTATTGTAGAACCGTCATTCAGTGCGATAAAGTTTACTTGTTTGCTACCTCTACGGGTGCGAACCCATCCTTTCACATTGACCATAGCACCAATATCTGTGCGCTTCAACAGGTCAACAATTTTTGTTCTACCAATCTTTTCCATTTAACTTTTTCTTTTTAGATACAAGAAGACGAGGTTTCAAATGCAAGATGAATTCTTTCCTGCTTTCTTTCCCCGTCCTCTGTCAAGTTGTTATTTATTGACTTATTACTCAAACGAACCCATGCGGAGGTAGTTTACTTCTGCTTCCGACAGGTAACGCCAGTCTCCGCGACGCAGACCTTTTTTGGTCAGTCCGGCGAAGAACACACGGTCGAGTTTTACTACTTTATAACCCAGTGATTCGAAAATACGGCGAACGATACGGTTCTTACCGGAGTGAATTTCGATACCTACCTGGTCTTTCTTGAAATCATCTGTATAGCTGATCGCATCTGCATGAATTTCACCGTCTTCCAACTGAATACCAGCTGCAATCTGATCCATATCCGCTTTGGTCAGGTTCTTGTCCAGATGAACATGATAAATTTTCTTCTTCAGGAATTTCGGGTGTGTCAGCTTGGAAGCCAGATCACCGTCATTCGTCAGCAAGAGTACACCAGTCGTGTTACGGTCAAGACGTCCTACGGGATAGATACGTTCGTTGCAAGCACCTTTCACTAAATCCATTACTGTACGGCGTTCCTGTGGATCATCCGATGTAGTAACCGTATCTTTCGGCTTATTCAACAATACATATACCTTACGTTCGATGCTTACCGGTTCATCGTGGAACTTAACCACATCCGAACGCTTGATCTTTGTACCCAATTCCGTTACTACCTCACCGTTTACAGAAACCACACCTGCTGTGATAAACTCATCAGCCTCGCGACGTGAACAAACACCGGCATTAGCCAGGAACTTATTCAGACGGATCGGTTCATTCGGATCAACAAACTGTTCCTTGTACTCGATCTGTTTCTTTACGCTATACTTAGCATTCGGATCATAATCGCCGGTACGCGGACGAGGACGATAGCCTCCTTGTGAACGGTCATTGTTGTATCTCGGACGGTAACCTCCCCCACCGCCGTTATTGCTGCGATAGCCGCCACCTTCGCCGTTATTAAAACGGGGACGATACGGACGGTCACCACCTTCACGGTTGTAAGAAGGACGTTGAGGACGGTCGCCACCTTCGCCGTTATTAAAACGGGGACGGTAAGGACGGTCGCCACCTTCACGGTTGTAAGAAGGACGTTGAGGACGATCACCACCTTCGCCGCTATTGAAACGGGGACGTTGGGGACGGTCATAAGAACCACCTTCACGATTGTAGGAAGGACGTTGAGGACGATCATAAGAACCACCTTCGCGGTTGTAAGGACGCTGCGGGCGTTCGCCTCCTTCGTTATTGTTATTGAAGCGAGGACGATACGGACGATCGCCACCTTCACGATTGTAAGAAGGACGTTGAGGACGATCGCCATAAGAGCGGTCACCATACGAACGCTGCGGGCGTTCACCTCCTTCATTATTGGCATTAAATCGCGGGCGATACGGGCGATCCCCGCCTTCACGGTTGTAAGAAGGACGATACGGACGTTCTCCACCTTCTCTGTTGTAAGACCTGTTACCATCACGGCCGGCACCTGTATTCTCTTCATTGAAAGAATTTTCGCGCCATTCTTCGTTTTCTGTGCTCATTTTTTTATTCGAATAAAATTAGACTTTGGCCTCACGGCCTATTTAAAAACACGTTTATTATATAAGTAAACAATTAAAGCCCCGTATATGTATGGGGAGTGATTGCTCTTAACTCTTTTTTAATATCTTCGCTTACATTCAATTCTTCGATAAACTCTTTAATAGAACTTTCTGTAATAGCTTGGTTGGTGCGGGTTAACGCTTTCAAAGCTTCATACGGATGCGGATAAGCCTCACGGCGCAGGATGGTCTGAATAGCTTCTGCCACTACACTCCAACAATTATCCAAATCACGATAGATAGCTGGTTCGTTCAGCAACAGTTTACGCAATCCCTTCAAAGAACTCTGAATAGCAATCACGATATGACCGAAAGGTACACCGACATTACGCAACACCGTTGAATCTGTCAAGTCACGCTGCAAACGGGAAACAGGAAGCTTCACAGCCAAATGTTCCAGAATAGACGTTGCTATGCCCAAGTTACCTTCCGCATTTTCAAAGTCAATCGGATTCACTTTATGCGGCATGGCGCTCGAACCTACTTCTCCGGCTTTGATCTTCTGCTTGAAGTACTCCATAGAGATGTACTGCCAGAAGTCACGATTCATATCCACCATGATAGTATTGATACGCTTCATAGCATCAAAAACAGCAGAGAGGTTATCATAGTTCGAAATCTGCGTTGTATACTCTTCACGTTCCAATCCCAGTTTTTCTGCAACAAACCGATTGCCGAATTGTTTCCAGTCATATTGAGGATAAGCCACGTGATGCGCATTGTAGTTTCCGGTAGCACCGCCAAACTTGGCGGTAAGAGGACATGCTTTCAACATAGCCAACTGACGTTCGAGACGGTAAACAAATACCATCACTTCTTTACCCAGACGGGTAGGAGAAGCCGGCTGACCGTGAGTTTTGGCAAGCATCGGAATGTTAGCCCATTCTGTCGCATAGGTTTTCAACTGTGCAATCAGCTCTTCAATCAACGGGTAATAAACCCGCTCCAATGCCTCTTTGATAGAAAGAGGAACAGACGTATTGTTAATATCCTGAGAAGTCAGTCCGAAGTGGATAAACTCTTTATAGTCATCCATTCCGCCCATTTTGTCAAACTCTTCTTTCAGGAAGTATTCTACGGCTTTCACGTCGTGGTTAGTTACACTTTCGATATCTTTAATGCGCTGTGCGTCTGCTTCAGAGAAGTTACGGTAGATATTCCGTAAAGTTTCGTACACATTGCTATCGATTCCTTTTAATTGCGGCAAAGGGAGTTCGCACAAGGTGATAAAGTATTCCACCTCTACCTGTACACGGTATTTAATCAGTGCAAATTCAGAGAAATAAGCTGCCAAAGCTTTAGTTTTGCCTCTATATCGACCATCAATCGGAGATATGGCCGTTAATACATCAAGTTCCATACGTTTTCTTAGATAATTATCAGACTGCAAAATTAACTCTTTTTCCTGAGTTATAGAGCAAAAGGATAGAGAAAGTTTGTATAAAAGCGGTAAGAAATAAAAAAAGCCTCACGAATTTCTTCGTAAGACTCTGTTTTATAGTGGGCGTTGACGGATTCGAACCGCCGACCCTCTGCTTGTAAGGCAGATGCTCTGAACCAGCTGAGCTAAACGCCCTTGTTAATGAGCCGGAAGTGTTTCGTTTTTTTGTGTGGGCGTTGACGGATTCGAACCGCCGACCCTCTGCTTGTAAGGCAGATGCTCTGAACCAGCTGAGCTAAACGCCCGTACACTTCCGTTTCAAAAGCGATGCAAAGGTACGGCATTTTTTGAATTCTGCAAACATTTCATGTATTATTTTTCAAGAAAGTTTTTGCGCAATAAAGAAAAGCTCTGATTATCAACAAATAATACAAAAAATTTTTTTTTCTCACAACTTTCACTTCGTCCAGTCTGTCTACCAGATAAAGCAACTTATTTACGAATCACCCGTGCCGGATTCCCGACTGCAACACTGTCGTCGGGAATATCTTTCGTCACAACACTCCCCGCTCCTATCACACAACGATTACCAATCGTCACACCGGGACAGATAATAGCGCCGCCACCAATCCAGCAGTCTTCGCCAATCGTCACCGGATAAGCATATTCCTTAGAGCCTCTTCTTTCCTGATAATCCATCGGATGATGAGGCGTATAAATCTGCACACAAGGACCGACCAGTGTATGAGCACCAATTGTGATATATCCTCCATCCAGGAAAGTGCAATTGGCATTAACAAACACATGTTCACCCAACTTGATTCCGTCTCCGTGATCGCAATGGAAAGGCGGGCATATAATGGAAGTTTCAGGAATCCCCGGTACCAACTTATCCAATAATTCTCTATAACCCTCATCGTACGTACTCATTCCCCGCATACGTGCCAATAGTTTTTTGGCATGTTCAAAACGTACCTGCAACTCCGGTGCAGACATATCAGCCAACTGGCTACTACGCATCTTCTCAACTTCCGTCATACCTTATATTTCTTTGCCGTTAGTAAATACAAACTTCTTTTCGTTCGAAAGAGATTCATTAAATTCAAACCCTTCCCAAGAGAAGCTTTTCAGATCCTCCGGATTTTCAATTCGATTCTTCAGAATGAACCGTGTCATTTCACCACGGGACATTTTGATATATATCACTATCGAAGCCAATTTTCCATTCTTCCATACTTGAAATTCGGGAGTGATGACATGCACCTCTTTTTCCACCCGCTTCCAATCAAACAAGCTTTTCATCTCGTCACTGGCCAAATTGCAAAGTATGCCGCCGGCTTTCTTGATGTCTTCAATGAACACATCCGTCAAACGGGACTGCCAATAAGAAAACATCGTCTGATTACCCAGTTCAGGCAGCACTACATCTCCTTCCAACCGATAGGAACGAATAACGTCCAAAGGCCTCAACAGTCCATAACAAAAAGAAGTCAGCCGCAAGTGTTCCTGCGTATATTCAAATTCTACTTTCGAGAAATCTTTTGCATTCAACCGTTTGAACACAATTCCGGTATAAGCCAATAAAGCAGGCAGTTCCGGTGTACCCTCCGCATGAAAAGCCTGATAACGCTTGTAATTTTCCACAGCTATTTTAGCATTCACACGCAACAGGCGTTCCAGTTCGTCCACCGAAAACTGTGACATCTGCAAAGCAATCCCGGAAGCTTCTTTTGAAATCGTGGAACCGTTTTCAAAGGAACTTTCACCTTTGAAAGTTTCACTCATAGTCTTGGCACAAGATAGAAGTACTAACATTGTTAAATCTGA
>ENA-OQCW01000976-OQCW01000976.1-human-gut-metagenome-genome-assembly--contig:-NODE-976-length-13104-cov-2.059028_pt1 | contig 13104 bp, 19 predicted proteins | sample MGYA00242767_ERZ504593 | MGnify/ENA primary metagenome ERZ504593 (study PRJEB26092, sample SAMD00036307) | human gut metagenome | host: Homo sapiens | study: EMG produced TPA metagenomics assembly of... | reverse complement strand
TTTATTTGACCCAAGAGACCCGTTTACGGGTAGCAAGTAATCCCACGCGTGGCTGGCAGGCCAATAAGAAAACGCACTTGTGCGTAGCTAGTGGTATTAGGGCTATGCCCGAAACTGAAAAACCACCGCTATGCGGGTGGATATTTATTGCAAATTTGGGTGTATATACTTGAGGTGGGAAATGTATCAGATTGGAATATGTGATGATGGAAAAAATACATGTGCTTTTATAGAAGATGTTGTTTTGAAGTATGGGAAAAAGAGAAATGTAAAGATGGATATCCAAGTCTGGAATTCTGGGGAAGAACTTTGGTGCTTATTTAGAAACGGGAAAACAGTTGGATATTCTGTATTTGGATATCGAATTGTTTGAAGTGAGTGGAATCGATGCGGGGATATTTATCCGAAAGCAGATGGAAAACCATACGATGCAGATTATCTATATATCGGGGAAACAGTCGTATGCACAGCAGTTGTTTAAGGTGCAGCCGATGGACTTCCTTGTAAAGCCGATTGAGGAAGAAAAGATTGAAGAGACGCTTGCATTGGCACTAAAGATTGTCGGGCGAAACACAAAGCGCTTTGAATTCCAATTGGGTAAAGAGTATTATTATGTGCCTTATGGAGATATTCTTTGCTTTGTGAGTGATGGACGAAAAGTTAGATTGCTCACTACAAGCGGCGAAAAGGAATTTTACGGAAAGCTGAAAAATATTATCAAGGAATTGCCGGAAGATTTTCTTGTAATTCATAAATCGTATGTAGTAAATAAGCAGCGTATCGCACGGTATACATATGAAACTGTGGAATTGGACAATGGGAGAGTACTGACGATCAGCCAGGCACAGCGAAAACAGGTCAGAGAAAAATTGTTAAAGGAATTATAAAAATATGATGGATATCATTGTGTGTGCGGGGGCGAATTTGTTTCGCATGTATGTGACGTATCGATTTATCCGCATCTTTTTGGAAGAAACAAAGTTAAGCAGGGTGAAAGAAGTTGCATGCTATTTGCTCTTTTGGATTGTGAATATGATATTATTTTTACGGTTTCATCTTGCGTGGGGTAAAATGTTATATGCAATTTAATCGGTATTAGTCTGTTGGTTCGAATGTATACAAAGATGTGGAAAGAAAATATTTTTGTGACGTTCTCGATTTATGCAGTAGGTATGGCTTGTGATGTTTTTGTGACACTTTTAGATGAAAAATTTAAAAATATGGGTATTGTCAAACTGGTGCTGAGGCTTGTGATTTTCTGTTTCAGTATATGGGATTACAGCAATCGGTATAACTTTATTTATCATGCTACTTTCCTACATTAATGTGAATCTAGATAAGATGTAAACAATTGAGAACTCTCGCGTTCATGTGCTATATGAATAGATATGAACGCGGGAGTTTTGTAAATATAAAAATGTTTTATGGTATAGGCGCATCTGTTGAAATCTGTTATAATAAATCCAAAGTGACGACAAGGAGGTTCGTATTATGTCAAGAAGGGTATCGATCGGATATCAGGAATTTGCAGACATTATATTAAACGACCTATTCTACGTAGATAAGACATTATTTATAAAGGAATGGTGAGAGAAGAGATTATGTCACATTGATTACTCGTCCAAGGCGTTTTGGGAAGACGCTGACAATGAGTATGATAGAGAATTTTTTTTCTATAACACATAAGAAGAACACACTTTTCAAAATGGCAAAGCAGAGGATTAATCAGATTTAACGGATTTGTATAATAAACATATTTTTTTGCAGGATGGGGATTTATTAACGGAAGAAGAAAAGATATTTTTCAAAAGTGTTACCATGAATATGGATGAAACAATTGCCACATTGGCTATTCATAAGATGTCGGATTTCCTTAGCCGATATTATGAAAAGAAAGTGATTATCTTATTGGATGAATATGATACTCCTATTGCAGGAAGCTTATGTAAATGGATATTGGGATGAGTTATCATCATTTTTGCGAAGTTTATTGAATGCAGCATTTAAAACAAATCCATATTTGGAGCGTGCAATTATGACTGGGATAACACGTGTCAGTAAAGAACCTATTTTTTCAGACTTGAATAATTTAGAGGTTGTCACTACTATCTCAGAAAAATATGCAGACGCGTTTGGGTTTACGGAAGAAGAGGTTTTTACTGCGTTGGAAGAGTACAATTTATCTGATAAGAGCAGTGAGGTAAAACGCTGGTATGATGGATTTACGTTTGGACATAAGAAAGATATTTATAATCCGTGGTCTATTCTTCATTATCTTGACAAACAAAAAGTAGGGACATACTGGGCGAATACAAGCAGCAACAGTTTGATTGGAAAAATAATTCGTGAGGGTTCCTGTCAGGTAAAAGAGTCTTTTGAAGAATTGCTGGCTGGGGAAAATATTATCACGCAGATTGACGAACAAATTGTGTATAATCGACTGGATTTAGATGAAAATGCAATTTGGAGTCTTTTTTTGGCAAGTGGGTATCTTAAGATTGTAAACGAAGTGAAGTGCGATGCATCGAGCAATGAGTGGAAGGAATTGTATGAGTTATCAATAACAAACTTTGAGGTTATGGTTATGTTCCGAAATATCGTGCGTGATTGGTTTGCTTTGACGGCATCTAACTATAATGCATTTATCAGAGCGTTTTTGCAGGATGACTTGAAAGCGATGAACGCATATATGAATAAAACAGCGCTGGCAACGTTTAGCTTTTTTGACAGTGGGAGCAGACCATCCGGGGAAGAACCGGAACGATTTTATCATGGGTTCGTCTTGGGACTGATGGTGGAACTTGAAAATCGATATATGATCACTTCAAACCGAGAAAGCGGTTTTGGACGCTACGATGTAATGTTGGAGCCGAGAAATAAGACAGATGATGCGATGATATTGGAATTTAAAGTGCAGGACAGTGACGAAAAATCTTTAGAAGATACAGTCAAAGCAGCGTTGAAACAAATTGATGAGAAGCAATATGCGGTATCATTAATTGAAAAAGGAGTGCCGGAAAGCCATATTAGAAAGTATGGATTTGCTTTTTGCGGTAAACAGGTTTTGATAGGAAAATAGAAATTCTGTCACGGAAAAACTCTTAGGTTCATATACTATATTGATAGATATGGGCATAAGAGTTTTTTGTGTTGTAAAATATCGGGAGGTTACAGAATGAGTGGAATTTCTGGGTGGTATAATCCATATGAAAAAAGATTTGCCGGAGAGCAGTCTGCGACAAAAATATTTGATGAAAAGCGGTATACCGTTGTATACAGCGGAGAACTTTACAATTGTAGGGAATTAAGACAGAAATTAGAGAAGAGAGGCTATCGTTTTGAGACGACAGATGACACAGAAGTTGTTCTGAATGGATTGTTTACATACGGAACGGATTTTGTAAAACAAATGAATGGGGTATTTGCGCTTGCCTTTTATGATGAAACAGAGGAATCGTTGTATTTGTTCCGAGATCGAATCGGAGTGAAACCGCTGTTTTATACAAGGCAGGGAGATACGATTTTTTTGCATCGGAGATAGAGACGCTATTAGTCAATTCGGGCGTGAAACTGGTACTGGATTGGAAGGGATTAAATGAAGTATTCAGTATCGGACCGGCAAAGACATATGGCTGCGGTGTATTTAAAGGGATTGATGAGGTACTTCCGGGACACCTGTTAAGCTGCACGGGGGCAGAAATGAAAAATTCCTGCTATTGGAAGTTGGAAAGCAAGGTACACGAGGATAACTATGAGCAGACTGTTGAGAAAACAGCGTTTCTGTTGGAGGATGCAGTGAAGAACCAGATGGTTTCAGGTGTACCCGTTTGCACCTTTCTGTCGGGAGGGTTGGATAGCAGCCTTGTATCCGCAATCTGTGCGAGGGAGTTGAGAAAAGAGGGAAAGAGACTGCACACGTTTTCGTTTGACTTTGTGGGGAATGACAAGAATTTTCAAGCGAATATGTTTCAACCATCACAGGACAGACCCTATGTGGAAAAAATGGTAACTTTTCTGGATTCAGAACATCACTACTTAGAATGTGACTCTCGCACACAGGCAGACTATCTTTATGCATCAATTGATGCGAAAGGATTGCCGGCAATGGCAGATGTAGATTCTTCGCTTCTTTATTTTTGCTCGGAGGTGTCAAAGGAATATAAAGTGGCGCTGACCGGTGAATGCGCGGACGAGATTTTTGGAGGATATCCGTGGTTTCATAAAAAAGAATGTCTGGAAGCGCATACGTTTCCGTGGACGATGGATTTGGCGCCGAGAAAAGCAATGCTTTCCGATGAATTTTTTGGAAGCGCTAAAAATGGATGCGTATGTGCAGGAGACTTATGCCAAATCAGTGGCTGAAACACCAAGGCTTGCAGGAGAGCCAGCTTTGGAAACGCGAAGAAGAGAAATTTCCTATCTGAATCAGAAATGGTTTATGCAGACACTCTTAGACAGAATGGGCGGAACGAGTGCGCGTTATGGTTTGTCAGCGAGAGTGCCGTTTGCGGATTATCGGATTGTGGAGTACTTGTGGAACGTACCATGGGAGATGAAGGCAAAGGGAGGCGTTGTGAAGGGACTGCTTCGGGAGGTAGGAAGAGGATTGCTTCCGGATGACATTTTATTCCGAAAGAAATCTCCTTATCCAAAGACGTACGATAAAACATATGAAGCGATCCTGGTGCAGAAAATGCGTGCAATTATGGCAGAGACCGACTCGCCAATCCGTCAATTTTTGGATACAAAAAAGGTAGAAAGATTCCTTTCCAGTCCATCTGATTATGGAAAACCGTGGTATGGTCAGTTGATGGCAGCACCACAGATGATTGCCTACCTCATTCAGGTAAATTACTGGCTTGAAAAAATATCATATAAAAATAGAACTTTAACCTAAGCAGAAAATCGTTTATAATAGAAAAGAGAAGAGAGTTTGGAAGAACGGAGGAGAAAGCATGTATTATAAACAATATGGAAATACTGATATGAAAGTGTCCGCAATCGGACTTGGAACGATGCGCTATGATGAGGAAGATATTGCTGCGGGAAGACTGGAAAAATGTGCGGAGATTCCGTTGTATGCATTTGAGAAGGGCATTAACTACTGGGATACCGCACCATTTTATTGTGATGATAAAAGTGAGATTGTGACGGGAATCGCACTCTCTCAGGTGAAAAGAAGTGATGTTTATGTGACATCTAAGACGAATTTTAATACGATTGGTCAGAACCCTACGAGAGATGATTTCCGCAGAAGACTGGAGATGTCGTTGCAACGCCTTCAGACAGACTACATTGATTTTTATCATATGTGGTGTATGTTGAATCTGGAATCCTGGGAGAGACATATGGAAGTGATCTACCGATTTTTTGAGGAGGCAAAGGCGGAAGGACTGATTCGAAATATTGTTTTTTCTTCTCATATGGAAGGAAATGATATTGAGAAAGTGGTAGATACTGGAAAATTCAAAGGGATGCTGATAGGATATAATGCATTGAATTATCGATTCCGCCAGAGTGGAATTGAGGCGGCACATGCAAAAGGAATGGGGGTTGTCGTGATGAATCCGCTTGGCGGTGGAATGATTCCACAGAATCCGGAAGCATTTTCGTATCTGACAGAAGGAAATGATCTGACTGTACCGCAGGCAGCGCTTCGGTTTGTGGCATCCCATAAGGAAATTACGATTACACTTGCCGGATGTACGACAAAAGCACATGTGGATGATGCAGTAAAAGCGGTAGAAAACTTAGAGGAACGTCCGGCAAAAGAGATCGTAAAATTGTATGAGGACAAGGGAGTTGCACTGAACAATCTCTGCACAGGATGCGCTTACTGCAAAGGCTGTCCGAAGGAAATCGAGATTCCGAAATTCATGGACGCCTATAATCAGCAGATTTTGACGGGAAAGGAGACAGCGGCAAGAGAGCGTCTGAACAATCACTGGGGACTGGATGCAAAGAAGGCAGCCGAATGTATCGCATGTGGGAAATGTGAGCGCGCATGCACACAGCATCTGCCAATCATTGAACGATTGAAAGAGATTGCATCAAAATAAAGACAAAAGGAAGAAGAATGATGATAGAAGAGAGAACAAAAGCGAATGTCAGAGTGTTGAAACTGGCGTATGGCGGGCTGCTTGTGGCACTTGGAAATTTTGCTGCCGCAGGCGTTCCATATTTTCGGACAGAATGCAGGGATGATTTTTTTACCGATACAGATTCAGGTACTGTTTGCAGGGATGTTGCTTGGACCGTATTATGGAGGACTGATCGGAATTCTGGTACCTCTTTTTAGTTCTGTACTGACAGGGATGCCACCGGTGCCGAAGGTCTATTTTATGTTTGTGGAGTTGATGGCATACGGGATTGTGACCGGATGGATGATTAAGAAAACAAATGTATATGCAAGTCTCCTTACGGCAATGATTTTAGGGAGAGCGGCGTATGGTATTTCTTTAGTCGTGGGAGCGCAGCTTTTGCATATACAGGCGCCCTTTCTAAATCGGGCGGCATTTTATCGGGGATTGTCTCCGGAGTACCGGGAATGCTGATTCAGATTGTGATTCTTCCGGTATTGTACCTGACATTAAAGCGAGGAGGTCTGACATTTGAACGATAGATTAGAACAGGCGGTGGCACTTTTAAAGGAAAAGCAAGTGAGCTGTGTCATATGGATAGATGGAAAGGAACCGATTCTTTCGGATGAAATCGGGATTAAACCGCTGATGAAAGAACTTCGAAAAGAAAGACATGCCTTTGAGCACGGCGTGATCGCGGATAAGGTTGTAGGAAAAATGCGGCGGCGCTTATGGCTATTTTAGGTGGTGCAAAGGCAGTTTACGGGCAGGTTTTTAAAGTGAAAGTGCAGAAAAAAACTCCTACAGATATATGGGATTGAATACGCTTATGAAGAAAATGGTTCCCTACATTTGAAAACCCGCACAAAAAGCGGGACAAGTGTCCATTGGAAGAGTCGGTGATTTCTGTGGATGATCCAGAAAAATGCATTTGAAGTGTTGGAGGAAACGATTGCAGGACTGATGAGAAAGAACTTCCAAAGACCGGCGAAATAGTGTATAGTATTGCTTAGTATGTAACAGACAGGAGAGACGAAATGAGTGAAAAAATCGTTTTAATCGATGGACATAGTATTTTAAATCGGGCATTTTACGGGGTTCCGGATCTGACGAATTCCGAGGGGCTTCACACGAATGCAGTGTATGGTTTTTTGAATATTATGTTCAAGATTTTAGAGGAAGAAAAACCAGAGTATCTGACAGTGGCGTTTGACGTGCATGCGCCGACATTCCGGCATGAGATGTTCGCGGAGTATAAAGGAACCAGAAAACCAATGGCGGATGAGCTGCGTCAGCAGGTTCCGGTTATCAAAGAAGTGCTGCAGGCAATGGGAGTCAAGACGATTGAAAAAGCGGGTTTGGAAGCCGATGATTTACTTGGAACGCTTGCAAAAAGATGTGAGGAGATGGGCATGGAAGTGTCTGTGATCTCAGGAGACCGCGACCTTTTGCAGCTTGCGACAGAGCATGTAAAGATTCGAATTCCAAAGACGAAGCAGGGGAAGACAGAGATTGAAGATTATTATGCGGCAGATGTCAAAGCACGTTACCAGGTCACTCCGGAAGAGTTTATTGATTTAAAAGCGCTGATGGGAGATACGTCGGATAATATTCCGGGTGTCCCAAGTATCGGAGAAAAAACTGCGACAAAGATTATTACAGAATATGGTTCAATTGAGAATGCATACGCACATGTGACAGAGTTAAAACCGCCTCGTGCAAGTAAAGCACTTTCCGAGCATTACGATCTTGCACAGATGAGTAAGGTGCTGGCAACGATTCATGTGAATGCAGATTTCGAGTATGAGATTGCGGATGCAAAGCTTGGAGATCTTTACACGGAGGAAGCATATGTGTATTTTCAGCGTTTGCAGTTTAAAAACCTGTTGTCTCGTTTTGAGGTGGCAGCGCCGGCAAATCGTATCGAAGATGCCTTTCGGGTTGTTACAGATCAAAATGAGGCGAAGAAGATATTTGAAACGGCAAAGAAACAAACGTGTGTCGGTGTTTCTTTTTATAAGGATACGAAGAATGTGCTGCCGCTGTTTGTGAATGAGGCAGGGCTTACCGGAGTCGGGCTTGCCTTTGGGAAAGAAGATATCTATGTGTTTACAACAGAACAGGGAATGGAGATTTCCGAGCTGCTAGAACAGATGGAAGCGCTTTCAAAAGAGGTAGATGTGCTTGCAATCGCCGATGTAAAGAATGCGATGCAGTATATTCCGAATGTGAATCAATCTGTTTGTTTTGATACGATTGTTGCGGCATATCTGTTGAATCCGTTGAAGAACGACTATGAGTCTGCAGACATTGCAAGAGAATATCTGGATATATTAATTGATGACAACCAGAACGATGAGGCGCAGAAAAGTTGTTATGAGGCGTATACGGCATATGCATCCAGCAGTATTTTACGTGAGAGACTTAAAGAGACGGAAATGGAGCGGCTTTTTGATGAGGTTGAGATGCCGCTTGTGTTTACACTTTACGATATGGAGAAAAATGGCGTGAAAGTGGCTGCAGAGGCGCTTCATATCTACGGAGAGCAATTGGGCCAAAAGATTGTGGATTTTGGAAAAAGAGATCTACGAACTGACAGGAGAGACATTTAATATCAATTCGCCAAAGCAGCTCGGCGTGATTCTGTTTGAAAAGCTTGGGTTGCCACATGGCAAAAAGACAAAGACAGGATATTCGACTTCTGCGGATATTTTGGACAAACTGGCGCCGGAGTATCCGGTCGTATCCAAGATTTTGGAATATCGCCAGCTTACAAAGCTGAAATCCACCTATGCAGATGGACTTGCGGGATATATTAAAGAAGACGGACGAATTCACGGAAAATTCAATCAGACGATCACGGCGACAGGACGGATCAGCAGTACAGAGCCGAATTTACAGAATATACCGGTTCGCATGGAACTGGGGCGTCTGATTCGAAAAGTATTTATTCCGGAAGACGGCTATGTGTTTGTGGATGCGGACTACTCGCAAATTGAACTTCGCGTATTGGCACATTGTTCCGGCGATGAGCAACTGATCAATGCTTACAAAGAGGCGAGAGATATTCACAGAATTACCGCCGCTCAGGTGTTTCACACCCCGTTTGAGGAAGTGACTGATCTTCAGAGAAGAAATGCCAAGGCGGTCAATTTTGGAATTGTATATGGAATCAGTTCGTTTGGATTGAGTCAGGATTTGAGCATCACAAAAAAAGAGGCAGCCCAGTATATCGAAAGTTATTTTGAGACATATCCGAGCATCAAGGGATTTTTTGGACGATGCGGTAGAACATGCAAAAGAAAACGGGTATGTGACAACGGTGTTTGGCAGACGAAGACCGGTGCCGGAGTTATCTTCCAGCAATTTTATGCAGCGCTCGTTCGGGGAACGTGTCGCTATGAATGCTCCGATTCAGGGAACAGCAGCGGATATTATGAAGATTGCCATGAATGGTGTGAACAGACGACTGAAAGAAAACAATATGAAATCAAAACTGGTATTGCAGGTGCATGATGAACTTCTGATTGAGGCATATGAGGAAGAGTTGGAAGATGTAAAGGAGATTCTTTCCCATGAGATGGTGCATGCGGCAAAACTTCATGTGCCATTGGAAGTGGACATGCATACAGGAAAGAACTGGTACGAGGCAAAATAATGAGAATCATTGGAATTACAGGAGGAGTGGGGTCTGGAAAAAGTCAGGTGCTCTCCTTTATGAAAGAGCGATATGGCGCTGTTATCTGTCAGGCAGATCAAGTGGCATGGAAATTGCAGGAGCCGGGATGCGTCTGCTATGAAAAAATTTGTCGCACATTTCGGGACAGAAATTTTGCGGGAAGATGGACGATTAACCGAGGGATTCTAGGTGAAATCGTATTTGGAAATGCTGAAGAAATGGCAGTGCTAAATGGCATTGTGCATCCAGAAGTGAAAGCATATATCAAAGAACAAATGTGACAGAAAAAAATGATAGGAACATCATGTTTTGTGTTGGAAGCGGCGCTTTTATTGGAAGATCACTATGATGAAATCTGTCATGAACTCTGGTATATTTATACGGAAGAATCCATTCGGCGAATTCGCCTGAAACAATCCAGAGGATACAGCGATGAAAAGATATCAGCGATGATAGCCTCGCAGATGCCGGAGAATGTGTTCCGGCAGAAGTGTCAGGTTCTGATTAACAACAGCAACTCGTTTGAGATGACACAAAGAGAGATTGAAAAAGCAATGAACAGGCAGGAGAAGAGAAAATGAGATTATGCAGCATAGCCAGCGGCAGCAGTGGAAACTGTATTTACGCAGGAAGTGATGAGACACATTTGCTGATCGATACAGGAATCAGCAAAAAGAGGATTGAGGAAGGGCTACATGAGATTGGAATCAAAGGGGAAGAACTTGGAGGTATTTTGATTACCCATGAACATTCAGACCATATTCAGGGGCTTGGAGTGTTCAGCCGGAAATACGAAATTCCGATTTATGCGACGAGAGGAACTATAGAGGGAATCAAGGCATATAAAGGAATCGGGAAAATGCCGGAAGGTCTCCTGAAAGAAGTTACAGTGGATCAGATGTTTTCCATTGGAAATCTTGATATCAGACCGTTTGCAATCTCGCATGATGCGAATGAACCATCCGGATTTCGAATTGAACATGAGGGGAAATCATTGGCGGTTGCGACAGATCTTGGCATTTATGATGCGTATACAGTCGAGAATTTAAAAGGGCTGGATGCGATACTGCTTGAGGCAAACCATGATGTACATATGCTGGAAGTGGGAGTGTATCCGTATTATTTAAAACAACGTGTGCTTGGAAATCGGGGGCATTTATCGAATGAATTGTCAGGACGCCTGCTTTGTGATATACTACATGACAATATGAAATATATCATGCTCGGGCACTTAAGTAAGGAAAATAATTATGAAGAACTTGCCTATGAGACCGTGAAGCTGGAAGTGACAATGGGTGACAATCCATACAGAGGAGAAGATATTCCTCTTATGGTTGCAAATAGAGATACTATTTCAAATATATTACAGATTTAATCACAGGAGGTAGAAGATGAAGAAGAGCATTATAACAGTTGTAGGAAAAGATACCGTAGGAATTACAGCAAAGGTGTGTACATACCTTGCAGAGAACAATATTAATATTTTGGATATTTCCCAGACAATCGTTCAGGGATATTTCAATATGATGATGATCGTGGATATGAATGAGGCGAAAGAGGAATTCAGAGAAGTTTCTGAGGAACTGAATAAAATCGGTGAAGAAATCGGTGTTACTATCCGTTGTCAGAGATCTGAGATTTTTGAAAAAATGCACAGACTGTAAAACAGCCAATTCGAGCTTTCATGGCTGAACTGTTACTAATTTTTAGAAGAGAAAGGCGAAAGAAGACGATGATTAATATTTATGAAGTAACCGAGACGAATCAGATGATTGCAGAGGAAAATTTAGATGTGCGTACGATTACGCTTGGTATCAGCCTGATGGACTGTATCGATTCTGATCTGCAAAAACTGAATGAAAATATTTATAATAAGATTACGACAATGGCAAAAAATCTCGTATCGACAGGGGACGAGATTGAGCATGAATTTGGTATCCCGATTGTAAACAAACGTATCTCTATCACACCGATCTCCCTGATCGGTGCAGCTGCCTGCAAGTCACCGGAAGATTTTGTTACGATTGCAAAAACGCTTGACAGAGCTGCAAAAGAAGTGGGTGTGAATTTTATCGGCGGTTATTCTGCTTTGGTGTCAAAAGGAATGACAAAGAGTGAGGAAAAATCTGATCCGTTCCATTCCGGAGGCGCTTTCTGTGACAGAGCGTATCTGCAGCTCTGTGAATGTAGGTTCTACGAAGACAGGAATCAATATGGACGCAGTCAGACTCTGTGGAGAGATTGTAAAAGAGACAGCAGAAGCGACAAAAGAGAATGACTCGCTGGGATGTGCAAAGCTCGTGATTTTCTGTAATGCGCCGGATGATAATCCGTTTATGGCAGGTGCATTTTTGGGAGTGACAGAGGCAGATGCAGTAATCAATGTAGGAGTCAGTGGACCGGGTGTTGTGAAACATGCAATCGAACAAGTGCGTGGAGAAGGATTTGAAGTGCTCTGCGAGACGATTAAAAAGACAGCGTTTAAGGTGACTCGTGTCGGACAGCTTGTCGCAGGGGAAGCATCCAAACGTCTTGGAATTCCATTTGGTATTATTGATTTGTCACTTGCTCCGACTCCTGCAGTGGGAGACAGCGTAGCTGAGATTTTAGAAGAGATTGGTTTAGAGAGAGTTGGAGCTCCGGGTACGACAGCGGCACTTGCTATGTTGAATGATCAGGTGAAAAAAGGCGGTGTCATGGCATCTTCTTATGTGGGAGGACTAAGTGGTGCATTTATTCCGGTCAGCGAGGATCAGAGAATGATTGATGCTGTGAATGCCGGTTCGCTGACACTTGAAAAATTAGAAGCGATGACTTGCGTATGTTCGGTAGGACTTGATATGATTGCGATTCCAGGAAAGACAAAGGCGACGACAATCTCAGGAATCATAGCAGATGAGATGGCAATCGGTATGGTGAATCAAAAGACAACAGCAGTGAGAGTGATTCCGGTCATTGGAAAAGATGTTGGAGAAGTAGCTGAAATTTGGTGGTCTGCTCGGCTATGCACCGATCATGCCGGTGAATGAATTTGACTGCAGTGATTTTGTGAATCGTAAAGGTAGAATTCCAGCTCCGATTCACAGCTTTAAGAATTAGAAAGAGAGTAAAAAGCAATATGGGAAAGATAGCGGTAGTAACAGACAGCAATAGTGGAATTACACAGGAAAAAGGAAAAGAACTGGGTGTTCATGTTATTCCGATGCCGTTTTATATTGATGGCGAATTGTTTTTTGGAGGATATCACGCTGACACAGGAAGCGTTTTATGAAAAGCTTGCCAGTGACTGTGAGATCAGCACTTCTCAGCCAGCTCCGGGAGAAGTGATGGAATTTTGGGACAAAC
>ENA-OQCW01000974-OQCW01000974.1-human-gut-metagenome-genome-assembly--contig:-NODE-974-length-13111-cov-3.376925_pt1 | contig 13111 bp, 13 predicted proteins | sample MGYA00242767_ERZ504593 | MGnify/ENA primary metagenome ERZ504593 (study PRJEB26092, sample SAMD00036307) | human gut metagenome | host: Homo sapiens | study: EMG produced TPA metagenomics assembly of... | reverse complement strand
ATTTACCGGAGGGGATAATCAGGGAATTATTGGTCTGGAAGTGATGTATGAGGATGTGTTAAAAGGTATTAATGGGAAAATTCTCACGACTACAGATGCCAGAGGCATTGAGCTGTCAGAGCTTGGAGAAAGCCGTATTGAGCCTATATCGGGGTATGATTTGCATCTGAGTCTGGATAAAAATATTCAGATGTATGCACAGCAGGCAGCTGAAAAAGTCATGGAACAGAAACAGGCGGATGCGGTGTCTATTTTGCTTTTAAATCCTCAAAACGGAGAAATTTATGCAAATGCCAATGTGCCTGAATTTAATTTGAATGAGCCTTTTCAATTAAATGTAGATACCACAGGAATGACAGAAAAAGAGAAGCAGGATGCCTGCAACCAGATGTGGAGAAATCTGACAATTAACGATACTTATGAACCAGGCTCTACCTTTAAGATTATAACAATGGCAGCAGGGCTTTCTCAGGGAGTGGTGCATCCGGATGATCAATTTTCCTGTCCGGGATTTAAAGTGGTGGAGGATAGACGAATTCATTGTCATAAAAGGACAGGACATGGAGCTGAAAACTTTGTACAGGGCGCTATGAATTCCTGTAACCCTGTATTTATTGAGGTGGGATTGCGTCTTGGAGTGGATAATTATTATCGGTATTTTCAGCAGTTTGGATTGATGAAGAAAACAGGGATTGACCTTCCCGGTGAGGCTGCAACAATTATGCATAAAAAAGAAAATGTTGGAGAAGTGGAACTTGCTACCATTTCTTTTGGGCAGTCTTTTCAGATTACACCTATTCAGCTTGCCACAACAGTAAGTTCTATTATTAACGGCGGCAGACGAATTACTCCACATTTTGGAGTAAAGGTTACAGATTCGGAGGGGAATTTCGTAGAAGAATTAAAATATAAGGAAGAACCGGGAATTATTTCAAAAGAAGTTTCAAAAGAGGTGTGCCAGATTTTGGAAAAAGTAGTGGCTGAGGGTTCAGGAAAAAATGCCGCTATTGAGGGCAGGAGTATTGGTGGGAAAACTGCTACATCCCAAACGCTTCCAAGAAGTGCTCATCGATATATCTCCTCTTTTTTGGGATTTACTCCTTCAGAAAACCCTCAGGTTTTGGGTATTTGTGTTATTCACAATCCACAGGGAATTTATTATGGAGGTACTATTGCAGCGCCTGTGATAAAAGAAGTTTTTGAGAATATTCTGCCTTACATGGGGATTGAAGGTTGATAAATAGACGAAAAAGCATTATACTAGAAAGAGCAAAAATACATAATTAAAGAGGTGTACTATGACAGATTTTAAAATGGCTTTACCGGTACTTTTGGCTTTTGCCATCAGTGTAATATTAGGTCCTATTGTAATTCCATATCTGAGAAAGTTGAAAATGGGACAGACAGAGCGTGTAGAGGGTGTACAGTCTCACTTGAAGAAAGCGGGGACTCCTACTATGGGAGGTATTATTTTCCTGCTTTCTACTACAGTGACATCCCTGTGTTATGTAAAAGATTATCCAAAGATTATTCCTGTGTTATTTTTAACATTGGGATTTGGAATTATTGGCTTTTTGGATGATTATTTAAAAGTAGTGCTGAAACGTTCTGATGGATTGATGCCGGCACAGAAAATGGCATGTCAGATTGTGGTAACTGCAATTTTTGCTTTTTATCTGGTGAAATTTACAGATGTCAGTCTGGCAATGAAAATTCCATTTTTCCCGGGACATGAAGTGGACTTTGGGATTTTGACAATTCCGATTTTATTTGTAGCAGTTATTGGTGCAGTAAATGGTGTAAACTTTACAGATGGACTGGATGGACTGGCTTCTTCTGTAACAATTATGGTAGCAACCTTTTTCTCTGTGGTTGCTATTGGGACAAAGAGCGGTATTGAGCCAATTACCTGCGCAGTTGTAGGTGCTTTGATGGGATTTTTACTGTTCAATGTCTATCCGGCAAAGATTTTTATGGGAGATACAGGCTCTCTGGCTTTAGGAGGTTTTGTGGCAGGTACAGCCTATATGCTTCAAATGCCGTTATTCCTTTTGATTGTAGGTTTGATTTATGTAGTGGAAGTGCTTTCTGTAATGATACAGGTAACATATTTTAAAGCAACACACGGAAAACGTTTCTTTAAGATGGCTCCGATTCATCATCATTTTGAATTATGCGGATGGTCAGAGACAAGAGTTGTAGCGGTATTTTCAATTATTACAGCGATTTTATGTCTGATTGCATTAATGGGGGTATAAAAATTGCAGAAAACGAATTTGGCAGAAAAGAAAGTATTAGTATTCGGAACAGGAATTAGCGGAATAGGAGCTGCAAAGCTTTTGGAAAAAGTACAGGCAGAGGTTATTCTCTATGATGGTAATGAAAAACTTTGTAAAGAAGAAATCAGAAAAAAGCTTCCGAATGACAGTAAATGTGAGATTGTGCTTGGGGCACTTTCAGAAGAACTTTTAGAAAGTCTGGATTTGGTAGTTATGAGTCCCGGCGTTCCGTTGGATATTCCGGCAGTAGAGCAGATAAAAGCAGCAGGTATTCCTATATGGGGTGAGATAGAGCTGGCATATCAGATGAGTGAAGGAATGGTTCTGGCAATTACGGGAACAAATGGAAAAAACAACTACAACAGCTCTTTTAGGCGAAATCATGAAAGCTTATGCAGAGTCTGTATTTGTGGTGGGAAATATTGGAAATCCGTATACAGATGCAGCTTTGTGACTATGACAGAAGACAGTTATACAGTGGCAGAAATCAGCAGTTTTCAATTAGAAACCATTGATACTTTTGCACCGAAAGTTTCTGCTATTTTAAATATTACAGAAGATCATTTAAATCGTCATCACACTATGGAAGAATATATCCGAGTAAAGGAGTTGATTACGAAAAATCAGACAAAGGAAGATTATTGCATTTTAAATTATGAAGATGAAGTTCTTCGTGAGTTTGGTGAAAAATGTCCTGCTAAGACAGTGTTCTTTTCCAGTGAAAGAAAACTGGAGAAAGGTGTTTTCTTAGATGGCGATGTAATCTGCCTGAAAACAGATAAAGAAACCTTTGAAATTGTAAAAACAGAGGAATTAAAAATTTTAGGAAAACATAATTATGAAAATGTAATGGCAGCTTCTGCAATGGCTTATTACGCAGGTGTTCCCATGGAAGTAATACATAAAGCAGTAACGCAGTTTCGTGCAGTGGCTCACAGAATAGAGTTCGTAGAGGAAATTGACGGTATTGCATATTACAATGATTCTAAAGGGACAAATCCAGATGCCGCAATTAAAGGCATTCAGGCAATGAACCGTCCAACACTTTTGATTGGAGGTGGCTATGACAAAGAGTCTTCTTATGAAGAATGGATACAGTCTTTTGACGGAAAAGTAAAATATCTTGTTTTAATTGGGCAGACAAGAGAAAAAATTCAGGAAGCAGCCCATAAGTGTGGATTTATGAACACGATTTTAGCAGATAATTTAGAAGAGGCAGTTTCAATTTGTACAGAAAAAGCAGAAAAGGGAGATGCTGTTTTGCTATCACCTGCCTGTGCAAGTTGGGGACAGTTTGACAATTACGAGCAAAGAGGCGACAAATTTAAAGAATATGTATATGCTTTAAAGAAAGCATGAGAATAAGAGAGATTGTCTAATGAGGCAATCTCTTTTTGCGTAAGACGCTTCTTCAAGTTCTGTATACTGTTATGACATCATACATTTTAAGAAACAGGAAAAGAAAGAGGATGAAATGACAGTGGAAGAAAAGAGCAAAGAAAAAAGTTTTGACAAAATTCTTTTATGTCTGATTGTGATTTTAGTAATTGTAGGTTTGGTATTTCTTTACAGCACCAGTGCATATAACGGCAGAGTGAAATTTCATGATTCTGCGTATTATTTCAAAAAACAGTTATTTGCCACATCTTTAGGTCTTATGGGAATGTATTTGGTTTCTCGTATGGATTATCATTTACTGGTGAGATTTGCACCCTTCTTTTACCTGATTTCCCTGTTTTTGTCCTTGGCAGTCTTGCTGTTTGGCGATGAATATAATGGTTCAAAACGCTGGCTGTCTATTGGACCTTTGTCTTTTCAACCCTCTGAATTCGCAAAAGTGGCAGTTGATTTTACTTTTGACGTTTGTTTTAATAAAGACAGACGAAAACGAAGCAGGGGATTGGATATATGATAAGAACTATGGCAATTTTGCTGCCCATTGTAGGACTTGTAGGAACGAATAATTTGAGTACGGCAATTATTATTCTGGGAATTGGTGTGGTTTTGATTTTTGTTTCTAATCCCAGATATCTGCCCTTTATTGGAATTGGAGCAGCAGGAATTATATTTATTGGTATATTTTTAAGTATGGCAAGTTATCGTTTGGAACGTTTGGCAATTTGGCGCAATCCGGAAGCTTATGAGAAAGGGTTTCAGACTATACAAGGGTTATATGCCATTGGCAGTGGTGGGATTTTTGGCAAGGGATTAGGAAGTAGTCTGCAGAAGTTGGGATTTGTTCCGGAAGCTCAAAATGATATGATATTTTCCATAATATGTGAAGAAACCGGGCTTGCAGGTTCCTGGTTCTTGATTTTTTTATTTGCTCTTTTAATCTGGAGGCTTATGGTAATTGCTACCCATGCCCGTGACCTGTGCGGTGAGTTAGTAGCCGTGGGAATTATGGGGCATATTGCTATGCAAGTAATTTTGAATATTGCTGTTGTGACAAATACCATACCAAATACAGGAATTACACTGCCTTTTGTAAGCTATGGAGGCACTTCTGTGCTGTTTTTACTGGGAGAAATGGGGCTTGCCCTGGCTGTCAGCAGAGATAGTCTGGATGGATAGGGCACACAAATAGAAAAGCTGCATAGCATATAGTATCAAAGAATTTCTAATGGAAAAAGAGGAGTGTATGGCTTGAAGGGAATAAAAGTTGTGGGCGGAATTCCTTTAAACGGCGAAGTGAGAATACAGGGGTCTAAAAATGCGGCATTGCCACTGATGGCTGCCGCACTTTTAAATAAAGGGACGACTATCTTATATGGCTGTCCTAAAATTGCAGATGTTTTTGTAATGGAAAAAATTTTGCGGTTATTAGGAGCGAAAACGGTCTGGAGAAATCATACTTTGGAAATTAATACAGAATTTGTGACAAAAACGCAGGTCGATGAGGAACAGGGGAGAAAAATGCGTTCTTCTATTATTCTTTTAGGCAGTCTTTTGGGCAGATTTCAGGAAGGTGCAGTACCTCATCCCGGAGGGTGTATCATAGGAAAGCGTCCCATTGATTTGCATTTAGAAGCTTTAAAAAAAAATGGGTGCAGAAATATCAGAAGTTCAAGGGCAGATTTTCGCAAAGACTACAGGACTAAAAGGATGTCGGATACAGTTTCCTTTTGTTAGTGTGGGAGCTACGCAAAATGCAGTATTGGCAGCAGTATTGGCAGAAGGAATTACAGTTTTAGAGGGATGTTCAAAGGAACCGGAGGTGTGTACTCTATGCAATTTTTTAAAGAAAGCAGGAGCAAAAATAGAAGGAATAGGAACTTCTAAGTTGACAATTATCGGAGTGAGAAAACTGCATGATGTAGAGTTTCAGGTTCCAAGAGACAGAATTGCTGCAGGAACATATCTCTGTGCAAGTGCTATTACAAGAGGAAAATGTGTTCTTTTGGATGCTCCCGTAGAGGAGATGGAAGCAGTGCTTTGGGCATATAAGAAAATGGGTGGACAATATACCTGTAACAGTGGTAAACTGACTTTGTATAGTTTTTATGCAGATAGACCGCTGAAGGATTTAGAGACACAGGTATATCCTGGCTTTCCTACAGATTTACAGTCTGTCTTTATGGCTGTTTTAACGGTTGCAAAAGGAGAGAGTACAATTACAGAGAATATTTTTGAAGATCGTTTTAAAACGGTTCCTCAATTACAGGCAATGGGAGCCAAAATTGAGATGGAGGGAAATACGGCCAGAATTTTACCGGGATGTTTAAAGGGAACCAATGTGGCAGCATCCGAGCTTCGTGGAGGAGCTGCACTTTTAATTGCAGGACTTGCGGCACAGGGAGAAACTTGTGTGGAAAATTGCAGTTATATAGAGCGAGGATATGAAGATATATGCAGAGATTTATCCATGCTGGGTGCAAAGATTTTTAGAAACTAAAGGGGAAATGTATGAGTAAGAAAAAATTATACAGAATTCTCATTGAAGGAATTGTATGTGCAGTATTGATTTTTATACTGGTATTTTTTGTGGGATTTCGTGTGACAAAAGTGGAAGTAAAAGGAAATAAATTCTATTCAGATAAAGAAATCAAAAGAATGGTTTTGGATGCACCAATTGCTAAGAACACCATATTGGCAACGATGATTAAAACAGAAGAAAAAACAAAAGATGCTCAATTAATTGAGAAAGTTACATTAAAGAGAAAAAATATGAATACTTTGGTAGTTCAGGTGAAAGAAAAAAAGATGATTGGCTATTTTGATTATCAGGGAAAATGTGCTAATTTTGACAGACAGGGAATTGTTCAGATTTTGACAGAAGCACCTATTGAAAACGTGCCTTATATAGAGGGGCTTGACGTAAAAGAAGTAAAGCAGGGAGAAAAGCTAAAAGGTATCAATACCAAGAAACTCAACAGTATTTTAAGTGTGGGAAAAATGCTGGAGAAAACAGATCAAAAGCCGGACAAGCTGGTTTTTAATGATATGAAACAATTGGTTTTGTATTATGGTGAGATTGAAGTTCGTTTAGGAAACGATGAAAATATGGATGAAAAAATGAATCGTCTTGTAGGAATTCTTCCCCAGCTTGAAGGAATGGCAGGAATTCTCCATCTGGAAAATATTACAGAAGATACTCAGGCAGTAGTATTCGATGATACACAAAAGAACGATACGGATACTTCCGAGGAAGATGGACAGGAAACAGATACAGAAGATGTAGAAGATACAACAGAAGACGCACAAGAAGATACCAAAGAAAGTACTAAAGAAGATGCTACAGAGGATACCAAAGAAAATACCGACAAAGATACTGACAAAAGTGAAAAAGAAGATGAAGATAAGAAAAATCAACTGGAATATACAGACGGGACAGATTCTGCAGATACCCATTCTGAGAAAGAAGAATAAGAAAATTTTCTAAAAAATACAGAAAAAATTAGGGAAATATGAATTTAGCAGTTGATAAATTTAAAAAAAGCATTTATTATATATCTATATGTATTACTGATACATACCGGTTTTCCGGATATTTAATGAAGAAACAAATGTAATATACATTTCAATCCATACAAGTGAGTTAAAGGAGGAAATACAGTGTTAGAAATCATGACAAACGAGGCTGAGTCATCTGCAAAAATTATTGTTGTAGGTGTAGGCGGAGCTGGAAATAATGCAGTAAACAGAATGGTAGAGGAAGCAATCGGTGGAGTTGAATTCATCGGTGTAAATACAGATAAACAGGCTTTAACTTTATGTAAAGCACCTACAGTAATCCAGATTGGTGAAAAACTTACAAAAGGTCTTGGTGCAGGCGCAAAACCGGAAATCGGAGAAAAAGCAGCAGAAGAAAGCATTGAAGAAATTCGTCAGGCAATTCAGGGTGCAGATATGGTATTTGTAACCTGCGGTATGGGTGGCGGAACAGGAACAGGTGCTGCTCCGGTTGTAGCAGGAGTTGCAAAAGAAATGGGTATTCTGACTGTTGGTGTTGTTACAAAACCTTTCCGTTTTGAAGCAAAAACACGTATGAGCAATGCTCTGGCAGGTATTGAAAAATTAAAAGAAAGTGTAGATACTCTGATTATCATTCCAAACGATCGTCTCTTAGAAATCGTAGACCGTCGTACTACTATGCCGGAAGCTTTGAAAAAAGCAGATGAAGTGCTTCAGCAGGCAGTTCAGGGTATTACAGACTTAATTAACTTACCAGCACTGATTAACCTTGACTTTGCAGACGTTCAGACAGTTATGATTGATAAAGGTGTTGCTCATATTGGTATTGGTGAAGGAAAAGGTGATGACAAAGCTATGGAAGCTGTTCAGCAGGCAGTATCCAGTCCATTGCTTGAGACAACCATTGAAGGTGCATCTCACGTTATTATTAATGTATCCGGTGATATTTCTCTTATGGATGCAAATGATGCAGCAACTTATGTACAGAACATGACAGGTGAAGATACAAACATTATCTTTGGTGCTCTGTATGATGATAAAGAAGCTGATTATGTAAGAATTACAGTTATTGCAACAGGTCTTGATGATGAAACAACACGTAAAGCAAGTGTAACAAGAGATAAAAATGCAGCAAAAGCAGGAAAGACAGCAAGAGTGCAGCAGGAACAGCCGCAGCCACAGGCACAGCCAAGTTATCAGATGCCTACTTTTAAACAGCCGACATTCCAGCAGCCACAGACTACATTTACAAGTAATGTTCCAAAAAAAGATATTCAGATTCCTGATTTCCTGAAAAACAGAAGATAGAACCTGATTTAGAGCTACCTGATGGTAGCTCTTTTAAAAAATGATAATATAAATTTTATTGGAGGTTTTTTCAGTTATGAAAATTGGGTGTGTAAAAGAGATTAAAAACAATGAGTTTCGTGTAGGTATGACACCGGATAACGTAAAAAGTTACACAAATGCAGGACATATTGTATATATTGAGAAGGGTGCAGGAGAAGGTTCTTCCTTTACAGATGAAGAATATAAGGCTTTCAGGCGCTGTTTTGAATGGAATACAGCAAAAGAAGTTTTGGGATACATTGTGAAATGATGATTAAAGTAAAAGAACCCTTAAAAGAAGAGTACCAGTATTTTCATAAGGATTTAATACTTTATACTTATCTTCATCTTGCAGCAGATCGTCCTTTGACAGATGCGTTACTTCAAGCAGGAGTAAAGGGAGTTGCTTACGAAACATTGATGGAAAGAAATGGAAGTATTCCTCTTTTAGCACCTATGAGTCAGATTGCGGGACGTTTAAGTGTTCAGGAAGGTGCCAAATATCTGGAAAAGCCATTCGGTGGAAAAGGTATGCTGCTTTCAGGAGTTCCGGGAACACCAAAGGCAAAAGTTGTTATTCTGGGTGCAGGTAATGTAGGTACAAATGCCTGCAAGATTGCCGTTGGCATGGGAGCAGATGTTACAATTTTTGATATTAATTTAGAAAGATTAGCATATCTGGATGATATTTTTGGGGCTAGAATTCAGACAATGTATAGTACCGATGCAGCTATTGAGAATGCAGTAAAAGATGCAGATTTAGTTATTGGCTGTGTTCTTATTCCGGGTAAAGCTGCACCAAAGGTTATGAAAAAAGAATATCTGAAAGAAATGAAACCGGGAAGTGTCATTGTAGACGTGGCAGTAGATCAAGGTGGATGCTGTGAAACAACAAAGGTAACTTATCATGATAATCCAACTTTTGTAGTAGATGGCATTGTTCACTATTGTGTAGGAAATATGCCGGGAGCTGTTCCAAGAACTTCTACTATAGCACTTACCAATGCAACCTTGAAATACGGGCTTCAAATTGCAGGAAAAGGTCTGGAAAATGCTTGTAAAGAGAATGATGTTATTTATTCAGGAATTAACACTTATGCCGGAAAGCTTACCTGTAAAAATGTGGCAGACAGTTTTCATGTAGAACATACAGAAATTAAAGAATTGTTTTAAGAAATAGGAACAAGTAAAAAGAACTGTTGCATGAAGTGCATATCGAGATGGCAGAAGCAACAGTTCTTTTTTGTTCTTTTTATGAGGAAATAACAGGAGGATTTATATGGACAGCTTTATAGACATTTTAAAAGGTATCCAGTCTGTTGTATGGGGGCCGATTACCCTAATTTTATTGGTGGGAACGGGATTATATTTTACAATACGTTTGGGGTTTTTACAGATTACAAGATTGCCTAGAGCTATCCGGTATATTTTTGAGAAAGAAGAAGGGGTAGAAGGGGATGACGGCGATGTATCAGCCTTTGCCTCACTTTGTACGACACTGGCGGCAACAATAGGAACAGGAAGTATTGTAGGCGTTGCAACAGCTCTTAGAACGGGAGGGCCTGGCGCACTTTTTTGGATGTGGGTATCTGCTTTTGTGGGAATGACTACGAAGTATGCGGAGGGTGTGCTTGCCGTAAAGTACAGAACGATAGATGAAAACGGAGAAATTGCAGGCGGTCCTATGTATTATATTCAAAATGGTATGGGTAAGAGGTGGACTTGGCTGGCGAAAATTTTTGCTGTTTTTGGCGTTATGACAGCGCTTATGGGATGCGGAACTTTCCCACAGGTAAATGCTATTTCAGAATCAGCACATTCTGCTTTTGGTTTTCCTATTTGGCTGGTTGGCATTATAGTTACTGTTGCAGTAGCAGCTGTAGTATTAGGTGGAATTAAATCAATTTCAAAGGCAGCTGAATTTATTGTGCCGATTATGGCCATTTTTTACATATTTGGTTCTGTAGCAATTATGATTATCAATGCAGATGCCATTCCGGGAGTGTTTCAATCCATTTTTGATGCTGCTTTTCACCCTAAGGCTATGCTGGGCGGAGCTTCGGGAACCCTTATTATTTCTGTTATGACTGCACTACAGACAGGGGTTGCCCGTGGTGTTTATACGAATGAGGCAGGTCTTGGAAGTTCTCCTATTGTAGTTGCAGCGGCAAAGACAAATTCCTGTGTACGTCAAGGACTTTTATCCATGACAAGTGTATTCTTTACAACATTGGCTATTTGTACTATGACAGGAATTGTAGTAATTTCATCAGGACTTTTAGATACCACGACTTTAGATGGAAGTTTACTTTCCAATGCAGCCTATAATCAAGGACTTCCCGGAAATATTGGTATGTATATTGTGTCCATTGGGTTAGTATTCTTTTCCTTTACCACAATCATCGGCTGGTGCTATTATGGTGAAAGATGCCTTTCCTATTTGGTGAAAAGCGCGCACTGCTCGAAGATTTTTAAGGTTGTGTATATTCTCTGTATTGCAGTAGCACCTTATCTTACATTAGAAACTGTGTGGATATTGGCGGATATTACCAATGCATTGATGGCATTTCCAAACTTAATTGCACTTCTTGCGTTAAGTCCGGTGGTTATAGCAGAAACGAAGAAATTCTTCGATGAAGAAAAGAAAATGAAGAGAATAAAGAAATGAAAAATAAGAGCTGTTCAATTAAGTGCGTATCCCAAAATATTCGGATATAGCTTAATACAACAGCTCTTTTTGATGAAAATATATTTGTTTGTTTTCAGAATGATTAGTCTGTTTCTGTAAAACAGATGTATAGAAAAAGAACTATTGTTTTAAGTGTTCTTTTACAAGAGTTATTGGCATTTCTTTTCCGGTCCAGATACGGAAGGCTTCTGCTCCTTGATATAAAAGCATGGAGTAGCCGTTAAAACCTTTGCATCCCTCTGCTTTCGCTTTTGCCAGCAAGGTAGTTTCCCAAGGGTTGTAAATGATATCTGCCACAGCAAGATGCTTATGGAAAATAGAGTTATCTTCAACAAGGCAGTCTTCTGTATGAGGAGACATTCCTACGGAAGTTGCATTTATCAAAAGGCAGCTGTCTTTGACAGATGTTTTTAATTCCTGTTTATCGAATAGGTTGTGAATAAAAATTTTGCAGGAAGTTTCTTTTTCTAAGTTTTCTTTTAAGGATTTTATGCGAGGCAAGTGTGAACTATTGGGACGTGAAAAAAATATGTATATTACTTACACCATCAAGAGCAGCCTGCGCACAAATGGCTGTTGCAGCACCTCCAATTCCAAGAAGTGTCATAGTCTGATTTTTCATATCAATATTTTGTTCTTTTACGGATTGCATAAAACCAATACCATCTGTATTATGACCTATAAAAACTCCATTTTTATTTTCTACTGTATTGACAGCTCCGATAAGACGGGCAGCAGGTGAAAGTGTGTCTAAATACGAAAGTATTTTATTTTTGTTTGGCATAGTAAGATTAAAGCCCTTTACGTCCAGAACACGCAGTCCTTTTACTGCTTCTTCTAAGGTTTGTTCATTAATTTGGAAGCATAAATATACATAGTCTAAATCCAGTTTTTGAAAACTGAAATTGTGCATAAGAGGAGAAATACTATGGCTTACCGGTTCTCCTAAAAGTCCGGTTAATTTCGTTTTTCCTGTAATTGTTGGCATGGAGAGGCCTCCTTTGAAAATATATTGTTATTATTTAGAAGTTTAAAGTGAAACAGTAGTGGTGTCAAGTGAAAAAATGTGATAAAATTCTATTAAAAAAGTAAGGAAGTGACAGAATGAATACGATAAAGATAAAAAATATAGAAATTGGGCAAGGTATTCCCAAAGTATGTATTCCTTTAACAGGAAGAAACAGAGAAGAAATCGTGGAAGAAATTAAGATTGTAAAAAAATGTGAGCCGGATTTAATAGAATGGCGAGCAGATTTTTTTGAAGATAGCGATAATTTGGAAAAAATTTGTGAAATGTTGGTAACAATAAACGACAGCTTTAAACAAATTCCAGTGGTATTTACTTTTCGTACAAAAGAAGAAGGCGGAGAAAAATCTATTATGCCTAAAGATTATGTAAAGCTGTTAAAAGAAATTTCCAAAAGGAAACTGGCAGATATCATAGATGTGCAGGTATTCTGGTATCCGGAAAAAGCAGAAGCCTTGATAAAAGAGTTGAAAGAAATGGGTATCACAGTGCTTGCATCCAATCACCATTTTGAAGGAACTCCCTCTGCTAAGAAAATTTCAGAAGCCTTATGTGCTATGGAAAATTGGGGGGCAGATATCGTAAAGATTGCGGTAATGCCCCAGTCAGGAAAAGATGTATGTGCCCTTTTAGAAGCAACAATGGAAAGAAAAGAGCATAGTCAAAAGCCGATGATTACTATGTCTATGGGAAAGACAGGTATGTTGAGCAGAATTTGCGGAGAATTTACAGGTTCCTGTATTACCTTTGCATCTGGAAAACAGGCATCTGCTCCCGGACAGGTAAAGGCAGATGAGCTGAAGAAAGTTCTTGAGGATATTCATGATATTCTCAAATGATTGACATAACTCAGGTAACATAAAATAAAAAAAT
>ENA-OQCW01000972-OQCW01000972.1-human-gut-metagenome-genome-assembly--contig:-NODE-972-length-13129-cov-1.992309_pt1 | contig 13129 bp, 16 predicted proteins | sample MGYA00242767_ERZ504593 | MGnify/ENA primary metagenome ERZ504593 (study PRJEB26092, sample SAMD00036307) | human gut metagenome | host: Homo sapiens | study: EMG produced TPA metagenomics assembly of... | reverse complement strand
GATATGGATTTTGAAGCGCCGGTATGTGTAAAAGAGGCTTTGAAAAACTATGTGGATTTTGGCGTGTATGGATATTACCAGCCGCCAAAGGCATACTTTGAGGCATTTGAGAACTGGGAAGAAAAATACCATGATTACAAGGTTGAAGATCAGTGGATTCGATTTGCACCCGGCGTGGTGCCGGCATTTAACTGGCTGATACAGATATTGACGAAAGAAAAAGACGGTGTCATTATTATGAGTCCGGTGTACTACCCATTTCGAGATGCAATTATAAACAACGAGCGTATGCTGGTGGAGAGTCCTCTTATCAGAACAAAGGAGGGATACGAGATAGACTATGCAGACTTTGAACAGAAAATACAAAAGAATGATGTAAAGCTGTTCATATTCTGCTCACCTCATAATCCGGTCGGAAGAGTCTGGACGGCAAAAGAGATTAAAAAAGTGTTGGATATCTGTAAAAGGCACCATGTCTATGTACTTGCAGATGAAATTCATCAGGATATCGTTATGAGTGAATACAGGCAAATCACGGCGGCGACAACCGGGGACTACGATGATATTCTAGTCACGCTTACGGCGGCAACTAAGACATTTAATCTGGCAGGATGTCAAAATTCCATTGTCATAATTCCAAATGAGAAAATTAGGGATATGTACGATGGGTATTTGGAAAAAATTCGTATCAGCAGTGGCAATGCATTTGGTTATATTGCAGTTCAGAGCGCATATGAAGGTGGAAGAGAGTGGCTTGAGGAAGCGTTGACGATTATTGAAGATAATTTTAAACGCATGAAAGCGATGTTGGAAGAAAAGCTTCCAAAAGTATGGATTCCGAATTTGGAAGGGACATATCTGATGTGGATTGATTTAGGAGCATATATAAGTCCGAAAAGGATAGAAGAAGTGCTTCAGAATCAATGTCATTTGGCGGTAGACTACGGAGAATGGTTTGGTGGAAAAGAGTACAGTACTTTTATACGTGTGAATCTTGCAACTAAATGGGAGAATATAGAGATGGCTGCAGATCAACTTATTAAGGCTCTTATTAAAGATAAAAAATAGAAAATAGCGTGAAAAAAGGTAAATGCATTTGACATTTGCCTTTTTTTCGTTTATAGACAAAAGCAATAAATCATTTACTTATTGAAAATAACAATTGGAATAAGAGAATCAAATATGATAAATTGTATCTACATGACAAAAATCACAAAAAAAACCAAGAGAAACAAAAATTTTTGTGTATATGTAGAGGAAGGATCAATGAAATGGGTGATATAACAGTCAAAAATCTTTCTTTTTCGTATGGTGGAGACGAAAGACTTATTTTAAAAGATATTAATATGGAGATAGAGGCGGGAGAATTTGTATGTATTCTAGGACAGTCAGGTTGTGGGAAAAGTACACTTTTGCGACTGCTGGCAGGCTTGGAACAACCGACAACAGGAGAAATCCTTATGCAAGGTGTTTCGGCTGAAGGTGCAAGTCTTGACAAAGGAGTTGTATTTCAGGACTATGGACTATTTCCTTGGATGAAAGCGGGAGAAAATATTCTGCTTGCATTGAGGCAGCGTTTTCCGAAAAAAGATAAAAAGGAGTTAAAACAGACAGCAGTAGAGATGCTGGAAGCAGTAGGACTTAGTGCATCGGTCTATAACAAATTTCCGAAAGAGTTGTCTGGTGGTATGAAACAAAGATGTGCGATTGCACAGGCACTTAGCGCTGCTCCGCCAATCCTTCTAATGGATGAGCCATTTGGAGCACTTGATGCGGTCACCCGTGCCAGACTTCAGGATATGCTCTTTGATTTGTGGTCTGGACAGGCTTCTCAAAAGACTGTATTTTTTGTCACACATGATGTAGACGAGGCTCTATTGCTGGCAAATCGGATTGTAGTACTGGGACAATCACCAAGCAATATTATTTATGAATGCAAACTGTCAGATGAACAACGCCCGACTAGAGAAACACAATTTGACAATTTGGAAACAATGAAGCTTCGTAATGAACTGATTCGTCAGATTAATAAAGATGTTGTGACGCATATTTCTTAGGAATATCAATGGAAAAATCCATTTGATATAAATATTTTATGGAGGAAATGGAAATGAAAAAGAAAATCTTAGCAGGGATGTTAGTATTTGCTATGGTATGCAGTCTTGGGGCATGCTCTGGTGAAAAGTCCAATCCCAAAGACACAAAAGAAGGTAAGGAAGGAGTTTTAGAGCAGGAAGTCGTAAAATGGAACTATGGGACAAGTGGAAATGTTCTTGTGACAATTGCAGAAGAAAAGGGATATTTTGAGGATGAAGGGATTCAAATTGATCCGGTAGAAGCCAATGCCAATGCAGATGCTATGACACTTTTGGCAACAGGAAAGGTAGATGTTGTATCAAATGCGGGTACGTCTAATCCACTACAGCAGATTGCTTCCGGTGTAGATATCTCAGTATTTGGCGGACATATGATTGAGGGATGTATGCCGGTTGTAGCAAAAAAAGGAACGGAATGGAAGGGAATAGAATCGTTCATAGGGAAAAAGTAGCTGTAAACCCAAGCTATTTTGCGTTTACAGGTGCAGTTATGGATCTTGGATATGAGAATCCTTTTGGAAGTTGTAGATTGGGAAATATACTCAGACTATAATGATGCACTTGCTGCAGTTGTCCGCGGGGATGTTACCTATGCATTGATGGGAACGGGACAGAATTTAGCAGTTCAGGATATGGCAGCAAATGGAGAAATTGATATGTAAGTTATCAGAGTGAAATTATGGAAAATTATTCTTGCTGTCGTATGGTTGCACAGACAGACTGGATTAATGATAATCCAAATACAGTAAAAGCAATTATCCGTGCGTTACTCCGTGCACAGTCATGGTATGAAGCCAATAAAGAAGAAGCGGTGAAACTACATGCGGCGGCTATTGAAGCGACAGAAGAATATGTGGGCGCTTATATGTTAGATGATGAACATTATTTTGTAAGTGTGGATCCATTAAAAGATGGGGTAGTAAGAGCGTGGGATATTTTGGACAAGACTGGTTATCTTGGAGAAGATAATAATGTGAAGATTGAAGACCACATTAACACTGAATTATATGAAGAAGCGTTAAAAGAGGCTACAGAAAAGTATGGGGAAGAGGCGCCTGAATTTTACGAAGAGATGGCTGCGTTTTTCCAGGAGCATGACAAATAAGCAATTTTACAGGAGATAGATCATGAATACAGTAAAAGCATTTCTAAAAAAATACTGGATTACATGTTGTATATTCATTGGGTTAGTGGCATTATATATTTTTTTTGACAAGCAATGGATTGGTAAATCCATATTTGTTCCCGTCAACAGATAAGATTTAAAGCAGCATTTATTCGACAGCAAAGATATGATGTTTGGAAATGCAGTTGCTTCATTTAAATTGCTGATTCCATCTATTTTGCTTTCTTTGCTCATTGCACTTTTTTTAGGGACGATTATGGGGTTGAACCAGAGAGTTCGGGAAATTTTACATCCGGTTATCTATGCGTTCAGCGTAGTGCCTTCTATTCTTTTGTCTCCGTTTGTACTATTACTTGCACCAACATTATTTTCTGCTTCCGTATTTTTGATAGTATATAATATTGTATGGGCAACGCTGTTTGCAACAATTACCGGAATTATGACGATTGACAAGCGTTATCTTGACAAAGCGGCAACTTTGGAATTAAAAGGAATGAAGCGGATTACAAAGGTGATTCTTCCGGCAGCGAGTCCTTCCATATTGGCAGGATTTGTAAATTCTCTTCGAAGTTCTTTTGTGATGCTGGTTTATGCGGAAATGTATGGAGCTGGAGAAGGAATGGGATATTTGTAAGAATATGCGGAACTTGGTATTTTTGCTAATACATGGGTAGGATTTGTATTCATGGTAATTATACTTGTGATAGTTATGCAGGCATTTGAATTGTTGAAGAAACACCTTCTTAAATGGACCATGTGATTTTAGAAAGAGTATAAAAGCAACCATAAAAGCAGTTTTAGCATTTATGAGTTGCTTTTTTAGTTTTGAGATTGCCGAAAAATGATGCAGGAACCTTGCAGAGAAAAAAGGAAAGCTTTATAATGAGCGGTATCAAAAGTAAAAAAGAAAGGGAACGATAAAAAGCATGAGAAAATTACTTCGTTATTTGAAACATTATAAAAAAGAAAGTATTATCGGACCATTGTTTAAACTGCTGGAAGCGTGCTTTGAATTGATTGTGCCGCTTGTTATGGCAAATATTATTGATATTGGGATTAAAAATCAGGATATGCCTTATATCTGGAAAATGGGAGTGGTGCTTGTTCTTTTTGGAGTGCTTGGACTTGCCTGCTCTTTGACGGCACAGTACTTTGCAGCAAAGGCAGCAGTCGGGTTTGGAACAGAATTACGCCATGATTTGTTTGCGCATATCAATTCGTTATCCTATGCAGAGATTGATCAGGCGGGAAGTGCGACGCTTGTGACGAGGATGACCAGCGATATCAATCAGGTACAGTCCGGTGTGAATCTGGTATTGCGTCTGTTTTTACGCTCTCCGTTTATTGTGGTGGGAGCAATGATCATGGCTTTTACAATCAGTGTGAAAGCTACCCTGATTTTTGTGGTGGCAGTACCGCTTCTTGCAATTGTGATCTATGGAATTATGATAATCACGATTCCGTTATATAAAAAAGTGCAGCGCAGGCTGGATGAAATACTTTTATCTACGCGAGAGAACCTTTCCGGGATACGTGTTGTAAGGGCGTTCTGTACACAGAAACGGGAAATCGAAACATTTGCAGAGGAAAACAGCAGTTTGCTCGATGTTCAGATGCTGGTAGGAAAACTTTCGGCACTTTTAAATCCAGCGACTTACATTATTGTAAATGTGGCAACAATTGCAATTGTCTGGTTTGGTGGAAAGCAGGTGTATATTGGAAATATTTCACAGGGAGAAGTCATTGCGCTTGTCAATTATATGTCTCAGATTCTTCTAGCGCTTATTGCATTAGCTAATTTGATCGTATCTTTCACAAAAGCGCTTGCATCAGCGTCTCGTATTAATGAAGTGTTTGAATTGACGTCAGATATTGTCGATGGAGAATATGATAGAGAGGAATCAAATAAAGAGAATATGGTGATCTTTGATGAGGTCGGTATGTCTTATTCCGGTGCAGAAGAAGCGATATCAAATATCAGTTTCGTTGCAAAAAGGGGAGAGACAGTCGGTGTGATCGGAGGAACCGGATCCGGGAAATCCACGTTGGTCAATCTGATCCCTCGATTTTATGATGTTACGAAAGGACAGATATTGGTAAATGGAGAAAATGTGAAAAACTATAAGCTTGAGATGCTTCGAAAGAAAATAGGTGTTGTTCCGCAAAAAGCAGTATTGTTTCGTGGAACCATTCGCGACAATATGAAAATGGGAAATGAAAATGCAACAGACGCGATGATTTACAGAGCATTGGAAACGGCGCAGGCTCTGGAAGTGGTAGAGAAAAAGAAAGAAGGGCTGGATGCGAAAATCAGCCAGAACGGAAAGAATCTGTCAGGAGGACAAAAACAGAGGCTTACCATTGCAAGAGCACTTGTGAAAAATCCAGAGATATTGATTTTGGATGACAGCGCATCTGCACTTGATTTTGCGACAGATGCGAGGCTGCGTAAAGCGATTGCAGAAAATACAGATCAGATGACGGTATTTATCGTGTCACAGAGAGCCTCATCGATCATGCAGGCGGATAAAATCATTGTATTGGATGACGGTAAAATGGCAGGAGTCGGAACACATCAGGAATTGCTTCGGACCTGTAAAGTTTATCAGGAAATTTGCAGTTCGCAATTCTCAAAAGAGGAGGTGGGACATCATGCGTAAACATCATGGAACGATTAAGAGAGTCGGAAAGCTTTTGCTGCCGTATCTGCATTATCTGATATTGTCGTTGGTTTTTGCTGTGATCACAGTGGGCTTTACTTTGTATGCACCGATTTTAATTGGGGATGCGGTAGATTTTATTGTAGGAAAGGGGCAGGTCGATTTTGGGAAAATTCTGCAAATACTTGTGAAACTTGCAGTTATCATTGGAGTGACAAGTGTGGCGCAGTGGCTGATGAATCTGTGCAATAACCAGATTACGTACCGGGTGGTAAAGGATGTGCGTATGAATGCATTTGAACATCTGCAAAAACTTCCTTTGAAATATGTAGACAGCCACCCATACGGAGAGACGATCAGCAGAATCATCACAGATGTAGAGCAATTTTCAGATGGACTTTTGATGGGATTTTCACAGCTGTTTACAGGTGTTGTGACAATTGCGGGGACATTGGCATTTATGCTTTCTATCAATGTCAAGATTTCGCTCATTGTTATTTTCATCACACCATTGTCATTGTTTGTCGCAAGTTTTGTTGCCAAAAAAAGACGTATAATATGTTTAAAAATACAGTCTGAAACGAGGGCACAGATGACATCTCTCGTGGATGAGATGGTGGGAAATCAAAAGGTTGTGCAGGCATTTGGGTATGGAAAACGTTCATTAGAACGGTTTGATACAATTAACGAGGAACTAAAAACATGCAGTATCCGCGCCATTTTCTTTTCTTCTATCACGAATCCAAGCACAAGGTTTGTGAATGGGCTTGTATATTCGGGTGTGGGAATTTTTGGCGCCGTTTTGGCGATGCAGGGCGTGATCACGGTTGGACAGTTGTCTTGTTTTCTCACCTATGCCAATCAATATACAAAACCATTCAATGAGATATCGAGTGTGCTCACAGAGATCCAGAATGCATTTGCGTGTAGCGAAAGAGTGTTTTGATTTTATAGATGAAGAGGAAGAAACGAAGACAAAGAGGCGCACTGATTTTGCAGCAGACAGTATGGAAGTATGGAATTGCAGCATATTTCGTTTTCTTACCGAAAGGATACACCGTTGTTGAAAGATCTGAATCTACATGTAAACAGGGACAAAAGGTTGCGATTGTAGGTCCGACAGGATGTGGTAAAAACAACCTTGATCAATTTGTTGATGCGGTTCTATGATATCGATGCGGGGAAAATCTATGTGAGTGGACATGATGTGAAAGAGATTACAAAAGACAGCCTGCGTGCAAATTTTGGAATGGTATTGCAGGATACCTGGCTGAAATCAGGAACAATCGCTGAAATATTGCATATGGAAACCCGAAGCTACGAGAGCAGAGATTATTGAGGCTGCAAAGGCAGCGCATGCACATGGATTTATCAAGCGCATGTCCGATGGGTACGATACAGTCATCTCGGAAGATGGAGGGAATCTGTCACAGGGACAGAAACAGCTTCTGTGTATTGCCAGAGTGATGCTGAAACTTCCACCGATCTTGATACTGGATGAGGCGACATCGTCAATTGATACGAGAACTGAGATTAAGATTCAGGAAGCATTTCAGAAAATGATGGAGGGGAGAACGAGTTTTATTGTGGCACATCGTCTGTCAACAATAAAAGAGGCAGATATCATTTTAGTGATGAAGGATGGCAATATTGTAGAACAGGGCAACCACGAGGAGTTACTTGCAAGAAACGGTTTCTATGCAAAATTATATCAAAGTCAGTTTGCATAGTATAAAACACAAAAAAGCGGACATACTGTAAAAAAAGAACTAGGAGGAATTACAGGATGAAAGCAGTTGTAGAAGATGGATGCATTGCATGCGGGATGTGTGTAAGTATCTGCCCCGGAAAGTGTTTTGCATGGGTGATGAGATTGCACAGGTACATGCAGACGTGACTGAGAGATGAAAAGGAAGCAAAAGAAGCAAGAGATGGCTGTCCTGTCTCAGTGATTGACATCGAAGAATAGAATTTATAGAGAAAGAAAAAAAGAGGTCTCCTTTTTCTGACTTTACCATAAAGTGTAAAGTATAGAGAAATAAAGGAGACTTTTTTATGTGTGAAGAAGAGATTCAGGTAAGAGATTCTGCAGAATATCCTCCTGTGAAAGTGTGTGAAAAAAATCCGAGGTATGCAATGGCGATGTTAAGCAATATCGGAGCCTGCAACTCAGAGATGTCTGCAGTCAGTCTGTATTTTTACAACAGTCTGATCGCAAATGGCAAATATGAAGAAATCGGAAAGACATTTCACAAGATCAGTATGGTGGAGATGCACCACATGAATATTTATGGGCAGCTGGCGCAGAAACTTGGGGCAGACCCAAGGCTTTGGAGTGTGGAGCGGAGAAGATTTACATATTGGAGCCCTGGGTGCAACCGATACCCAAGGCGGATAGATATGATGCTGAAACATGCATATGAAGAGGAAAGCTTGCGATTGCAACCTATAAAAGACAGGCAGAATGGATTCAGGACGAGTATGTTGTCGCAAATCTGGAGCGAATTATTTTAGATGAACGGCTGCATATTGAAATCATAGAGCAATTGTATGAAAAATACGTAAAAACCGGCTATTCCCCGAGTGTAAATAAGTTGTATTTTTTAATCTGCTGGATATCCTCTTTGGAGAGCAGCAGGTCATCTATGAAATGATTTTCTTTTTGTATCTGAGACGTGATCAGGATCTTTCGGCTGCAGGGGCGCATGGTAAGTTGTGAGATACCGGACAAGATACCACTTTTCAGATCCGTTTGAGAAAACGGTATTTACGGTGCACATCCAAAGTTTCCTTCCAGTGTATTTGCAGTATTTTTTGAAACTATAATTTTGCCATGGCCCAAATGGTTGTGCTTTCACCGGAATAGATTACCTCGCATTTTCCAAAGTGTCCAGATCATCTACGTCATAGAAAGCTGAATCGAATAGGTATCCGGCTGATCTGTGGCGTATTCTTCAATAATACTTTTCATAATTCGTTTTCTTCTGCCATCATAATTGTACATGTAATATTTTTTGAGGAGACTTTTGCGAGAGACATCCGGTTTCTCCTCGGACAGCGCAGAAAGGAGATGTGAAGTGGGAATATGAAAAACCTCCCCGAATTCTTCCAGTGTCTCAACACTGACCGGAAGAATTCCTTTTTCATATTTTGAAAGAGTAGAACAACTCTTGTGTACAAGTGCGGATAAGTCTTTTAAGGTATAATGGTGTGCGATTCTGTATTTGCGGATGTTATTTCCGACACGTTCATTGATTGTCATGTGTATACTCCTTCTTTTCTTATAAATCAATTTTTTAATAAAAATTCTTCTATCTCATCAAATTAAAGAATTTTATTTTCTGTATTTTCTGTAAAAATTTTATTCATAGTATAATACTATGCAAAAATTTTACCTGTCAAGAAAATATATGAATGTTTGCTTTATGAACAGTGTGTAAATAAATAAAAAAAACTAAAAATTGTAAAAATGACTGAGGGTTACGCAAATGAGAAAACAGAGTGTATGGAAGTCGTATGATCAGAAGGAGCTTAAGGAAGTTAATGCGGTTTGTGAGCGATATAAAACATGTCTGGATGCAGGAAAGACAGAGCGTGAATGTGTGGCATTGGCGGTTGAGATGGCCAAGGAGGCCGGATACAAAGATTTGAATGCCTATATTGCCGAGGATAAACAGCTGAAAACAGGTGATAAAGTGTATGCGGTCTGGATGCATAAGATGGTCGCATTATTTCAAATCGGGGAAGAGCCGATTTCCAATGGAATGAATATTCTTGGAGCACATATTGACTCACCACGTTTGGATGTAAAACAGAATCCGCTGTATGAAGCGGATGGATTTGCCTATCTGGATACACACTATTACGGTGGAATCAAAAAATACCAGTGGGTTGCACAGCCGCTTGCGCTACACGGTGTAGCTGTACTGAAAAGCGGAAAGACCGTTCCGATCTGCGTTGGGAAAAGAAGGAGATCCGGTATTTACGATTACGGATATTTTGATCCATCTTGCGGGCGAAAAAATGGAAAAGACGGCGGCAAAGGTTATTGAAGGTGAAAATATGGATCTTTTGATCGGAAATATGCCTTTGAGAGACTGTAAAGATTTGAAAGAAGAGGAAAAAGAGCTGGTGAAGGCGAATATTCTTTCTATTTTAAAACAGGAGTATGGGATTGAAGAGGATGATTTTCAGTCAGCAGAACTTGAAATTGTGCCAGCCGGTAAAGCAAGAGATCTTGGTTTTGACCGCAGTATGATCTTAGGGTATGGACAGGATGACAGAATCTGTGCATTTACATCCCTTTTTGCGATGCTGGAGACAGAAAATCTGAAAAAGACAGGTGTGTGTCTTCTTGTGGACAAGGAAGAAATCGGCAGTGTAGGTGCGACAGGAATGCAGTCACATTTCTTTGAAAATACAGTTGCTGAGTTAATTGCACTGACAGAAGGGGAATCTGAATTGAAAGTAAGACGAGCGCTTTCACGTTCCAGAATGCTTTCCTCAGATGTAAGCGCGGCGTATGATCCGCTGTATGCAGAGCATTATGAAAAACGAAATTCCGGATTCTTTGGCAGAGGAATTTCCATGAATAAGTTTACCGGTGTCAGAGGAAAAAGCGGTTCTAATGATGCGAATGCAGAATATATTGCAGTTTTAAGAAAAATCTTTGATGATGCAAATGTGGCATATCAGTTTGATGAGCTTGGAAAAGTGGATGCCGGAGGCGGCGGTACAATTGCTTATATCATGGCAAATTACGGGATGGAAGTGATTGACAGCGGAATTGCACTTCTTTGTATGCATGCACCTTACGAGGTGAGCAGCAAAGCGGATATCTACGAAGCCGTAAAGGGATATCGTGCCTTTTTGTCGAACGCATAGAGTACAGGAGGAGAAAGAATGGCAGTAAAAAACAAAAAAACTAACAATGGGAGCATTGATTCTAATGATCTTTACATCGGTATATGGATTTAATAATATGCCGAGATCATTTTATCTGATGGGATATGGAGCAATTCCGTTTTTCCTATTATCAGCGGTACTTTTCTTTGTTCCGTTTGCGTTCATGGTGGCAGAGTATGGCTCGGCATTTAAAGATGAAAAAGGTGGAATCTTTTCATGGATGCAGATTTGTGTCGGAACAAAATATGCGTTCGTGGCAACATTCATGTGGTATACATCTTTATGTAATCTGGCTCGTTAATATTGCATCAGGTATCATGGTGCCGCTTTCCAATGCGATTTTTGGGAAAGATACGACAGCAGATTGGACATTGTTTGGATTGAAATCAACACAGACACTTGGGATTCTCGGTGTAGTCTTTATCATTGCAGTTACATTTTTTGGAAGCAAAGGATTGAAAAATATCCAGAAAGTAGCATCAATCGGCGGGATTGCATGTATGTTTTTAAATGTGATGCTGATTGGAGGTGCACTTTTGGTATTGATTGGAAATAAAGGTGAACTGGCACAGCCGATTACATCGGTGGCATCATTTGTGGATTCTCCGAATCCAGAGTATGCGGGAAGTATTGCCATGCTGGCGTTCCTTGTATATGCGTTGTTTGCATATGGTGGAACAGAGGCTGTCGGAGGTCTTGTAGATGAGACTGAAAATCCGGAAAAGAACTTTGGAAAAGGTCTTACAATAGCAGCTATTATTGTTGCAGTGGGATATTCAATCGGAATTTTTTGGGTGTGGGAATCTTTACAAACTGGAGCGATACACTTTCCGCAGCAACTGTGCATAAGGGAAATGCGTCTTATGTGATTATGAACAATCTTGGCTATCAGATTGGAGCTGTATTTGGAGCAAGTCAGGGAGTCTGTGTACAGATGGGCAACTGGGCTGCAAGAATTATGGGAATTTCAATTCTGCTGTCTTTGTCAGGCGCAGTATTTACGTTAAGCTATTCTCCTTTGAAACAGCTGATTGAAGGAAGTCCGAAAGGATTACTGCCGGAAAGATTCTGCAAAATGGAAGATGGAATGCCGAAATTTGCATTGAAGATTCAGGCGGTTGTAGTTGTGGTATTTATTCTGTTAATCTCTATGGGTGGAGATACGATGACACAATTTTTCAACATTCTTGTATCGATGACAAACGCTGCGATGACACTTCCGTATATGTTTATTTCGGCAGCGTTTATCAAATTTAAGAAGAATAAAAATATTCATAAACCATTTGTGATCTTTAAAAATGATACAGTATCCATTATTTTTACAATAGTGGTGACAGTGACGGTTGGGTTTGCGAACTTCTTTACAATCATCCAGCCGGCGATGGCGGGAGATGTTGCGACAACTGTTTGGAGTATCGTAGGACCGGTGTTGTTCACTGTAGTAGCATTAGTATTGCACGGCAGATATGAGAAAAAATGAAATAAAAGAAATATTAGGTTTACAAATCACCACTTTTTAGATAAATTAGAAGGAAAGTGGTGATTTTTTTATTGCATACTAAGGAAATTAAGAAAGGTGGGGGAATATGATAGAGATAAAAAATCTGACAAAAGTGTATAAACTGAACAAAAAGCAGATGAAAGAATCCAAAACAAAGAGCAATCGAAAGGTAGCGGTAGATCATTTGAGCCTAAATGCGCACAAAGGGGAAATATATGGTCTATTGGGTCCGAACGGTGCAGGGAAGACGACGACACTTCGCTGCATTGCAACGATTATTAAGCCAACAGAAGGTGAGGTTAAGGTTGCAGGGCATGATGTGGTGACAGAGGCGGAGCAGGTGCGTAAAAGCATCGGTTTCCTGACAAGTGACATTAAGCTTGATCCACAGTTTACACCCGACTATATGTTTGAATTTTTTGGAAGGCTTCACGGTGTGTCAAAAGAGGTTTTAAAAGAACGAAAAGAACAATTATTTGAGTATTTTGGTATTAAGGATTTTGCGCATAAACAGATCAAAGAACTGTCGACCGGAATGAAACAAAAGGCGGCAATTGCGGTAAGTCTTGTACATGATCCGGAAATCGTGATTTTTGATGAACCGACAAATGGTCTTGATATCGTGACTGCAAGAGGTGTGACAGATTACCTGAAAAAATTGCGTGAATGAGGGAAAGCTTGTTATTGTCTCCACGCACATTATGTCGGAGGCAGAAAAGCTTTGTGACCGGATTGGAGTGATCATTGATGGTCAGAAGGTGAGTGAAGGTACATTGCAGGAAATACTGGACAGTACAGGGACGAAAGACTTGGAGGATGCATTTTTTCGAGTTGTACAGAA
>ENA-OQCW01000970-OQCW01000970.1-human-gut-metagenome-genome-assembly--contig:-NODE-970-length-13146-cov-2.620785_pt1 | contig 13146 bp, 11 predicted proteins | sample MGYA00242767_ERZ504593 | MGnify/ENA primary metagenome ERZ504593 (study PRJEB26092, sample SAMD00036307) | human gut metagenome | host: Homo sapiens | study: EMG produced TPA metagenomics assembly of... | reverse complement strand
GCCCTCGTCGTGGGTGACGAGGACGATGGCGCCTTCGTATTTGGCGATGGCCTTGAGGATTTCGTCGCGGGAGGCGGGGTCGAGGTTGTTGGTGGGCTCGTCGAGGAGGAGGACGTTGGCGCGGGAGGTGACGAGCGTGGCGAGGGCGAGACGGGTCTTTTCGCCGCCGGAGAGGACCCGGGCGGGTTTGAAGGCGTCGTCGCCGGAGAAGAGGAAGGAGCCGAGGATGGAACGAGCCTGAGTGTCGTTGAGCTCAGGGGCGACGTGGGTGAGGTTCTCAAGCACGGTGGCGTTGAGATCGAGGGTGTCGTGCTCCTGGGCGAAGTAGCCGATCTTGCAGCCGTGGCCGTATTCGACGACGCCGGTGTCGGGGTCTTCGATGTGGGCGAGCAGGCGCAGGGTGGTGGTTTTTCCGGCGCCGTTGTAGCCGAGGATGACGACGCGGGAGCCTTTGTCGACGGCGAGGTTGACGCCGGCGAAGACGATGTTGGAGCCGTATGCCTTGGAGATGTCCTTGGCCATGATGGGGGTGCGGCCGCAGGGTGCCGGTTCGGGGAAGCGGATGTCGGCGACCTTGTCCTGCTTCTGGGCGTCGGAGGTCTCGGACAGGAGCCGTTCGGCGCGGCGCATCATGTTCTGGGCGGCGACGGCCTTGGTGGCTTTGGCGTGCAGGCGGATGCCCTGCTTCATGAGCCGGTCGGCTTTTTTCTCGGCGACCTCGCGTTCGCGGCGACGACGCTCCTCGTCGACGACGCGCTGGTGGAGGTAGGCTTTCCAGCCGAGGGAGTACATGTCGATCTGGCCGGTCTGCGCGTCGAGATGCCAGACCTTGTTGACGACTTCGTCGAGCAGCTCGGTGGAGTGGGAGATGACGAGGAATCCGCCTTCGTATTTCTTGAGGAATCCGCGCAGCCATTCGATGGAGTCGGCGTCCAAGTGGTTGGTGGGCTCGTCGAGAATGAGGGTGTCGGCATCGGAGAAAAGGATGCGGGCGAGTTCGATGCGGCGGCGTTGGCCACCGGAGAGGGTGCCGAGGGGACGCTGCATGACGTCCTGGGGGAGGCCGAGGCTGTCGGCCATGGCGATGGCCTCGGATTGTGCGGCATAGCCGCCGGCCTTGTCGAAGTCCTGCATGGCTTTGTCGTACCGGTTCATGGCTTTGGTCATGATGTCCGGGTCCGGGTTGGTCATGTCTTTTTCGGCTTTGCGGATGCGGCTGATGATGGAGGCGATGTCGCGTGCGCTCATCATGCGGTCGAGCGCGGTCTGCTCCTGGTCGGCGGCATGCGTGTCCTGGGGGAGGTAGCCGAGCTTGCCGGAGACGCGCACCTTGCCGCTGGTGGGGAGCATATCGCCGGTGATGACGCGGGTGAGTGTGGTTTTGCCGGCACCGTTGCGACCGACCAGACCGATCTTGTCGCCTTTGGCGACGTGGAATCGGTGGGATGGAGCAAGGTGCGCGCGCCGATCTGAATCTCAAGTCCCTGCGCCTCAATAGCCATGTGTCCCGCTCGTCTTCTGTTGTGTCCGTATTCGTTGAAGTCCAACCGTCCATCATAGCGAACACGTGCCGACTGGCGGTCAGGGTACTGACTCAGGGGTCTCGGGGTTGTCATCCCCGCGGATCATAAGCCGTTTCGTCCCCGTGGTCGATGGCCGGGAAACCTTACGAATCCTAATGTTTATGGTGATGTTGCGATGACGGCAGACCAGTGAAGGAGCGACAGGCATGGAACGGATGATGACGGGAGACGGGCGCGTTCGGACGTTCGCCGAGTGCCGGAACAGAAGGAACCGCAGGACGCTGCTGCGCGTGTCAGTCGTGCTGGGCGTCCTGCTCGCCGCCATACTGGCGCTGCTGTTCTGCCTGGGGCGTTTCGCGGGCCGGGGACCGTTTGCGCCCGGCGCCGCACAGGCGAAATACTCTCCGTCGAGCTGGAGTCTGATTGTCGTCAACCGGTGGAACAGGATTCCCGACGACTATCCGGCACCGAAACTGACCAGGCTCAGCAACGGCGAGAGCGTGGATTCGCGCATCTATCCCGATCTGCAGCGCATGTTCGATGACATGCGTGCCGCGGGGCTTCACCCGGAGGTCACGTCGGCGTACCGTACGGAGGCCGTGCAGCGGCAGCTGCTGGACGAGAAGATATTCCTGTATCAGAACGAGGGCGCGTCGAAGGAGGAGGCGAGAAGACAGGCGTCGCAATGGGTGGCCGAGCCGGGGACCAGCGAGCACGAGCTGGGCCTGGCGGTGGACATCAACGCGAGCGGGGCCACCAGCACCAAGGACAGCGTCAACGAGCACCAGTGGCTTGCAGACAACGCGTGGCGGTACGGATTCATCCTGCGCTATCCGCGAGGGAAGACCGACGTGACCGGCAACGCGTATGAATCATGGCATTACCGGTATGTGGGAGCCGAGGCGGCGAAGGCGATGCATGAGTCCGGCCAGACGCTTGAGGAGTACGTGAAGTAGCTGGACGGGCCGTTGCCGCAGTATCAATCTATGCCGACGCGATGGTGATGGTGGCGCGGAACGATTGCTCGTCCGGCCTGTCCAATTCCAGCGTCGCGCCCATGGCCTCGCATGCGGCGTCGGCGATCGACAGGCCTAGGCCGACGCCGGGCTCGGCGCTGATGCGTGAGTGTTCGCCGCGGTGGAACGGCTGCTTCAGATTCATCAGATCGTCCGGCAGCGTTTCGTCGGTGCTGTTGGTGATGGTCACGATGATGGCGCAGTGCTCCTGCCTCGCGGCGATGTCGAGTGTGCCCGAGCTGATGTTGTGCATGATGGCGTTACGCAGCAGGTTGCCGATGGCCAAGTCCATCAGCGATTTGCTGGCCTGGACCTGCACGTCGCCTGCGACATCGCGCGTGGTGACGAGGATGTTGCGCTTATCGGCCTGCTCCTCCACCTCGGCCAGCTCGTCGTCGATGAAATCGGCGAGCTGCAGGGCGGTGACGTCCTCGGCATCGATGACGCCGCTCTGGATGCGCGAGAGCGTGAGCAGTGCCTGCACGAGGTCGCTGCCGCGACGGTTCGCGGCGAGCGCCGCCTGATGGCGGGCTCCACGTCGGCCGGGAAACGGCCTTGGGACAGTGGGGCGTCCAGATTGGTCGCGACGGCGGCGATGGGTGTTCGCAGCTCGTGGGAGGCGTTCGACACGAACCGACGCTCCGCTTCCGTGGCGTTCTGCAGTCGGTCGAGCATGCCGTTGATGGATTCGATGAGCTTGCCGATCTCGTCATCGCTGCCGTCGGGGGCGATGCGAGCGTCGAGATTGCCGGGCTTCAACGCCTCCACCTGCTTGCTGATCTTGGTCACGCGTTTGGACAGGCGAGAGCCGACGAGCCAGGACACGATGAGCGAGAGCACGGCGAAAATGATGAACGTGCCGATGGAGATGAACTGCATCATCGTGATGAAGGAGTCGGTCAGGGCGCTCGCCGTCTTGCCGATATGCGTCACCTCGATCTTGGTGACGGTGGACTCCGGGTCGGAGGTCTCGACGGTATCCTCCTGTACCGAGAGCATCGGGGAGCAGACGGCGGTGGCGGAGCTGCCGACGGCGTCCGGCGCATCCTCCAGATCGAGGTCGTAGCTGGTCTGGTTCTTGTCGAAGTACACCGTGATCAGTTCGCCGGTGTCCTTGTCGGTGCACATGACGATGTTGTTCTTCTGCTGCCGTGCCGCCTGTGAGACGATGATGTTCTGCGTGATGATGACGGTGGCCAGCATCGCCAGGGCGGCGATGGATATGGTGGCGATGAGCCGGCCTCGGAACGTCGACGGCCAGGGGAATCGGCGGCGACGGCGTGTATGGCCATTGCCGCCGGCGGTGTCTTTGGCGGCGGCAATGGCCGCGGCCGTGTCGGTGACCGGGGCCGCCTCCGAGGTTGCGTCTGAGTCTGTTGCGGCGTCTGCTGCGTGTGATGCGGTCATGACAGACGGTACCCCTTTCCTCTGGTGGAGGTGATGCCGTTGCCCACGCCGAGTTTGCGTCGCAGCGAGTATACGGTGGTTTTGATGGCGTCCGTGAGGTCGGTGGCTGATGCGCCCGCCCACACGGTGTCGAACAGTTCCTCGGCGTTGACGTAGCTGCCGTCCGCCTTCATGATCTCCAGCAGCACGCCGTATTCCTTCGGCGACAGGTTGACGGGCTTGCCGTCACGGGTCACGGTGTGACGGACCGTGTCGAGGACGATGCCGTTGTGTGAGAATTCGGTGCCGGAGAAGTCGCCCTTACCGGCACGGCGTTGCAGCGCCCGTATGCGCGCGAGTAGCTCGGGATAGGCGAACGGCTTGATCAGGTAGTCGTCGGCGCCAGTTCGAGACCGTGATGCGGTCCCTGACCTGCGTGCCGCGGTGAGCATCAGCACGGACACGGGGATGTCGTTCGAGGCATCGTCTCCATCACCGCGTCGCCGGACATGATCGGCAGGTCGCGGTCGAGCAGCACGATGTCGATGGATTGCTCGGCGAGCATGCGCACCGCTTCCAGCCCGTTGTATGCGACGCGGGTCGCATACCCCTCGAACCGCAGCGCGTCGTCCAGCGCGGCGGCGAGGTCACGGTCATCTTCGACGATCAGTATGCGCATGGGAACCTCCTCGGATACGTAGTTTGCGTGAGAACCAATCCGTTTCCATTATTGTCGCGGTTTTCAGAGCTGAGTGAGCATCCGGCGGCTGGTCATGGAACACTCAAACGTTATTAAGAGGATACGATGAAAGTTGTATAGGAACCATGGTCGGCATGCAATGAATGGTATCGTATTCCGCCATCGGAGTATGAAGATGGGCACGGTCGCCCATCCGGCTTGTTCAACGGATCTCTTACTGGAAAGAAAACGCTTATGAGTGGTAAACGGTTGATGGGGGAGCTGACATGCGGCGTTGTGCTATGTGAGGGAATGTCGCGCCAAGGGACTCACCTTGGTCAAGGATCCCGCACGTACCGGAAGGAGTGACAAGCCTGGCAAAGGCTCTGTCATCGTCGGCGACGAATGGGCGTTCTCGCAATACTCGGACTAGGAGGAGATGATACGCCGGATTAGTGCGATCTACGTGCGCACGAAATCAGGCAACGACGAAAGGATTCGCCGTATCCTCGCCCACGCGGCGAACATCGGCGGCTCCGGCGTGTACGTCACCGCGTCGGCTGACCTGTCACAGGCGAGAAACACCGAGGACGACTCGCTGACGACGCTGGGCCTGATGATCGGCATGATAGCGCTGATCGTGGGCGGCATGAGCATCGCCAACATGATGATCGTCACGGTCTGGAACGACGAGACGAAATCGGCTTGCGACGGGCACTGGGCGCTGCGCAGCGAATAGATGGCGGCGCGTGCCGGATTCGTGCGTCGTCTTGCAGCGAATATTGTGGCATCGCACAACGAATACCCGTCAAATATGTGGAGTATTTCGTCAGCCGGACATGAAATGGCGGTATATTGAAACCATCATATTGGACTGACACAGAAAGAAGTTAGCCATGACATATCCGCAGCAGCCCGCATATCAGGCGCCTTATGGTGCTCCTCAGGCTCCGCAGCAGCCCGCCGGATACCAGTATCCGCAGGGGTATCCCCAGCAGCCCGGCTACCCGCAGCAGCCCGGCTACGCTCCCCAGCCGCAGGGGCCGAGCTTCCTCGACACGATGAACGTGCGCGCGGTCACCAAGATCTCCGCCATTCTCATGGTCGTGTTCATCGGCATCGAGACGTTCCTGTCGTTCCTCAGACTTGTCGATGCCGGCAACAACATGAGCGGATTCGGCTACAAGCTCCTCTTCGGCTCGACTCCGTGGCTCATGCTCACCGCAATCCTGGCGGTGTGGGTCATCGGTCTCAACGTCGTGCAGCACGGATCGCAGTGGTTCAAGATGGCCGCGTTCGTCGCCATGGTCGCGGCCGCCGGCCTGAAGGTGCTCGCGTGGCTCATCTACCTGTTCTCCGGCAATTCCGGATATTACGGCTACGGTTACTCGGACGGTGCCGCCACCGCGATTGCGTGGATTGGCTTCTTCGCGCTGCTCGGCCTGCTTGCTCAGGTGATTGTTCTGCTCGTCGGCTGGCTGCAGCAGCGGGTGTGAGGGCGTGTGCATGATCGTGTGACGGTCGCGGAACGGCCGTGATGCGGTTTCGCCGTGCAAAGCCGGATGGTCTGATGGCCGTCCGGCTTTTGCGTATTCGGGGGCGTCACGGATCGGACGGTGTATAGTCCATGTGTTTGAATATGGGACACGCCATCGAACTGATGTTCGACATTTGTCTTGAAGTCGGGTATTGTTGAGCATGATCTACCGTTGATGATGGGATGTGCGAGGAAAGGCGGGGTTGTGACTGGACGCAAGACGTCGAAATCGGGCGGCGGGGACGTCGTGATCGAACGTGTGATGAGCAGCGACACATTCCTGTCGCGCGAGATCCGCAAGGCGCCGATGCGCAAGACCGACTCCTCATTGGTGGCGGACATCTCACATATCCCGAACGATCTGAAGATCACCATCCAGGGTGCGCGTGAACACAATCTGAAGAACGTGGATCTCGCCGTGCCGCGCAACAGGATGGTCGTGTTCACCGGACTGTCCGGCTCCGGCAAGTCATCACTCGCGTTCGATACGCTGTTCGCGGAGGGGCAGCGCCGGTATGTGGAGTCGTTGTCCGCGTATGCGCGTCAGTTCCTCGGGCAAATGGACAAGCCGGATGTGGATTTCATCGAGGGATTGAGCCCTGCGGTGTCGATCGACCAGAAGACCACAAACCGCAATCCGCGTTCGACCGTGGGCACGATCACCGAGATTTATGACTATCTGCGACTGCTGTTCGCCCGCACAGGCGTACCGCATTGCCCCGAATGCGGCGAGCTGGTCAGCGCGCAGACCCCTCAGCAGATGGTGGACATGCTGCTGAAGAACCCGGAACGCACGAGATTCCAGATTATCGCGCCCGTTGTACGCGGCCGCAAGGGGGAGTTCGCCGATCTTTTGGAGCTGCTGCGCGGCGACGGCTATGCCCGCGCGCTGATCGACGGTGAGGAGCGCCAGCTGTCCGACGACATCAAACTCACCAAGCAGAAGAAGCACACCATCGAGGTCGTGGTGGATCGTCTGATGATCCGCGACGGCATCCGACAGCGGCTTACTGATTCGATCGAGACCGCGCTGCGGCTGTCCAAAGGTGTCATCGTCGCCGATTTCGTGGACTTGGACGAGAAGGACCCGAATCGGCGTCAACCGTTCTCGGAGCACAGGGCCTGTCCGAACGGGCATCAGCTGCAGTTGGACGAGATCGAGCCCCGCACGTTCTCGTTCAATGCGCCATACGGGGCCTGCCCTGTGTGCGATGGCATCGGCTACAAGCTGGAGATCGACCCCGATCTGGTCATCGCCGATGATTCCAAGTCGCTGTCCGACGGCGTGATCGAGCCGTGGGGAGGCGGCAAGACCACGACCGAATACTACGGGCATGTGCTGCAGGGCCTGGCCGACGAACTCGGGTTCTCCATGGACACCCCATGGCGTGATTTGCCTGAGGACGTGCGGCATTCGATCCTGTACGGGCATGATTTCAAGGTCAACGTCTCATATCGCAACCGGTGGGGGCGGCTGCGCGAGTATTCGACCGGATTCGAGGGTGTCGTGCGCACGCTGATGCGCCGGTATCACGAGACCGACTCAGACCAGATGAAGCAGTACTACGAGTCGTACATGCGCGAGGTTCCCTGCCAGGCGTGCAATGGCAGGAGGCTGCGCCCCGAAGTGTTGGCGGTCACCGTAGACGGCGAATCCATCGCCGATGTATGCGACATGCCCGTCGAACGCGGGCTAGCGTGGATCAATGGGCTGAAACTGGAGGGAGCGGCGGCGACGATCGCCGGCGAAGTGGTCAAGGAGATCCGGGCCCGGCTGGGATTCCTCAACGATGTCGGCCTGAACTACCTGACGCTGTCGCGCGCGGCCAAGACGCTGTCCGGCGGCGAGGCCCAGCGCATCAGGCTTGCCACGCAGATCGGCTCCGGCCTGGTCGGCGTCATGTACGTGCTCGACGAGCCATCGATCGGACTGCACCAGCGTGACAACGCGCGTCTCATCGAGACGCTGCACCATCTGCGCGACCTCGGCAACACGCTGATTGTCGTCGAACACGACCAGGAAACCATCGAGAGGGCGGATTGGGTGGTCGACATCGGACCCGGTGCCGGCGAGCACGGCGGCGAGGTGATTTACTCCGGTCCGGCGAAGCGCCTCATCGAGGCGCCCCGGTCCGTCACCGGCGATTACATCGCCGGCCGACGGAGCATCGAAGTGCCGGCCGTGCGGCGCAAGCCGCATGCCACGAAGCGCCTTCGCGTGGTGGGGGCAAGGGAGAACAATCTGAAGAACATCACCGTCGATTTCCCCCCTTGGCGTGATGACTGTGGTCACCGGCGTCTCCGGCTCCGGCAAATCGACCCTGGTGAACACGATCCTCTACCCGGTGCTCGCCGACAAGCTCAACGGCGCGCGCATCGTGCCGGGCAAGCACACGCGCGTCGAGGGCCTTGACCAGTGCGACAAGGTCATCCACGTCGACCAGAATCCGATCGGGCGCACTCCGCGCTCGAACCCGGCCACATACACCGGCGTGTGGGACAAGATCCGCACGCTGTTCGCTAAGACGCCGGAGGCGCAGGTGCGCGGTTACGGCCCGGGGCGGTTCTCGTTCAACGTCAAGGGCGGCCGCTGCGAGGCGTGCCACGGCGACGGCACGCTCAAGATCGAGATGAACTTCCTGCCCGACGTGTACGTCGAATGCGAGGAATGCCACGGCAAGCGGTACAACCGCGAAACCCTGGAGGTCAAATACAACGGCAAGACCGTCGCCGACGTGCTTGATATGCCGATCGAGGAGGCCGCCACGTTCTTCAAGGCGTACCCGTCGATCTCCCGCTACCTCGACACGCTTGTGCAGGTCGGACTGGGGTATATTCGCCTCGGGCAGCCCGCGCCCACGCTGTCTGGCGGAGAGTCGCAACGCGTCAAGCTCGCCACCGAGCTGCAGCGCAGGTCCACCGGCAAGACAGTGTATATCCTCGACGAACCGACCACGGGCCTGCACTTCGAGGACGTGCGCAAACTGCTGCTCGTGCTGCAGGGACTGGTAGACAAAGGCAATACCGTGATCGTCATCGAGCACAATCTCGACGTGGTCAAGTCCGCCGACTGGATCATCGATTTGGGCCCGGAAGGAGGCGACGGCGGCGGCACGATTGTCACGCAGGGCACACCCGAACAGGTGGCGCAATGCGAAGCGTCCTGGACGGGCAAGTTCCTCAAGGACATGCTGTGACGAACGATATCGAGCGGCATTCACCCGAAGTGTGGAGAAAGCGGCCGATTCGCTGCGCGGGGAGGCGAACGCTTCGGATGCGGTCGCCAAAGTGAACAGGAACGGGGCTCCGCTGCTGGGGGACACGCGCGACCTGTTCCGGCCGGAAGACCGGAGATATCCCCGCCCAGCCCGGAGTCTACAAATGGCGGGACGGCGAAGGACGCGTGATCTACGTCGGCAAGGCGAAAAGCCTGCGCAACCGGTTGACCAACTATTTCCAGCCGCTGTATCTGCTGCATCCGCGCACGCAGACGATGGTGCTCACCGCACGTAGCCTCGAATGGACGGTCGTCGGCACCGAACTGGAGGCGCTCACTCTCGAATACACGTGGATCAAGGAGTTCGATCCCCGTTTCAACGTGCAGTTCCGCGACGACAAGACCTACCCGTATCTGGCGATATCGTCGGGGGAGGCCGTGCCTCGCGTATGGGTCACCCGCAGCCGCAAGAGAAGGGACGCCCGCTACTTCGGCCCCTACGCGAAGGTGTGGGAGCTGAGACAATCGTTGGACAAACTGCTGCGCACATTCCCGGTGCGTACCTGCACGACCAGCGTGTTCCACAAGGCCGAACTCACCGGGCGACCATGCCTGCTCGCGTCGATTGGCAAATGCTCGGCGCCATGCATCGGGAGAATCGCGCTCAAGGAGCACCGGCGCATGTGCGAGCAGCTGGTCGGCGTGATGACCGGTCGGCTCGGCAAGAGCTACATCGCCCAGCTGACGCGGGACATGAAGGACGCCAGCGCCGAACTCGAATTCGAGAAGGCCGCGCGGCTGCGCGACGAAATCCAGATGCTGCAGACCGTCATGCAGCAGAACGCGGTCGTGTTCGATCAGGACGTGGACGCCGACGTGTTCGGCATGGCATCCGACGAGCTTGAGGCGTCCGTGCACGCCTTCATCGTGCGTGACGGCTCGATTCGCGGAGAACGCAACTGGAGCGTCGAACGCGTCGAGGACGTATCCGACGGCGAACTCATCGACGACCTGATCATGCAGGTGTATTCAGACGTGGCCGCCGACAACGGATTGAACGTCGATCCTCATGATGGAACGGACCCTTCCATGGCCTCGCCCTCCGGGAATGAGGGCGTGTCGACGGCCGAAGGGGGAGCCTCCATCGTGGAGAGACGCGACGCCATCGGCAGCACGCAGACGGTGACGGCCAAGAGCAGCGTCGAGCGCGCGCAGGCGACACGCACGAGACGCGAACGGCAGGAACAGACCGGTCGCGCGGACCTGCTGGCGCCAATCGCCCCAGTGCCGCGCGAGGTCATCGTGCCGGTCGAGCCGGCACGCCGTGCAGAACTCGAATCATGGTTGAGCGGGCTGCGTGGCGCCGTGGTCACCATCCGCGTGGCAAGCCGCGGCGAGAAGAAGGCGCTGATGGACCGGGCGAACGAGAACGCCGGGCAGGCGCTGCAACGCAGCAAGATGAGCCGCATCAGCGACATGGGCACGCGCACCGCGGCCATGAACGACGTCGCGAAGGCACTCGGGCTCGCTCAGGCACCGCTGCGCATAGAATGCTACGACATTTCGAACACCGTGGGCGGGGCGTTCCAGGTCGCCTCGATGGTCGTGTTCGAGGACGCCATCGCCAAGAAATCCGAATACCGCAGATTCGCCATTCGCGGTGATGACGGCAAGGGTGCGCTCGACGATCTGAGCGCCCTTTACGAGACGCTGACGCGACGGTTCAGACACGGCAACATCGCCGGCGACTCCGGCGACAGCATGGACAACGAGCGCCGTGCCGAATCGTCCGATACATCCGCATCCACGACGACGGCATCGTCTCCTGACGGCATACGGGACGCGGGAGTCGTCCAGCAGAACACGAACCGGCATCATTTCGCCTACATCCCGAATCTGGTCGTCGTCGACGGCGGCCATCCGCAGGTCATGGCCGCGGCGAAGGCTCTGGCCGATTGCGGCGTGAACGATGTGGCCGTCTGCGGTCTGGCGAAGCGACTCGAAGAGGTCTGGGTGCCGGACGACGAATACCCGATCATCCTCAAACGCCAGTCCGAAGGCATGTACCTGCTGCAGCGGGTGCGTGACGAGTCGCACCGCTTCGCCATCACCTATCATCGTCAGACGCGACGCAAAGGCGCGTTGCGCTCCGCGCTGGATGGCATTCCCGGCGTGGGTGAGACCTACCAGAAGCGCCTGCTGAGCCACTTCGGTTCAGTGCGTGCGATGCGTGACGCCAGCGTCGAGGAACTCGAAGCGGTCAAGGGCATAGGCCATGCCAAAGCCGAAGCCATCCACACCGCCCTTCACGCCGAATAACCGCACACCTCGTTCGCCCCCGCTGGCGGTCTATGAACCCCGCCCCGTCAGCGGGGCGCTATGGACTCCGTCCCCGCTGGGGCGCGAAGTCCATATCCCGCCAGCGGAATTCATTGGTCTATGACGATTTTGTTAAGAACATTTACGGTACGATGGTGGCAGTGAATGATATAGGCAGTGAGCAAGGAGGGGTATGACCGTGATTGCACATCGTTGCGCCGTGCTCGGCAAGCCGATAGCCCATTCGTTGTCGCCGGTGCTGCACAATGCCGCATACAAGGCGCTCGGGCTGGATGACTGGGCGTACGAGCGGCACGAGGTCGGCGAAAGCGATCTCGACGGATTTCTCAAAGGGCTTGATCCGACCTGGTGCGGTCTGAGCCTGACCATGCCGCTCAAGAAAACCATTCAGCCCTATGGCACTCCGTCCAATATGTGGGCGCAGCGTCTCAAAGTCGCCAATACCGCGATTTTCGACTGGCCCGCCGAACCTGGCATCACCCCCGGTGCCACCCCCGACGGCACCTCCGCAACGGGCTCGCTGCCAGCGATCCGCCTCTACAACACCGACGTCATGGGCATCGTGCTCGCCTTCGACCATGAGCTCAAGGCCCTCGGGGAGCCTGACCGTTGGAAGAGCGTAACCTCTGCCGCCGTCATCGGCAACGGCAACACCGCGGCCTCGGCCGTCGCCGCATGCACGGTCATGCTGAAGAACGGGCAGACGAACAAACGCATCACTGTGGCGGCGCGCCACCCGGGCAAGAACTGGCAGCTGCCAGACATCATCGGCGAGGGCGACGCCATCGCATACGAGGAGAAGACGATCGACGCGTCGGCCGACACCCTGCGGGACGCGGACATCGTCATCAGCACGATTCCCGGCCACGCCGCCGACGCGGTCGCCGAAGCCATCGGGAACGACGACTCCTTCCGGCCGCGTGGCATCCTGCTCGACGTGGTCTACGACCCCGCCCCAGCGCATTGATCCGCGCATGGAGGGCCAAGGGAGGGCTGGCGATCGGCGGTGAGGAGATGCTGCTGTGGCAGGCCATCCTGCAGGTCATCCTCATGACCGGCGCGGACACGGCCGACAGCTCCCTGACGGATGTGCTGGAACCCGCGATGCGACATGCCCTTGAGGAGGCACTGTAATGAACGATCACGCAACCATGAGCCCGGCCGGCGTGCCCGTGCCGCCGGCGGGCGGGAACAGGCCGGAGCCCGCGGACGACTTCGAGGTCCTGCTCATCACGGGCATGTCCGGCGCCGGTCGCTCCCATGCCGCCGACTGCGTGGAGGACATGGGATGGTACGTCGTCGACAATCTGCCGCCGAAACTGCTGGTCCCGCTGGTCGACATGATGACCAATGCCGGCAAGGACGGCGTGCACAAGCTCGCGGCCGTCATCGACGTGCGTTCGCGCGAGTATTTCGACGACCTGTCAGCCGTGCTCAGCCATCTCGAC
>ENA-OQCW01000968-OQCW01000968.1-human-gut-metagenome-genome-assembly--contig:-NODE-968-length-13159-cov-7.733502_pt1 | contig 13159 bp, 10 predicted proteins | sample MGYA00242767_ERZ504593 | MGnify/ENA primary metagenome ERZ504593 (study PRJEB26092, sample SAMD00036307) | human gut metagenome | host: Homo sapiens | study: EMG produced TPA metagenomics assembly of... | reverse complement strand
TTTTTTGAATGGCAGTCTCTCTGCCATATTTGAAAATTGAAAGGGATTCCTTTCAAGATGAATTTTATTATACTTGAAATTTTTTGAGGATACAATGAAATTTTCATAAAGATCCTCTAAAAAATTTTCATACATAAAAGACCAGATATCAAGTACAGCAAGTATACCTTGATATCTGGCCTTTGAAATTATCTCCTCTTACAACACCACATCATCCACTTTTTTCAAAATTATCCAATCTGTAAGACTCCACTGTCGCCTCTGTCACCAGATAAAATCTATCTCCCGCGTACAAGCCTCTCACTTCTGAATATCCGCTCAGCTTTTTCTCAAATACACAGGTAAATCCTTTTTCTTTATCATAGGAATAAATGTAGTATTCCTGCTGGTTCTTGTATCCCGGGAAATCCAATCAGGTTCTTCTCCGTATCTACAAACGCTGCCCGGTAATTATAAGATACATCTGTTGAATAGCACTCCTCCAGCACTGTTTTCGCAACTTCTTTTACGTCTTTCGGATCCGAAATATCAAACATAGACAGTTTTACACCATTCACTGTTGTCCCATCTTCCTCCACATCCATTCCGATTCCAAGAAGCAGCCCGTCTCCATACGGATGCAGATAATCAGAAAATCCCGGTATCTTCAGTTCGCCCAGTACTTTCGGCTTTTTCGGATCAGACAGATCTACGGAAAAGAGTGGATCAACTTGCTTGTAAGTTACAAAATAACAGGTATCTCCCATAAATCTTGCTGAATATACTCTTTCATCTTCTGCCAGATTATCCAGTTTTCCTGTTTCTTTCAAGTCTTTATCTAAAATATAAAGTGCATTTGTAGAATCTGCTCCCTGACTGCCTGTATTACTTGCACTATCTGTCCTCAGTAATGGATTCACACCGCCGGATGTATCGTCATTTTCCCGGATCGTGGTTACAACCCGCAGATATCCCTCATATTCATCAATGCTGAAAGAATCATTGATCACACCGTCGATCACAACCTGCCCTGTTCCATCCAGTTTTCCGTCTTTATAAGAGACTTTCCGGATCTCAGTCTGTGTCACCGGAGAAACTTTTGCGTCATAGATTGTGTCATACACATAAATATTATTCTCACTTACATAGCACTGACTGCCATCTCCAAAAAATGCCAGATGATCGGTCTGCTTTGTCGGATCTTTCAGACTGAAGGAAGTCACCACAGTATAGACTCTTCCTTTTTCCTGCTGCGGAAGTAAAATATAATTACTTTCTATCAATTTTCCCTGTACTTCCGGTACATAACTGCTGATATCGTCCTTTGGTCCGGAAATATCCGCATAAAACGTACTAAGCAGATACATATAATCCCCTGATACACGCATAGTATGGAAACTTCCGCTCTGCGACATCTCACCCAATGATTTCGGATTTGCCGGATCACTCACATCAAACGTCTCCGCTACCGTATATGGCACACTTCGAATCACTCCCTGGCTGTCTGTCTTATCCGTTGTTCTTGCATACACACACACCAGTTTGTCATCTTTTAAATAAATCTCGATCAGATAATCATTCGCATCCATGGAAATGGTTCCTGCTTGCTTCATCTCTTCAGATTCAATATTCAGGATCTGCACCTTATCCATGCTCATGATATACAGATACTTTCCGTCTGTCTTGACGATATCACCTTCACCGACCCCCTCTGTCCGCACATTCGTATCGGAATGTGATACAGCCTGATCAGCGACTGCTTTCTCCCCTGTATAAAGAGCCGCTCCATCAGCTCCCCCTGTGCCATACATGATCTCTTCCTCTTCTGCCGCTGCCTGAACGTACTCGTAAATCTGATCATAATCCTTCGCACTTGCCAACGCAGCAGTCGACTCAGCGACTGTATCGTCCGCAGTCTTTTCCGCTGCCTTTTGTGCTTCCTTGTCCTGCATCATTCCACGTCCGGAAAATGCCACTGCTCCGACTACAATACAACAGCATGCCGCTGCTGCCACAATTCCATAAACCGGTGTCCGTTTTTTCTTTTTCTGTGCCAGTTTCTTTTCAATATTCTCAGGTTTTAAAGAATCAGGCACTTCCATCCCCTCTGCTGACTGCATGATCTTGTCTTTTATTTCCTCTTCTGTAAACTGTCTGTCTCTTTTATTTTCCATCACGATACCTCCACTTCCTGAAGAACTGTCCGCATTTTCTCTAACGCCCTCTTTTTTCTGGAACGAACGGTTGCCGGATTCATCTTAAGCATCTGGCCAATCTCATCGCTTTGATAACCTCCAAATACCGAAAATGAAACAATCAGACGTTCTTCCTCATCCAGATTCCAGAATGCACGTTTTACATCCTGCGAAACAGAATAATCGGATTCCTCCGCCGGATAATCCTCATCCAGCTCATAGGCTTGTCTTCGCTTTCGAAACTGGTTCTTACAATGATTGCTCAATATGGTAAAGATCCAGTTTCTGAAAGACTCCTCCTTTTTGAGACTGGATATCTTTTCATAGGCTGCCATCACTGTATCACTGACTGCATCTTCCGCTTCCTGCGGATGCTTCAGCGTATACAAAGCAAATCTATAAAGCTCTACATAGATTCTGGAATACAACTCTGAAAATGCCTTGATATCCCCACGCTTTGCACGCTGTATCAGAACTGCTTCCGCACTTTTTTGATAATTGTACATCCGCATCCCCTCTCTTTCTTTTTCATTTATTTTGCTGTTCACACCATTGCTTGTCTGTCATATATAAGAGTCTCTCAAATGATGTTTTGTTGCATGGAAAATAAAAAAATCAGGAAGATTTTTATTTCTCCCTGATTTTTCATTTGTCTGGTTCTTATCCTCTATAGTAATTGATCAGACATCCTTTTAAAATGATCTCTCTCTCTGCGTCTGTCAGATCACCCAGATAAAACTCTACTTCTTTTAACTCGTCTCCTACGACATATGCCTTGATCACATCTGCTTTTTCTGCCACAGCATCTCTTACATCTGGAATAAAGATATAATCATCATTCTTAAAGGAAAGTGCTTTGTCATCTTCCTTTGTCAAAAGCGGAAGCATTCCCCAGTTGATCAGGTTCGAACGGTAACGTTTTGTTGCATACTCATTGGCAATATTCGCCCATCCACCCAATACTTTCTGGCAGGATGCAGCCTGTTCACGAGCGGAACCATCTCCTGGTTTTACTGCAAAAATCGTACTTCCAACTCCCAGATTTCCTTCTCCGACCTGAGGGAACTGCTTCTGGATTTTTTCCATTACAGGTTTTAACTCTTCCAATACTTCCAGAGGGCACTTACCTGCTTCAATCGCTTTCTGTGCAGCCTGTACTTCTTTTGCACGTCCCACATAAGCAGGATCTTTTCTGGAAAGTGCAAACTCTGCCAATCCCAGCGGGTTTGAACGATAAGAGGATGTCTCACCGGATGGGATCAATTCATCCGTTGTGGTAACCGGATCGTGAATCTCAGATACTACTTTGAGTACCAGATTCTGTGGAAGTGCTGACATTTCCGGCCAGTCCTTGATGTTTGGTCCAAACTTGATCTCTACGCCCGGATCTGCCACACCTTTGCTGTCGAAGACGCGGTTTGCGTAAATATTCTGATCAAAGTGATATTTCTGTCCCTTGTACTCGACATCCATTGCTGTCGCCGGTGTCAGGAATCCTTTGTTTGCCGCCGTTGCCGCAATTGAACGGGCATCCATCAGTGCAACAGAAGAAATCTGACCGTTCTGGAGCTTGGAACCTTCTCTGTTCGGGAAGTTTCTTGTTGTATGACGGATAGAGAATGCATTATTTGCAGGAGTATCTCCAGCGCCAAAACATGGTCCGCAGAATGCAGTCTTTACAACTGTTCCTGCTTCCATCAGATCTGCGATTGCTCCATTTTTCACAAGTTCCATATAAATCGGTGTACTTGCCGGATATACGCTGAATGTAAACTCATCCGCACCGATATTTCTTCCTTTTATAATATCCGCTGCTGCACAGATATTTTCAAATCCACCACCTGCACATCCCGCGATGATTCCCTGATCAACATAGAGTTTTCCGTTCACGATCTTGCTCTGAAGAGAATAATCCACTGCTCCGTCCAGACTGATCAGAGCTTTTTTCTCCACTTCATGGAGGATATCTGCCAGATTTGCATTCACTTCATCGATCGTATATACATTGCTTGGGTGGAATGGCATCGCGATCATTGGCTTGATCTCGCTCATATTGACATAAACCATTCCATCATAGTAAGTCACTGCTCCCGGATTCAGCTCCTTGTATCCCTCGCTTCTTCCATGGATCTCATAGAATTCCTGGATCTTTTCATCTGTTTTCCAGATAGAAGACAGACAGGTTGTCTCTGTTGTCATAACATCGATTCCAATTCGGTAGTCTGCACTTAATTTGGAAACTCCAGGTCCCACAAATTCCATGACTTTGTTATTTACATAGCCATTTGCAAATGTGGCTCCAATAATTGCCAGTGCAACGTCCTGTGGGCCGACTCCTTTTGCCGGTTCTCCATCCAGATAGATTCCGATCACTTCTGGTTTCTTGATGTCATATGTCTTATTCAAAAGCTGTTTTACAAGCTCCGGTCCGCCTTCTCCCATTGCCATGGTTCCCAATGCTCCGTAGCGGGTATGGCTGTCAGAACCAAGGATCATCTTGCCGCACTCTGCAAGAACCTCTCTTGCAAACTGATGGATGACTGCCTGATGAGGCGGAACATACACACCACCGTACTTTTTCGCACAGGTAAGCCCAAACATATGGTCATCCTCATTGATCGTTCCACCAACCGCACAGAGACTGTTATGACAGTTTGTCAAAACATACGGTACCGGAAATTTTTCCAGCCCGGAAGCTCTTGCCGTCTGAATAATTCCCACAAACGTAATATCGTGGGATGTCAATTTATCAAATTTAATCTGCAGGCGTTCCATATTGCCTGAAGTATTATGACTGTCCAGGATTCCATAGGCAATCGTATTCTTTGCAGCCTCTTCTTTCGAGACAGGAAGTGACACATTTCCCGTATCTTCCAGGATTTCTGTGCCGTTTAACAAGTACACACCGTTATCATATAATTTAATCATGGTAACCTCCTTTGTCTTTCCAATAATTTCACTAACTGTTTATCATTTTAGCATGTTAAAGAGGGAATTGCAAAAAAATTCTGCGGGATTATCTTGTCTCCCGCAGAATTTTTACAACTTCCAGTCTGGTCTCCCCGACCGTGATCACATCTTCTTTCTGGATCACGATTGGCTTATGAATCTGTTTTCCATTCAAATATGTATGATTTTTTGAACCTTCATCTCTCAAATACAATTTGTCACCGCTTCGGATGATTGCACAATGCACCTTTGACACTCTCAGATCTTCCGGTAATGAAAGAAACTTGTCATAATCTGACGATGCACTGACTCTTCCGATTCCCAATGAATCATAGAAGATAAAACTGTACTGATCCTGCTGGTCCACATCCTCCAGCACGATCTTCCAGCGGCGCTTCGCCGGTGCTGAAGATGTACGGCATTCTGACTGCTGTCTCGCCGGACGGCGTCTTGGCTCTGGTTCATAATCATCCTCTTCGTCGTCATCGTCATCGTAGTCATCATCATAATCGTCTTCCCGTGAATGATATCTGCGTTCAAACTGATTATAGTCTTTTTTCTCTTTCAATAATTTTGAAACTGTAAAGAAAATTACCGCAATAATCCCTACGATCAATACCCCGATAATAATCCAGTATAACATAATTCATCAACTCCTCTGAGGGTATCTTACTATACTTTTTCTACGAGGGCAACAAAAAGAAAAGAACTTTTCCTGCTTAGTTGATCACCACACCGCCAAGGCAGCTGCCGCCTGTATTTTGCGGAGGGGCAACCTCTGTTGTTCCCTGATCAGATGGAGCTGTGTATTCCGGAACGTATTCCTGCTGCGCTGCCGCCTGAGCCGCTGCTTCTGCTGCTGCCTGCGCTTCTGCCGCTGCCTGCGCTTCTGCCGCTGCCTGGGCCTCTGCTGCTGCCTGCGCGGCCGCTGCTTCCGCCGCTGCCTGCGCTTCTTTCTGTGCTTTCACATTGATTTCCTGCTCTTTTGTGCTCATCTCATCTCCGGATGCTTTGCTTACATATTTTACAAATCCAACCTCATCCTCAAAACAAAGCTCTGCTTCCTTCTTTATATCCTCAAAACCAAAGGAAGTCAACTCGATCACTCGTCCATCCGCCAACGTCAACTGTACACTATATCCGACATTGATTGCTTTATCCGTCTCCGCGGCAGGAGCTGCTGATGTGTCCGGTGTATAGAACAGCTCGACCATATCTCCGTTTTTCCAGACTTCCCCAGATTTCATCATGTTAGCCGGATATTCTGTCTGAGCTGTTGTCTTGACTGTGATTCCCGTAATATCTGCTCCTACACTGTTTTTCACCAGCACATCAAATGCTTCCGCTGACTCCACACCGATCTTCTGATACTCTTTTTTCTCTTTCGTTTCTTTCTGTGCTTCAGTCTTCACCTTTTCCTTTGGTTCCTCACTCTTTCCGCAAGCTGCCGCACTGATGCTCATACATGCGATCAACAGCATTGCCACTATCTTCTTTTTCATCGTTTTCTCCTTTTATTCCCATTTAATATCTTTTGATGCTACAATCTTTGCTTGTCCGCTGTTTTCTGTGATCACACTGATGTGAAACTCTCCCTGAGGCACACTTGTGCCCTTCAGATAAAGCTTATATCCGTTGCCTTTCCCATCCTCTGTGATCTTATAAAATGCCTGATAGGTTCTGGTCTCCTGAGTTGCCATGTCACGCACTGCAACATAAATGTCCGAATTATCTTCCAGATATTTCTCTTCAATCTTTCCTTCCACCGAAAGATAAGAACCCTCTTTTTTCGCCTCTATGGATGATTTTGTCTTCACCTCCGGCGCCATCCGATTCTCTGTTAACGCCCCTTCCATGATTGGAATCCTTTTTGCAAAATCCTGAATATTACGTTCTACTTTTTCAATCACCACATACTGCGGATGCAGTTCTTCTATCTGTGTAAGATTATACGGTACCAGTCTGGAAAAATATCCCTGTCCAATCTCATCCGCTACAAATGGAAGCAGACTCTCTCCAAACGAATCTCGGTACATCAGCATACTTCCGTCTTTCTGTGGGTTGTTCGTCTGTATCCAGGCATCCATATTGTCTTTCACTTCATTGACATAGTCAAAAGAGAACTCCTTGTCGTAAACATATTCCTCCTCCAACTCAAACCCGAACGGATACAACATCTCGTCAATATCACCGACATGACTCTTCTCCAGTTCATACGGAACATTTAAATACGTCTCGTGTTCCCGTCCCAGCTTCTCCATCAGAGCATTGTACGCAAGCACTGCTCCTTTGTTATTCCAGTGAGAATCTCGATGGAAATATAACACTTCCTCTTCATTCTGGAACAACTCTTTTACATCTATAAATTCTACTCCCCGCTCTGTCAAAAGCTCTGTCAGACGTTCCAGATTGCTCGTATCGCCTGGCTTGACGTAATACGGCATCGCCTCGTCATACAGTGTATTTTTATTCGGAATGACCATCAGAACGAACTGGCTTCCATTCTGCTGCACATAATTCTGCATCAGTGTGATGTTATGGATCACATTATACATTTCCCTTTCAGACAACAAATTTCTGCCTCTGTAGTCATTGACAGTTCCTCCAAAATAGAGCCAGTCATCCTTTCCCACAATCACCTGATCCGTTGCACCTGTCTGAAACACATTTCCCTTTAAAAGAGCATTGGCTGTCACAAAATATTGTCGGAATGCGAAATGATCTTCAAAATATTCTCCCGCTTCTTCAAGGTAATCCTGATTCCACGTTCCATCCTCTTTCCACTTCGGCCATTTTGCCAGTTCGGTATTCTCTGAAGTTGTCGTAGTCGGCCAGAATGTCATTCCTGCAAACGGAATGATCAGAATCACCCATACTAAAATGATATAGATCAAATATCTCTTCTTCATACTGCCAGCCTCCTAAAACCTGAAATAGATAAACGGGTTATAAGTACCGCTGGACAGACTCAGCATACTGAGCAAAAGAAGCAGCACACTTCCCACATAACTAAATGGAACAACGATTCGTTTTACGGCCGCTCCTCTTTCCATAAATGCGTGAATGCCCGGCAGGATCGGCATACATCCGAGAATTCCCACAAACAGCATCACCAGATAAAACGGATTCAGCCAGTAAACAGCCACCTGCATAGAAGCACTGTCGAAATTCCAGCCGGTAAACATGGTTCCTATCATCTGGATTCCCTGGCCAAATGTGTCTGCCCGAAACATCACAAATCCGATACACACAACAAGCATCGCATAAATATGTCTGAAAAATCCAGGAAGCTTCCGGATCGGAAGAAACTCTTCGATCAGAGAAAACACACCGTGCCAGATTCCCCACAAAACAAAAGTCCAGCTTGCTCCATGCCACAACCCTGTCGCTGAGAATACGACCATTTTATTGACACAAGTTCTGATCTTCCCTTTTCTGTTTCCCCCGAGAGGGATGTACAAATATTCTTTAAACCATGTGGAAAGAGAAATATGCCATCTTCTCCAGAACTCCTTGATGCTTGCTGAAATATAAGGATAGTTGAAGTTCTCCTGGAAATGAAATCCAAACATATGCCCCATTCCGATTGCCATATCACTGTATCCGCTGAAATCATAATAAATCTGAAGCATATAAGAAATCGCTCCGATCCATGCTGCCACGATGTTGATCTCCCCGATCTGAGAATTGAACACACCGTCCGCTGCAATTGCGACCGTATTTGAAATCAACACTTTCTTTGCCAGTCCTATCGTAAATCTCCGGAAGCCTTCTGCAATTTCCTGAACATCCGTTTTACGCGTTTCAATCTGCTTCTGAATATCGTGGTATTTTACGATCGGACCGGCGATCAGCTGTGGAAAAAATGAAACATACAGCATCACATTGAATACACTTTTCTGCGACTGTACTTCGTCTCTGTAGACATCAATCACATAGGAAAGCGCCTGGAACGTGAAAAATGAAATCCCAATCGGCAATGCAATTTCTGTCATTGGGATCTGTGTACCCGCAAGCTGATTGATCGTCCTTAGGATCATGTCTGTATATTTAAATACGACCAACAGCCCGATATTAATGACTACTGCGATCAACAGGGCTGCTTTTCGCAGCCCTGCATTTCTTGTATTCATCATTCTTCCAAAGAAGTAGTTCATTACGATGCTGAAAATCATCAGCAGCACATAGGCCGGTTCTCCATATGCATAAAACAATAAGCTCGCCAGGATCAGCAATACGTTTCTTGCCCGCAGCCCCGGCAGTATATAATACAACGCAAATACAACCGGGAAAAACACGCATAAAAATGTCATCGAACTAAAAACCATAAAATACCCTCGCTACCACTTATATTGCAGTACGGTATTTCCGACCGGCTGCATATAGAAATTGTATCTTCCTATTTCATCCTGTGCTTCCGGATCGCAAATGTAGGATGCTCCATTCATGCGGATAATCACCCATCCATGAGGACCGTACCCTCCTGCTGCCATTCCAACCTGTCCCTCTACATACTGCGCGTCATATCCAAGGCCTTTGGCAAGCTGATAAAATGCCGCCGCATACACAAAGCAGTTTCCTCTGTGCTGCTCAAATGCCATAATGGAATACCACTGATCTCTTGTATATCCTGCCGGAGGTGTTACATGAATCGGCAGAGTCTGATAACTGAGATTGTTCACGCACCACCAGTAGCACGCATTCAGATCCCTTCCAACCTGATTATAAATATTATTGACGTGCTTGTTTACTCTTGCAGCCGCACCTGATACCAGATTGTAGGACACAGCTCCGATTCCGATCTTTTGTCCCTGATAATTCGCATACACATGAGTGATAAACTTTCCGCCATCCTGATGTTTATCTGCAGAAATCGTTGCTGACCAGCTGCCATCTCGATTTCTTGTTCCCTGATACCAGACAATATCATCCTGCCCGCCAGTCTCACTCCATGTAGGAAATTCTACACTCTCTACATTTCCACTATTCGGATTGTACACGGTAACCTTCACAGTGGAGGCATCTATCGTCTCTACTGCAATATAATTTTTCGCACTGATGGATGCAGTTGTAGCTCCAACAAATCCCCGAATCCCATTTTCCATTGTTACATAGGCATGTACCTGATACGTGCCAAAGTGATTTTTATGATTTTTCACCTCGACATCTACAGAATATGTGCCATCTGAGTTTTTGTTCGCAGTATACCATTTGATATCACTCTGATCTCCTGCACACCAGACCGGAACTTCCACCTTGGAAACCCCTGCCGGCGCCAAAATATCGGAAATCTTTATGTTAAAAGTTCCCTTTTTCTCCATCAATATTGCTCGCCTGCACGGAACTTGCGCCTGGCATGGCATCTACATTAAATGTTGTTCCTTTCAGGAAGATCATATCTCCGTTTGGCGCAACTGCATACGCATGAACATTATATTTTCCTGCTGTTTTATGATTCTTGATCTCAATATTTGCAGTACCGTTTTTTGCAGTGTACCAGACAATATCATCCTGTCCGCCAGTCTCTACTCCAAACTGCAAAACAGATTTCCTTTGCTCCACCCGGAATCTCTGCATTTTTTATGGAAGCCTGATATCTCTTCTGTGTTCCATCTGTATCTTTGACACTCAGATCCCCCGCTTTAAACAGCATCTCACACGAGGTACTTCCTTCAAAATTCATATCTCCTGTGATATCCTTGAAATAAATATGTGCAGTATAAGTTCCTGCATGATACTTGTGATTTTTAATGTTGACTTCTGCTTCATAGCTTCCATCACTCTGTCTCGAAGCTGTGTACCATTTAATATCGCTCTGATCCGCTGCACACCAGACCGGAACCAGGACTTCTCTTACGGCACTCGAATTCGTAATGCCAGATACCTTCACTGTGAAGGTTCCTTTATTGATATCCTTGGATGTGATCTCTACATTTCCGGCTTTCGGCGACTGCACAGAAAATGTGTTTGCCTGCAGTATGATCATTTTTCCTGCTTTGTTTTCTGCATAAACATGAACAATATATGTTCCCAGTGATTTATGGTTTTTCAGTTTTACTTCTGCTGTATAACTGCCGCCTTTCTTTTCACTTTCATACCAGACAATATCGTCCTGTCCGTTTTTTTCGCTCCAGACCGCATATTTAATGCTCTTAATCCCTCCTGGAACAGAAGCGTCTGACAGCGTCATTTTCCAGGAATCACCCTTTTCTTCTGCAGAATAGTTACCGGCGGTTTTGCTGACGCTCTTTTCTATACCTCCTACAAAAGACTGGATTCCATTTTCGTCTGTTACATAAGCATGAATCGAATAAGTTCCTTCATTATACTGATGATTCTTCAATTTCACATCCGCATAATACGTGCCGGATGCCGCCTTCTTTGCCTCATACCATACAAGATCGCTCTGATCCTTCTGACTCCATACCGGCACCATCACCTTCTGTACCCCACTGACCGCGGAAACTCCCTGCAATTCTACACGGAAGCTTTCATTTGAAGAAATCTCTCCCGCTGACATGTGTTCCATAGTCGGTGCCGAAATAGAAAATGAAGTCGCTTTTAAAAACTGTTGTTTTCCATCTTTGATGCCATATACGTGAACAGCATAATTTCCTGTGGACTTGTGATTTTTCACCGGCACAGAAACAGTCCATGTTCCATCCTCCTGCTTTACTCCGGCATACCAAACGATATCATCCTGTCCGTTCTGCTCGCTCCAGACAGGAAACTGTACTTTTGAAATCTCGCCCTCTACCCCGGATGCCGTGATCTGAACACTCTTTTCAGAAGCATTCACACTCGCTGTAATCTCCATCTGGCTGCTTCTGCTCTCAATCTCTGCTTCCTGCGTTTCTTCCGATACAGGAGCTGCCTCTTCCTTTGCAGCCTCTCTCACAACTGTTGTCTCCAGACGCTCCAGCTCAATCTCTTCTTCTCCTATAAATACAGATGGCTGAATATAATAATGAAGCTCTCCCTCTTTCTGTGGCTCCACATCAATTACGTACTTTTCAATATTCTGACCTGTGAAGTCATAAACCGGCACTGCTTCTTTTACCTCAGCAGCTTTCACATCCTGCTCAGATCCAATCCAAATCTTTCCTGTAAATTTGGTGAACTGATCTGCCATCTCTTTGTCAGGTGTAAAAACAATCCGGAAATTACCGGCTGCTTCGTCGGTCTGTTCCAATGATACATCGACTAAATCATTCACTTCTGTACCGACATCAGTGATTGCCGGCAGTTCTTCCTGACTTGTCTGTAAAACTGGCTCTTCTGCTGCCACTGCAGTCACAGGTGTCACTGTGCTCACTGTCAATGCTGTTGACAACAGAATCGCCAAAACACTTTTCCTTTTCATTTGTATCCTCCTTCCCCGCTTTATCTTCTATCTTTGAATTCTCGGCGGTATCTTCTCCTCCACAGTACATTTTACCCCCCCCCCTCCGTATAATTTTGTCAATTCCCAGGTTTCACCATTTCACGAGATCTTTACCCTACTTTGCAATTGTTACTGCTTCCGTCCATCTCCGACTATATATTCTCGTTTTACCTTATATATTTCGCCCTTTTATTTGTAAAAAAATGAGAATGTCCTGAATCATGTTTTTCAGAACATTCTCTCTTTTTTTACAGCAAGTGCACCGGCTGCCAACTCATGATGGAACACTTGATGATTCCTTACGATTACTCCTGTGCAAAAGGAACCCACGGACAGCGTTTTGCAATTTCCTGATTATATGCTTCCAGATTTTTCATCTGTTCTGCAATATGAGGCACATTCATCCGTTCCACAAGAACCTGAATTGTCTCTTTTCCTTCCTCAGCCAGTTCTTTACGTCTTTCTTCCGTAGGAATTGACGGTGTACTCATGTGGTCTTTCGGATCTCCAAAATAATATCCGATCGAACCACTTTGATATGCCAATGCGAATACATCATCAAACTCCGCACAGCTCTGCTTCTCCTGATGCTCATATTTTGTAGTCAGCGGTACATCTTCCAATCTGCCCAGCATATCATAAGCGCCCACCG
>ENA-OQCW01000966-OQCW01000966.1-human-gut-metagenome-genome-assembly--contig:-NODE-966-length-13176-cov-3.722201_pt1 | contig 13176 bp, 15 predicted proteins | sample MGYA00242767_ERZ504593 | MGnify/ENA primary metagenome ERZ504593 (study PRJEB26092, sample SAMD00036307) | human gut metagenome | host: Homo sapiens | study: EMG produced TPA metagenomics assembly of... | reverse complement strand
CTACGAAAGGATATTTTTGTTTAAGGTACATAACCTTTTCCGATTTATGCAACTTCACACTTACTTTGTGTGCTGTTGCTACTTTGGTACATACATTCCTTAAAAAATAGGTTTGTATAGCAATTTGTTTTTTCTTATTCCACAGATTTACTCATGCGGTCGCTCTTGATGCCATAAGGGCGACCTTTTTTATATATGCAGTTGTTATTTATAAGGAGAAAATATTCTATTTCTATTGACTTTATATAGAAAATATTCTATAATCAGAATAACCACAAACGACGTAGAATTTTTCTTATCTATTCAGTCATGACGTAGATTTTTTTCTACCTTATAGCTGTATTATAGCGACTATTTTCTACGTTGTCAATACTTCGTGTAGAATTTTTTTCTACATTTACAGAAAGGAATAATTATGACTACGTATGATATAATTTCAGAATTATGTAAAAAGCGTAACCTGGCCGTTACCGCATTAGAAAGGGAATTAGGTTTTGGCCGTGGTTCTATAGGGAAACTTAGGACTGGCAATACGACCTTGGAAAGATTACAAAAAATAGCTGATTATTTCGGTGTGTCAGTAAACTATCTGACAACAGGAAGGGAAGATGCGCAGGCAGAGCAATTTTCTTCTGGATTAACTTCCCGAGATAACAGAGATATCGCAAAAGATTTAGAATCCATAATGGCTAAATTGTCAAATAAAGAGGATGGCCCGGTATCTTACAATGGGGAAAACTTATCTGAAGAATCAATGGATTTATTTAAAGAAGAGTTAGAAATAGCTTTAAAACGTTTGAAACTAATCAATAAAGAAAAATACAATCCGAATAAAAACAAAAAAGTAGGTGTTGCAAATGCGAAAAGACATAAAACGTATGGTCGCTTACTACATAAGAAAAATCGGGACAAACAACCCGTTTAAAATTGCAGATGCATTAGGCATACTTTATCAAATCGGAAACATTAACTGCGACGGCTGTTATATGTTTTTGAAAAACCACAGATATATATTTTTAAATCAAAATCTTCCAGAACAGGAGATGCGTTTGGTAATGGCTCATGAGTTAGGTCATGCTCTTCTACATAGAAAAGAAAACTGCTATTTTATTCGTAATAAAACGTTCTTATCTACTGCATGGATTGAAAGAGAAGCTAATACTTTTGCAGCCGAATTACTCATACCAGATTCATTGATATATGAAAATCCAGGTATGACAAAAAGTCAGCTAGCAAGATTGGCTGGTTATGATGAAAAAATTATGGATTTTAAAAGAATAGATTAATACGCATAAGCGTTTTAATAAAAATTCAAATGAGGGAGGAATTCTTATGGAATTTAATGAAAAAATCAAGCAATTTTCAGAACGTGTATCTGCACTTAAAGATACTATTTCAACTGAAGAAGCAACAAAAATGTCTTTAATTGTACCAGTATTTCAAATTTTAGGGTATGACGTCTTTAACCCTTTGGAGTTTTGTCCCGAATACACCGCAGACGTTGGTATTAAAAAGGGTGAAAAAGTTGATTATGCTATATTAGAAGATGGTATACCTAATATTTTAATCGAATGTAAAAGTTGTTCTGAGCAGCTTGATAAACATTCTTCACAACTTTTCAGATATTTTGGAACAACTCCTGCAAAATTCGGTATTTTGACTAACGGCATTATTTACAGATTTTATACTGATTTAGAAGAGTCAAATAAAATGGATTTAGTTCCATTCTTAGAAATAGATATGCTTTCTATAAAAGAAGCTTCAATTAACGAATTAAAAAATTCTGCAAGAAAATTTTGATAAAGAGAAAATTTTTAGTACCGCTGAAGAATTGAAATATAGTTCTTTAATAAAAGGTGTTCTCTCTTCTGAATTTGACAAGCCTTCTGAAGAATTTGTCCGTTTTATACTTACTAATATTTACGATGGACAAAAAAATCAGCGTATTATTGAAAAATTCACTCCAGTTGTTAAAAAAGCGTTTTCTTCTTTTGTTAATGAAATTGTCAATAATAAAATTTCTTCTGCTCTCTCCAAAGATAGTGAAGAAGAAACATCTATCGCATCTGAGGTGACAGTCACTGAAGAACCAACATCTAAAATTATAACTACTGAAGAAGAGCTTGAAGCTTTTTATATAATTAGAGGATTATTAGCTGGTTCTGTACCTGTAGAAGATGTTGTACACAGAGATACTGAAAGTTATTTTGGAATCTTATATAAAGATAATAACAGAAAACCTATTTGTCGATTAAATCTGGATAGAAAAAATAAACAATTGTTTATACCTGATGAAAACAAGAAATTTACCAAGTATATCATAGAAGATTTGAACGATATTTATAAATATAAAGATCTTTTAATAGAGTCTGTTAAAAAATATCTTTAAAAAGATAGATTGCAGCCAAAATATTATAAGGAGATTTTCAAATGATTGATTTTCAAAACAAAAAAGTGTTCAAATTAAGTAAAGGAAAAGAAAAGAACATCCCGAAAGAAGTATTTGACTTGCTCATTCCTGGGGAAGAAATAGCTGGTTATTACTCTGCATTAAGAGATTTCGTTATTTTTACAAACAAGCGAATTATTGCTTGCAATGTACAGGGAATTACTGGTTCTAAGAAAGACTATACTTCCCTACCGTATTCAAAAATGCAAGCATTTTCAGTTGAAAGTGCAGGTACTTTTGATATGGACTCAGAACTTACAGTTTGCTTTAGCGGATTAGGTACAGTGAAATTTGATTTTTCCTCAAATTCCGATGTCCAGTCTATAAACAAACTTATCGCATCTCACGTTTTATAACACAAAGCTGTCTTGGACAGCACAGAGGGTTAAATTTTAAGGTATAACCGCCCCGGCGCTTATATAAAATGGCGTAAAGGTACAAGAAAAAGGAGGAAACACATGAAGAAAAAACTATTTACAATGACATTGGCAACATTACTTACTGCAAGCTGTTTCTTAGGATTTAGCACGCAAGCTGAAGCTGCTAGTTGGCAAGCTGATGATTCTCGTTGGTGGTATTTGGAAGATGATGGCAGTTATCCTGCGAGTGCGTGGAGGTCAATCAATGGTTACTGGTATTATTTTGATAAGAACGGCTACATGATGACAAATTGGCAGGAAATAAACGGCGAGTGGTATTATCTCGATACAGAGGGCAGAATGGCAACAAATACCTGGATTGGCAATTACTATTTGACGGGAAATGGAACTATGGCGAAAAATACCTGGATTGGCAATTACTATGTAGGAGCAGATGGTCAGTGGAGAACAGCTCAATGGAATGTAGATAGTAATGGCTGGTGGTATTGTCATGCGGATGGAAGTTATACGACAAATAGCTGGGAGTCCATAAATGGAAAATGGTATTATTTTGATGGAAACGGTTATATGATGACAGGTTGGCAGGCGATTGACGGAGAGTGGTATTATCTTGATGGATCCGGTGCAATGGCATCAAATTGTTGGATTGGCAACTACTATGTGACAGGAAATGGGTCAATGGCAGTAAATCAGTGGATTGGCAATTATTATGTTGGTTCTGATGGCCTATGGATTCCTGAATATTCCATATCTATTGAAGAACGAAATGCATTAAAAAAAGCTAATGAATACTTAGAAATAATTGCTTTTTCACGTTCTGGCTTGATTGGCCAATTACAATATGAAGGATTTTCTCTTAAAGCCTCGACGTATGCTGTCGATAACTGCGGTGCCAATTGGTACGATCAAGCAGCTAGGAAAGCTCAAAGCTATTTAGAAATACTTTCATTCTCAAGGAAAGAGCTTATAGCTCAACTCATATTTGATGGTTTTACTCAGGAACAAGCAGAATATGGTGTTTCTTCTGTTGGTTACTAAATTTCCACCTGCCCCTGTCAACACAGGGGCAACACCTTGACAATATAATATACTTACCTGGGAAGCCAGGAGACGTGCTCTCATCTATTCCGAGACCTTACGGAAGGCGGTGATTATTATGAGTACATACGAAGAATTAAGTCTGATTGTAAGTGTTGCCTTATTAATCGTTACTATTCTCAATTATACCCATAAAAAATAGCCCGTCCTGACCCTGCAAAAGTCGACGAGCTATTTTCAATAGTTTTTCTTTTCGCCGGGACGGGGAAGTGGTGGTTCCCTTCCGGCTTTCCTGTTAAGTATATTATATGTCAGGTTGGATTATTTGTCAAATATAATAAAACCGCCCCTGCGCCAACAGGAACGGTGTGTTATATATCCGAAGATACATAAGGGTTTTAACCAACTATATTGTATCATCTTCGGAACAGCCTTGCAATCGGAACATACTTTCGATGGCTGTTATTTTTATACCCAAAAATAGAAAGGAAGATGAATTATGGCAACAGCAAAGAAATTAGCCTCTGGTTCATGGCGCTGTCAGGTGTATAGCCACACCGAAGAAATTATACAGCCAGATGGCACAGTCAAAAAGAAACGTATCTACAAATCCTTTACCAACGATATACCGGGTCCGAAAGGAAAACGTGCTTGTGAAAAACAAGCTTCTGATTGGGCTGCTGAAAAGGAAAGTCACATTCTTAATTATGAAACTATGACGTTTGCCCAAGCCCTTGAAGGATACATAACTGCAAAATCAAATGTACTGTCTCCAACTACATACAGAGAATACCGTTCTTGTCAACGTAATGCTTATGCAAGTATCAATAATTTGCAATTGTATAAACTTGACTCTATAAAGGTTCAGACTTGGATAAATAAATATTCAAAAGAGCATGCCCCTAAAACCGTTAGAAATGCTTACGGTTTATTAAATGCAGCTGTTACTTTTTATGATCCACATTTTAAGGTTAAACCTAATCTTCCCATGCGTAAGAAGCCAGAACTATACACACCCTCCGATACAGACATAAAAAAACTGCTCTCTTCTATCCAAGGGACTAATTTGGAAATTGCCGTGTACCTCGGTGCATTCTGTGCCATGCGGTTAGGGGAAATATGTGCCTTGGAGTCAACAGATATAACAGGAAACGTTATTACGATTAATAAATCATTGGCTCTATGTGAGGATGGTTCTTATAAAATAAAACAGCCTAAGACATTCTCTTCTTATCGTACTGTACACGCTCCTGATTTCGTCATACAACGACTTTCTGGTATAGATGGAAGAATACTGAACATGAAGCCATACAATGTAACCAAAGCCCTAAAACGAGCATTAAAGAAAATAATCTCCCGGATTTTCGTTTTCACGACTTACGTCATTATGCAGCGTCTATTTTGCATGCTATCGGAATACCAGATCAGTACATTATGAATTATGGTGGATGGAAAACGGATTATGTCATGAAAAGCGTATATCGAAATGCGATTGATGAAGAAACACAAAAAATGAATGATAAAATTTCAGACCATTTCACAGAATTACATGCGGGAAAATAATGCAATATTAGAAACTATGCAACACGAAATGCAACACGAAATTAAAAACCCCTTGTAAATCAAGGGGTTTAAGCGTCGGGGCAACAGGATTTGAACCTGCGACCTCACGGCCCCCAGCCGTGCGCGCTACCAAGCTACGCCATACCCCGCAACAAATGATATTATATCAGATTTTTGTAAAAAAGCAACAATTTTCTGTAAAAAGCAACCTATACAGGAAAGGGCTGCCACACAAAACAATACTTTTTATGCAGCAACCCTTTCTTTTCTTTTGATAAAAAATTATAAAAATCTCCTTATAGGAATCGTAATGACTCTTAATAAAGCATAGAAAATCTTCTTTCCCGTACTCATTTCCTTAGCCTGATACTCCGGTCCATACTCGTATTCACCACTTTCTGTCATGGTACGACTGGCAAGTTTATCCCTCTCTGCCTCTTGTCTGATTTGTTCATTAAGAGCTACAGAGTCTACTGCCAACATTAATTCTGTATCCTGATATGTACTGCGCATATCCATATTATAAGATCCCACTAAACTCATTCTTTCATCAATCAAAACCGCCTTTGTATGACTGGAGTGCTCGCCCATAAACTCATACACCTGTACACCGGTTGCCCAGATTTTTTCTTTCTGATTAAGATAATCTGTGCATCCCCATGGATTTGCTCCACTGGAAACATCATTTGTAATAATTTCCACAGATTCAGTTTCTTTACATATTTGTGTTAAATCCTCATACATTTCTTTTCCACAGATAATATACGGCGTATAAACGGTAATCTTTTCTCCTGTTTTCATTAGCTCCGTAACAGAATGCCACATCAAAGGTTCTTTATTTTCTGCCTTTATGGGATTTTGTAAAAGAGTAACTTTATTTGTATCTACTGTCAATTCCTGCCAGTTCCACTCTTCGTAAGCATCCGGATATAATTCTCGCAATTTTGGACTACGTTTTTTTAAATCCGTCAAACATTGTTCAATTTCTTCTGTTTGCTTTTTACACTCATAAGGTTTACTGTCCTTTAAGTTCCAAATACTTTCAAAATACTGTTTTAACTGGTCTATAGAACCCTGTATATTTTCATCCTCTTTATAAACAAACAGTTCTCTGTCTAAATTTTGACTTTCTGAATAATCTCCCAGAAATAGATTTGTTGTATTTCTTCCTCCCAGAAGATACATTTTATTATCTACAATTACATATTTGTCGTGAAGTCTTGCCTGTAGTTTCCACGGCTTTAAGAAGTTCACAGGATTATAAATCTGTATTTCAACATTTTCGTGAGATGCTAATGCCTGAAACCACTGGCTGGATTTCATTTTCATATCTATAAACCCATTTCCACCATCTACAATAACTTTTACCTTAACTCCTCGCTCTGCAGCTTCTAAAAGAGAACACATCACATCTTTACCACTGCTGTCTGCATTAAAATCAAAGGTAGATAATATGACTTCCTTCTTCGCCTCACTGATCATTTTTAAACGATATTTTAAGGCTTCCACATTATCGTCTACATAAGCTACTCTCTCTTTGCCATTTGTATCTCCATAACATTCTTCTGCCTGAAACTTTTTTTTTGTAATTACTGGAAACTTTTTTATGTCCCACATAAGGCAACGTCAAAGCTCCTACGTAAGCAACCAGAAATACTGTAATAATTTTTCCTATGTGTTTAATCGTACTCACTCCTATTCCAACAATCTCCTGACTGTTTCCTTTGTTCAAAGGGTAAGTATAATTACTTTATATGCAGAAATCAAGAATCCTGACACAGGTTATAGAAATATAAGATTTTTCATTTATTCTTTATAATATAATTCACAAGACCTTCTGCTTCAATAATTCTCTGCATAAATTCAGGGAACGGCTGAATTGGATATTCTTTCTCTTTTGAAAGATTACGAATAATACCGTTATCAAAATCCACTTCCACCTCATCGCCTTTTTCTATATCTCTGGCTGCCTCAGGGCATTCTACAATAGGAAGGCCGATGTTAATGGCATTTCTGTAAAAAATACGGGCAAAGGTTTCAGCAATTACGCAGCTGATACCTGCGGCCTTAATTGCCATAGGCGCATGTTCTCTTGAAGAACCGCAGCCAAAGTTTTTATTTGCCGCAAGAATATCTCCCTTTTTCACTTCCTTTACGAAATTTTTATCAATATCTTCCATACAATGTGCAGCCAATTCCTCTGCTTTTGATGAATTTAAGTATCTCGCAGGAATAATTACGTCAGTATCTACATTATCTCCATATTTAAAAGCATTTCCTTTTACTTTCATGTTCTATTCCCCCAATTCTTCCGGACTTGAAATTTTTCCTGTTATAGCACTGGCTGCAGCAACTGCCGGACTTGCAAGATAAACTTCTGATTTCACATGCCCCATTCTTCCTACAAAATTTCTGTTTGTTGTAGAAATACAACGTTCTCCTTCTGCCAGTATACCCATATAACCTCCCAGACATGGGCCACAGGTAGGGGTACTTACCACAGCTCCTGCTTCAATAAAGATTTTCAGCAATCCTTCTTCCAATGCCTGAAGATAAATTTTCTGTGTTGCCGGAATAATAATGCAGCGCACACCTTTTTTCACCTTATGGTTTTTCAGTATTTGAGCCGCACATCTTAAATCGTCAATTCTTCCATTGGTACAGGAACCGATAACTGCCTGATCAACTATAACATCATCCTGTATTTCATCAATTGTCTTTGTATTAGAAGGTAAATGGGGAAATGCTACTGTAGGTCTTAGTTTACTTAAGTCTATGGTATATTCCTCATCATAAACTGCATCTTCATCAGGCTCATAACGTTTATATGGTCTCTTAGAATGTTCTTTCATATACTGCTCTGTCTTTTCATCTACCGGAAAAATACCATTCTTAGCTCCTGCCTCAATTGCCATATTTGCAATCGTAAAACGATCGTCCATGGAAAGATTTCTCACACCTTCCCCTGTAAATTCCAGAGATTTATATAACGCTCCGTCAACACCAATTTTTCCAATAAGGTGCAAAATAACATCTTTACCACTTACCCATTTGGAAGGTTTTCCGATTAAATTGATGCGAATTGCGGAAGGAACTTTAAACCAAGCTTTTCCTGTTACCATCGCGGCTGCCATATCCGTACTTCCTACACCGGTAGAAAATGCTCCTAATGCTCCATAAGTACAAGTATGAGAGTCCGCTCCGATAATGGCATCACCAGCGACTGTCAAACCACTTTCCGGTAAAAGTGCATGTTCAATTCCCATTTCTCCAACATCAAAATAGTTGGTAATTTCATGGCGGGCTGCAAATTCTCTTACACATTTGCAGTTTTCTGCTGATTTAATATCTTTATTTGGAATAAAATGATCCATAACCAACGCAATTTTATCTTTATGAAAAACACCTTCTGCCTTCATTTTTTCCATTTCATGAATTGCTACAGGAGAAGTAATATCATTACCCAGTACTAAATCTAATTCTGCTTCAATTAACTGTCCTGCCTCTACTTTCTCAAGCCCTGCATGAGCTGCTAATATTTTCTGTGTCATTGTCATTCCCACAAAAGCCACCTCCAATTTATTTCTGCTATTGCCATTTTAGCATGAGGTTTGTTATACTAGAAATACATATTAAATATAAGAGCTATAACTTAAACTTATAAGGTGCAAAGGAGCAAAAAATATGGACCAAAATCTTTCTCTATATCGAGTATTTTATACTGTTGCAAATACAGGAAATATTTCGAAAGCTGCCTCCCGTCTTTATATCAGTCAACCGGCAATCAGCAAATCCATTCGCAAGCTGGAGGAGAATTTAGAAGTTTCTCTTTTTTCCCGCAATTCCAGAGGAGTACAATTAACAGAAGAAGGAGAGCTTCTATATCATTACGTTCAAAATGCTTTTTATTCTCTGGAAAAAGGAGAAACACAAATCAAAAAAATTCATGAACTGGGAATTGGACATATACATATCGGCGTATCTACTACCCTCTGTAAATACGTTCTTCTCCCCTATTTAAAAGAATTTATTGAAACCCACCCGCATATTCGTATTTCTATTGAATGTCAATCTACGAACCATACCTTACAGCTTTTAAAAGAAAATAAGATCGATTTAGGGCTTATTGGAAAACCTGAACGTCTATATCATACACATTTTGATTCACTTGGAAAAATCGAAGACATTTTTGTCTGTACCAAATCCTATATGGAACATCTCTCTAAACGCAGTGATTATCCCGAAAACCCTTTTCAATCAGCTACTTTAATGCTTTTAAATAAGGGAAATATGACAAGACAATACATTGATGACTACCTTGCTTCCTGTCATTTGGAAGCTGATAATCTGCTGGAAGTTTCCACTATGGATTTACTGATTGAATTTGCTAAAATTGGTATGGGAATTGCCTGTGTAATACGGCAGTTTGTAGAAAAAGAATTGGCAGATGGCACATTGATAGAATTCCCTCTTCCTATGTCGATTAATAAACGTGAAATCGGCTTTGCTTTATCAGAAAATCTGGAACAAAATCAAGCGGTAAAAGAATTTATACATTTCTATAGAAAAAGCACTTCTGACTGATATCAGAAGTGCCCTTTTTTATTAATTATCAATTAATTTTTCTTTTCCGTTCCAGCTATACAGTTTACGCAGTTCAGCACCAACTTCTTCTAACTGATGTTCTGCTTCTCTTCTTCTCATTGCACCAAAATGCATACATCCTGACTGATTTTCCAAAATCCAGTTCTTTGCAAATGTTCCATCCTGAATATCTGCCAAAATTTGTTTCATAGCTTTTTTGGTTTCTTCTGTAACAATCTTAGGTCCTGTAATATAATCACCAAATTCTGCTGTATTGGAAATGGAATAACGCATTCCTTTAAATCCGCTTTCATAAATCAAGTCTACAATCAGCTTCATTTCATGAATACATTCAAAATATGCATTTTCAGGTGCATATCCAGCTTCTACTAAAGTTTCAAATCCTGCTTTCATAAGAGCTGTAACACCACCACAAAGCACTGCCTGCTCTCCAAAAAGGTCAGTTTCTGTCTCTACTTTAAAGGTTGTTTCCAAAACACCTGCTCTTGCACCACCAAGTGCTGCTGCATAAGCCAGGGCTTTTTCTTTTGCTTTTCCTGTATAATCCTGCTGAACAGCTACCAGACATGGAGTTCCTCTGCCAATCTGATATTCGCTTCTTACTGTATGTCCCGGTGCTTTCGGTGCAATCATAGTTACATCTACATAAGCCGGTGGCTTAATCTGTCCGAAATGGATTGCAAAACCATGAGCAAACATCAGCATATTGCCTTCTTCCAGATTTGGCTCAATGTCTTCTTTATATAATTTTGCCTGTTTTTCATCATTAATTAAAATCATGATAATATCAGCTTTTTTTGCTGCTTCTGCCGCTGTATAAACTTCAAATCCCTGTTTTACTGCTTTATCCCAAGATTTGGAGCCTTCATATAAACCTACAATTACATTGCATCCGGATTCTTTTAAGTTTAACGCATGAGCGTGTCCCTGACTTCCATATCCGATAATCGCAATTGTTTTTCCTTCTAAAAGAGCTAAATTACAATCTTCCTGATAATAAATTTTTACTGCCATCTGTGTATTCCTCCTGTTTATGTAATAAAATTAAAACTCTTCCTCATCCTCTGAAAGATAGAAAATGTCATCGGAGCCTCTTGAAAGTCCGGCAATACCGGTTCTGGCTATCTCCAGAATTTCATAGCCATCAAGCAGGTCTATAAAAGCTTCCAGCTTCGATTTATTTCCAGTAAGCTCTACAATCATAGATTCCTTTTCCTACATCTATAATATTCGCTCTGAAAATATCTACAATCGCTGTAATCCCTGCTCGCTGCTCTGGTGAAACTCTGACCTTTACCAACATCAGCTCTCTGGTAACGCTTTGATCGTCTTTTAATACTTTTACAGAAAGAACATCTTCCAGTTTTTCTACCTGTCGTGTTATCTGCTCTAAAATCAACTCATCGCCTTTACATACAACTGTCATGCGAGTGTAGTTAGGGTCTGTGGTAATACCTGCCGATAAGCTGTCAATGTTATAACCCCGGCGACTGAACAAACCTGAAACTCTGCTCAACACACCGGCTGTATTTTCAACCAGAATAGATAATATTCTCTTGTTCATACAGCATCTTCTCCTCTGCCTTTTGGCTAACTTTTGTTGTCATTCTACCAACTATTAAAGGCTTTGTCAATGCAATCTGAACGCTATAACTAATTAGAATGTAATACATAACTCTGAATAATGATGTTACAACAAAAGCCTGACAGATTGTTCCGCACTATGTGCTCCCACAATCCGCCAGGCATCTTTTAAATTCCCCTGTCTCTTGCTGCTTTCATACGTGCCATAGCTCTTGCCAAAGATGCTTTAGAAACATAATATTCCTGCATACTTTGCTGCTGACGCAGTTGTTCCTCTGCTCTTTCTTTCGCTTCTTTTGCACGTTTCACATCAATGTCTTCCGGCTTTTCGATACTGTCTGCCAAAACCGTTACACGATTATTGATAATCTGAGCAAAACCGCCTCCCACAATGGCAATATGTTCTGTTCCGTCCTCTGTCTGAAAACGCATTTCTCCAGGAACAATAGCAATCATCATATCTGCATGGTGGGCTAAAATGGTAATACTTCCATCCTTTGCAGGGAGTGAAATACTTGTACCTCTGCCATGATAAAAATCTTTATCACTGGCGATTACATTTAAACCAAATGTTCCCATTTTTTCTCACTCCTTTGGACTAGGCATTCTGTTTTGCTTTTTCAATTACTTCATCAATAGTACCTACATTGAAGAAAGCATTTTCCGGATAGTCATCCATTTCGCCTTCCACGATCATCTTAAATCCACGAATAGTTTCTTTTAATGGTACATATTTTCCCGGAATACCAGTAAATACCTCTGCCACATGGAATGGCTGAGAAAGGAATTTCTGCAATTTTCTGGCTCTGGCAACTACTTTCTTATCTTCATCAGAAAGTTCTTCCATACCTAAAATTGCAATAATATCCTGTAATTCTTTATATTTCTGAAGGTACTCCTGCACCTTTCTGGCAACTTCATAATGTTCCTGTCCTACTACATCTGCCTCCAGAATACGAGAAGTAGATTCCAACGGATCTACGGCAGGATAAATACCCTGCTCTACAATCTTTCTGGATAATACGGTAGTTGCATCCAAATGCGCAAAAGTTGTAGCAGGCGCCGGGTCAGTCAAGTCATCCGCAGGCACATAAACTGCCTGCACAGAAGTAACAGAACCATTCTTTGTAGAAGCAATTCTCTCCTGTAATTCACCCATTTCCGTAGCCAGCGTAGGCTGATATCCAACTGCAGAAGGCATACGTCCTAAAAGAGCGGATACCTCTGAACCAGCCTGAGTAAAACGGAAAATATTATCAATAAATAAAAGTACATTCTGATGTTCTTTATCGCGAAAATATTCAGCCATGGTAAGTCCCGTCTCAGCAACACGCATACGTGCTCCCGGTGGCTCATTCATCTGTCCGAATACCAGAGCTGTTTTCTCCAGAACTCCGGATTCCTTCATTTCACTCCAAAGATCATTTCCCTCTCTGGAACGCTCTCCTACTCCTGTAAAAATAGAATAGCCACCATGTTCTGTAGCAATATTACTGATAAGTTCCTGAATAAGAACTGTTTTACCTACTCCGGCACCACCAAAAAGACCGATTTTTC
>ENA-OQCW01000965-OQCW01000965.1-human-gut-metagenome-genome-assembly--contig:-NODE-965-length-13184-cov-2.941717_pt1 | contig 13184 bp, 17 predicted proteins | sample MGYA00242767_ERZ504593 | MGnify/ENA primary metagenome ERZ504593 (study PRJEB26092, sample SAMD00036307) | human gut metagenome | host: Homo sapiens | study: EMG produced TPA metagenomics assembly of... | reverse complement strand
AGATAGCATCCAAAGAGTACCGGGGACTTGGAATTACGACGGCATTATCTCCTCAGATCGATCTCTGCACGGAACCTCGCTGGAAACGATTTGCTGGAAGCATCGGAGAGAGTTCCAAGCTTGGAGCGGATCTCGCGCGGGCGTACTGTGATGGCTTCCAGACATCAGAAGGAGACAGCGAGATCACGGATGGATGGGGATATGAAAGTGTGAATACTATGGTAAAACACTGGCCAGGCGGAGGCGCGGTAGAAGGCGGAAGGGATGCTCATTTTTGGTTCCGGAAAATATTCTGTGTATCCAGGTGATAATTTTGAAGAGCATCTGCTTCCATTTACAGAAGGCGCTTTTAAAACTCCATGGCAAAACAGGAAAGGCAAGTTCGGTCATGCCATATTATACAGCGGTATACGGAAAAGCAGGTAATTATGAGAATGCAGGATCTGGTTACAGCAAATATCTAATTACAGATCTTCTAAGAAACACCTATCATTATGATGAAGTGGTATGTACAGACTGGTCTATCACAGAAGATGCATCTACACTGGAAAATCTGTACGGAGGAAAATGCTGGGGAGCAGAAAAACTGACGAGAGGAGAGAGGTGCTATCGTATTTTGATGGCGGGTGTCGATCAGTTTGGCGGATTAAATGAAAAAGAACCAGTTCTTGATGCATACCGTATCGGTGTAAAAGAACATGGCGAAACCTTTATGAGAAAACGTTTGGAACAGTCTGCTGTCCGGCTTCTGAAAAATATATTCCGTGTGGGACTGTTTGAGAATCCATATTTAGACCCGGAAGTATCCGCAAGAACGGTTGGTTGTGCAGAGTATATGGAAGAAGGATTTGCCGCACAGAAAAAATCAATTGTCATGTTGAAAAACAAAGAAAATGTACTTCCGTTGCAAAAGAAAATGAAAGTCTATGTCCCGAAAATCCACTGGCCGGAAAGTGTAGACTGGATGTGCCAGAAAATGGAGGAGCACTGGGACAGTCCAATTTCCCAAGAACTGCTGGAGAAGTATTTCACAGTGACGGATCATCCAGAAGAGGCGGATGCAGCAATTTGTATCATTCGTCAGCCTGATGGCGCTGCATTTGGACTTGCAGGTGGATATGATGTCAGTGATAAAGAAGCCGGCGGAAATGGGTATCTTCCAATCAGCCTGCAATATCGCCCATACACTGCCGTTTACGCGCGGGAACATAGCATTGCCCAAGATCCAAATGATGAGTTCCCAGATAGAACTTACCGTGGAAAGACCGTAACAGTCAATAATGAAGATGATTTGGATCTTGTTTTACATACAAGAGAGCTCATGGGAGAAAAACCAGTGATCGTTTGTGTGAATATGCTTGGTCCAATGGTAGTAAAGGAGTTTGAAGCAGCGGCAGATGCGATTGTTGCGATGTTTGGTGATCTGTCAAATGCACTGCTGGAGGTGCTCAGTGGTAACTTTGAACCGGAAGGACTCCTTCCAATGCAACTTCCGGCAGATATGCGCACCGTGGAAGAACAGCAGGAAGATGTTCCGTTTGATATGGAATGCCACAGAGATACCGAGGGGCATATCTATGATTTTGGTTATGGAATGAACTGGCAGGGTGTCATTGCAGATGATCGTGTCAGAACGTATGGACATCATTTGCCGAAAGAAAACTAGCTAGGAGACGTTGAAGACTGGCAGCTTTTTCTTGAAAAAGGGAAAAAATTCGATTATAATATAAGTTCATATGAAGCGGGCAGATACTGTGAGATCTCTTTTGGCAGAATGCATACAGTTTCTGTCCGCTATTTAGCAGAGAAAGGAAAAGATTATGAGAGAACAGAATCGAAATAAGAATCAAGAAATTGAAGAAATTCTTGAACAAATGGATTTGAGTCAGCCGGCACCGGAAACAGAGCCGATGCGTCAATATTGGTTTATGAAGAAAGCACGCGAACTGGTGAAAGAACAGTCTGAAAAACTGGGTCGTCCCCTGACAGCGTGCACGACAACATTTGGCTGCCAAATGAATGCGCGGGATTCCGAAAAACTTCTTGGAGTATTAGAGCAAATCGGATACCAGGAAGAAACAAACGAGGAGGAAGCGGATTTTGTCATCTACAATACATGCACTGTGCGGGAAAACGCTAACATGCGCGTATATGGAAGACTTGGACAGTTAAATCGAGTGAAAAACAAAAGCCGCATATGTTGATCGGGCTTTGTGGCTGCATGATGCAAGAACCGGAAGTTGTGGAGAAGATCCAAAAAAAGCTACCGGTTTGTAGACCTGATTTCGGAACACACAATATTATAAATTTGCAGAGTTGATCGTGACACGGCTGGAATCACAGCGCATGGTCATTGATATTTGGAAAGATACAGACAAGATTGTGGAAGATCTCCCGAGTGAGCGGAAATTTTCCTTCAAATCCGGTGTCAATATTATGTTTGGCTGTAACAACTTCTGTAGCTACTGTATCGTGCCGTATGTGCGTGGACGTGAACGCAGCAGAAATCCGGAAGATATCATCCGTGAGATCCAAGGGCTCGTGGCAGATGGCGTCGTAGAAGTGATGCTGCTTGGTCAGAATGTAAATTCTTACGGAAAGACACTGGAACATCCGATGACCTTTGCACAGCTTCTTACCGAAATTGAGAAGATCGAGGGATTGGAACGAATTCGTTTTATGACATCTCATCCAAAGGATCTCTCTGACGAATTGATTGAAGTGATGAAACATTCTAAGAAAAATCTGCAAACACCTTCATCTGCCGGTGCAGTCAGGAAGTACAGAGATCTTAAAGAAGATGAATAGACGCTACACAAAAGAACAGTATCTGGAACTTGTGCGTAAGATCAAAGAAGCTGTGCCGGATATTTCGCTGACAACGGATATTATTGTTGGATTTCCGGGAGAGACAGAAGAAGATTTCCTGGAGACAATGGATGTTGTAAAGAAGGTTCGCTATGACAGTGCATTTACATTTATCTACTCTAACGGACAGGAACACCTGCGGCAGCGATGGAAAAATCAAGTTCCGGAAGATGTTGTCAAAGACCGTTTTGACAGATTGCTAAAAGAAGTGCAGAGCATCTCGGCGGAAGTATGCAGTGTGCATGAAGGAACGACACAGTCTGTTCTTGTAGAGGCAGTCAATGACCATGATCCTGCGCTTGTTACTGGAAGACTCAGCAACAATATCCTTGTACATTTTCCGGGAGAAAAAGAGTTGATTGGGAAAATTGTGTCGGTGCGACTGGATGCATGTAAAGGATTTTGATTATATTGGAACCCGTGTATAGTGGGTTCCTTTTGTGATGTCATAATTTTCAGATTTTGTCCACAATTAAAAGGAGAATTGTGTGACAGGAGAGAGACGATTGGAAAAAGTAAGTGAATATTTGTTTTTGTGGGCGCTTGGCGGTACGATTTATTATGAATTTGAAATGATCTTCAGGGGGTTTTCTCACTGGTCCATGTTTGTGCTGGGAGGAATCTGCCTCTGTTTCATTGCATGGCAAGGGAAAATGGTTCACTGGAGAGATCCTCTTTGGCGCCAGACGGTTCGCTGCGTGATCTTTGTGGCAGCAGGAGAATTTTTCACCGGGATCATTGTAAATAAATGGCTCAGACTCAATGTATGGGATTATAGTGATCAGCCGATGCAGCTGTTTGGTCAGATCTGTGTTCCTTTCTGATTTATTTTTTCGGGGCTTTGCGTTATCGGAATATTTCTGAGCAGTTTCCTTCTGCATATTCTGTATGGGGAAGAAAAACCATCGTTCCATATTTTGTAGGTGCAATTTTCTGCTGTTTTGCATGGGAAGGCATTGTTGAAAATTTGTATTCAGAATTATAGAGAGATAGCAGCAAACAAAGAACACTTTATTTTTTGATTGAAAACATGTTGATAGGAGGGATAAAAAAATGATTCTGTCAGGAAAGGAAATTTTAAAACACATAGGGAAAGAGATCCAGATTGAGCCGTTTGATGAGAATAGATTAAATCCTAACAGTTATAATCTGTCATTGGCAAATGAACTGCTTGTCTATGAAGATGAGGTTTTGGATATGAAAAAGGATCATGCCGTCAGAAAGATAGTAATTCCCGAGGAGGGTCTTCTGTTGGAACCACATAAACTATATCTTGGACGGACGAACGAATTTACAAAAACAGAAGGGTTTGTGCCAATGCTAGAGGGTCGCTCCTCTACGGGACGTCTCGGGCTTTTTATCCATGTGACAGCAGGATTTGGAGATGTTGGTTTTGCAGGCTACTGGACATTAGAAATTTTTTGTGTACAGCCAATCCGGATTTATCCGAATGTAGAAGTCTGCCAAATCTATTACCACGATATTCATGGAGAGTATGACTGTTATCAGAGTGGAAAATATCAGAATAACAAAGGAATCCAGTCCAGTATGCTGTACAAAGATTTTTTAAAATAGGAATCAGTAATATAGAAGACACAAAGAATGAGGATACATTTGGGAGGAAAAAGATGCATCAGATTTTTGTATATGGAACACTTTTAAAGGGGATGTACAATTATGAGATTTACTGCAGCGCAGAGGACTCATACCATCAAAAAGCCTATGTAGATGGGCTTCTTTATAGTCTGAAAGGAAGAAGATATCCGGCGCTGATCGAGGGGAAAGAAAGAATTGCCGGAGAGATACACGAAGTATCTGAACAGACATTAAAGAAGATTGATGAGTTGGAAAGCTATTTTGGGGAAGGACACCCGGAGAATGAATATGATAAAAAGTTTGTAATGGCATATGCAGAAGACGGAAGCGAAATCGGAGAGGTTCCAGTCTATTTTTACAACATTAGAAACGAGAAAAACAGAGCACTGTTAGATCAGAGAATCACATGTAACGATTATCGAAAATATGTGGAGTAGCAGAACTATGAAATTGGAGAAGAAATACTACATATTTACTGCTGGTTTGACCATATTATCCATTTTGATGGCAATAGCAAATACAGCACAGCCGTTGATCGTGGAACAATTTATTAATCAGTTAGGCAAATCTGAGCAGAACGTATTATTTTGGGCTGCAATTTATTTCCTGTCGATCATTGTTATTCTGACAGTGGAAATGATACGAAAACTTGGGGAAGCGAAATATGTTGCAAGCCTGAAAGACTGGTTCCGGGTAAAAGTCAGCAATGGAATCCTGAATAGAACCGCACAGCAATTTGCTGAGTCTGCACCGCAGGAATATATTTCCCTGATGAACAACGAAGTACCGGCGGTGGTAGAGAAGTATTATGTGAAATCGTAAATTTGATTTTCAGGTATTGTCAATTTGTTTACCTGTACGGTATTGATAAAGATTTATTTCCCACTGGCAGCAATTTCGGCAAGGGGCGAGTATTCTGATTGCGGTGACGCCATTCTTCTTTAGAAAAGAAGATGCAAGCAAAAGACAGACAAGAAGTTTGAAAGTCTGGCACAATTTAATGTGAAATTCTCAGACGTTGTTTTGGACATAGTGAAATCCGTATCCAGCAGATAAAAAAGCGATTGGAAATATTGTGAATCTGGCATCCCATAAAAGCGAAAAAAGTGAGTTTGCTTATGAAAAGGTTCAGGCGTATTCTGAAATTGTGATGGGGTTTATTTCGTTTATGGGGACATTTCTGATCATCACACTTGGAGGCTATCAGGTGCATGAGGGGAAGCTAAACGTAGGGAGTCTATTCGCGGCGATTCAGCTATCAGATCAGCTTATCATGCCAATCCTCGGAATTTCCACATCACTTAACTCCATTATTTCCACACGGAAAGTAAAGGCAAAATTATTTACATACGCAAGCGTAGAGGAGAAGAAATCCAGCGCTGATTTGGGCGAACTGCAAAGCATTTCCATTGAACATATGACATTGAATTTTGGAGATAGATATATTTTCAAAAATTATACAAAGTGTTTTGAGAAGAATGAAAAAATATTTGATCATCGGTCAAAACGGAAGTGGAAAGAGTACGCTGATCCATGCCATTGTAAATAGCCTAGACACAAAGGCTGCAACTTTGACTGGAACGATCCGCATGAATGGGAAAAAACAGGAGGATGTTTCCGATGAAGACTTATTTAGAAATCTTACCATTGTATCACAGGTTCCATATATGTTTTCGGGAACAGTGAAAGATAACATCACACTATTTGGAAAAGAGGATGTAAAAAACCTCAGCAATTACTCAATGTTGGTCGATGACAGTTTTTGGAAATTAATTGATGATGACAGAGATATTTCAAATGAAAGTACGCATATTTCTAACGGTGAGCGCGAAAAGATTGCCCTGTTACGTGCGCTTATGCGGCAAAATAGCTGGCTCATTCTAGATGAGGCAACAGCAGCGCTGGATAAAAAGAGTAAACAGATATTTGAGAAGTATATTTTAGATAGGGACGATATGACCGTTCTCCATATCTCGCATAATTTCCAGGAAGAGGATGCAAAAATGTATGATGAGATTATCGTTATCGGAGAATAGTTTCCTTTTCAAAAGAGGTTATGCTTTTTATCATGAAAAATGGAACCTTTGTACTTATCTTATTTTTTGGGAGGATCATAGATGTCAACAGGGATAATGATTATTGGGCCATCAGGAAGTGGAAAAACTACATTGGGCAGATTTGTCGCCGCTCAGCTAGGCTACCCTTACTTTGATGTGGACGATTATATTTGGAGAAAAGATACTAAAGAACCATATACTGTTATGTATAGTCATGAAGAAAAGATTAGCAGATTGAGCAATGATATTTTGCCCTATGAATATTTTGTGATGGCTGGTTCGATGAGTTCTTTCCATTATGCATTTGATGATAAGTTTGAGATGATGGTTTTTCTTTATGTCGAACCTGACATTCGTGTACAGCGAGTACATAACCGCGCATTGGAACATTTTGGAGGAAGAATACTCGAAGGCGGCGACTTGTATGAAAATCATATGCGATTTTTAGAAAGTAATCGCCGCTACGAGAAGGATGGTTCTCCAAATCTGCATGGGCAGAGAAAATGGATGGATGAAATGTCTTGCCTGAAGTTGGAATTGGACGGGACAGATAGTCTTGAAAATAATGCAAACATCATTATTGAAAAATGGAAAGGATTAGGAAGATAAAGTGGATTTCAGAGGCTTTATCTTCCAGTTATTTACTATATTTTTTCACCACAATGTGGACATTTATTAGAAAAAATCGTATGCCAATACATGCGATGCCCACAGAAATCACAGGTATTTAGTGGTGATACTAATGGCATAACTAAAATACATTGTAATAACAATAAAAATGTAAATGTCCTGTTTCCCCAAGGTTCTGATATGAAAAATACCAAAATTAAATCGAAAATAGAATACACAATTCCTATTCTCCATGCGAAAATTCCTATTTTTCGTAAATTCCCTCCGTAAACCATGATGGAGACTAGCAAAGTATATATAAAACATCTAAAGAAAAATGATATGTTCATAATGGTTTCTCCTAATGACTGACAATTACCGGATGATTAAAAAATATATTCCGCATACGTATTGTCCTAAAAAATAAGTATGACTGGAATCTAAGAAAATCTACATTTGTGTGTTCTTCCACCATGTCTGATCCAACATTTTCTTTATACATCAATCAAGGGTACTTTTGCCACCGTATTTAAGTAAACTGTACATAAATTATTTGTAAAAGGTACAATCAAAATACTAGTTAACATCTGGAAATGCTTGAAAGTAAGGGAAAATGATTGATAGTAAGTGTTTAACACCGATGATATTGATTTGGTTTATAAAAATTTTATTGAAAATAATATAGAATGTTTATCGGGACCTCAATATTTCGATTTTACAGCACAAGGATTTGGTAAAAGTAAAGCTTTTTACTTTAAAGAGCCTGACGGAATTATACTTGAAATGATGCAAAATGGAAGACCGGTAAATGGAGCTGCAGGGACTGAAGAGTGTTGTAAAAGGTGAATAAAGAAAGTCTGTGGAAGTGTATATAGTATTCAGAACACCACAATTAGAATAATAATTTGTTAGGGGAGCTGTTGGGAAATAAATTTCTGACAGCTTTTTCGGTGTAAATTTATAATTAACAATTTTGAAACAAATCTCAAACAATTTTCAAATAAATAAAAGATAGATTAATAAGATGTAAAATGCTATTATTTATAAAAATAGATTGTAGAAGAAAGGGAAAAAGATGATCCATATTCTTGTAGTAGATGATGATAAAAATTTAAACCAGACGGTTTGTACCTATTTAAACGATTGCGGTTTCGAGGCAAAAGGAGTTTTAAGTGCAACGGAGGCGTATGATGAGATGTATAACAATCTCTATGAACTGATTATCTCAGATATTATGATGCCGGAAATTGATGGCTTTGAATTCGCAGAGACTGTGCGTCAGGTGAATAGACAAATCCCAATTCTTTTTATGTCTGCAAAAGACGATCTCCATCCAAGCGTAAGGGATTTCTTGTTGGAATTGATGATTATATGGTAAAACCGGTTGAACTAGCAGAGCTTGAGATGCGTGTCAGGGCACTGCTTCGAAGGGCAAATATTGAGATGGAGCGTAAGTTAGTAGTTGCGAATCTCGAACTTGATGCAGATGGTATGACAGCATCTATTGATGGTGAGGAAATTTCGATTACGACAAGGGAATTTCATATTCTATATAAGCTACTGTCTTATCCGAAGAAAACATTTACAAGGGCACAGCTGATGGATGAATTCTGGGGAATCGATTCAGGAACAAGCCTTCGCGCGGTGGATGTCTATATTACAAAGCTCCGTGATAAATTTTCTGCCTGCAATGGATTTGAAATAAAAACAGTGAGAGGACTTGGATATAAGGCAGTATTGTTGTAATGGAAAGAGGAAGGTGTTGTTAAAATGAAAAAAGGAGAAAAGAGAGGCGAGATAAAATCAGACCGTTTTCCAGCGTCCTTATTTTGGGTATATTTGATAGTACTGTTTTTGATGTCAGGATTTCACACGGGAATTATTGTTTTAGCGAACACACTTGAATGGAATAAAATCATTCAGGTTGTGATAGCGATTTTGTATTGGTCCTTCGTGGCAGTCGGATTGACTCTTTTTACCAGAAATAAAATTCAGAAAAACTATGAGAAACCGATGCATGATCTTGCAGAGGCAACAAAAAAATTTCAAAAGGGGATTTCTCTGTATATGTTCCAACGATCAATACGTCAGATCGTTTAGATTATCTAGATATCATGATCATTGATTTTAATAAAATGGTGGAGGAACTGGGCAGTATCGAGACATTAAAGACAGATTTCTTTTCAAATGTTTCCCATGAGATCAAAACCCCACTTGCGATTATCCAGAATAATGCGGAGCTGCTTTGCATGGAAACGGAGCCTAAAAAACAAAAAGAATATGCAGAGATTATCTTTCAGACAACGAAACGTCTGTCAGAGTTGATTAGTAATATTTTAAAACTAAATAAACTGGAAAAACAAGCAATCGTGCCGATGACAGAAGAGTACGATCTCTGCGGACAGTTAGCAGAGTGTGCCCTGAATTATGAAGCAATATGGGAGAAAAAAGGCATCGAATTTGATGCGGATATGGAAGATCATGTAAAAATCACAGCAGATGCATCTTTAATGGAGTTGGTCTGGAATAATCTTCTTTCAAATGCGGTGAAGTTCACAGAGCCAGGAGGAAGGATAAAGCTGACGGAATGGTCAGGGGAAAAGCAGATTTGTGTATCTGTGGAAGATAATGGATGCGGAATGTCAGAAGAAACCCAAAAACATATTTTTGAAAAATTTTATCAGGGAGACACTTCCCATGCCATGGCTGGAAATGGTCTTGGATTAGCACTTGCAATGCGTGTACTTCAACTGAATGATTATCGGATAGAAGTGGAAAGCAGTCCAGGATCCGGAAGTAAATTTACGGTGTTGATACCGAAGGGAGAAAAAAAAGAACATGAATAAATTTGAAAGTTATGATTACCTGAAGGTGACAGTGGAAGAAACAAGGCTATCACATTATATAGATGGATATGAATGTTTTGGTTGGAAGTTAGACCCTAATATTCCTCTGGAAGTGAATGGCGCAAAAGCAGTGGTCCATTTTAAACGCAGCAGGGCGATTTTAAATAAGGTGGAATTAACCAGACTTCAAAGTCATTTTGAAGCATGTCAGAGAGACCTGGAAGCATTAGAAGGCTCAGCAGTTTCTTTAGCAACAAGCGCGGGAATCGGAGCCGGAATTTTGGGATGTGCATTTGTTGCCGGAGCTGTTTTTGCTGTTACAGCAGAAACACCAATAATCTGGCTTATGATCCTACTCGCAATTCCTGGATTTATCCTATGGGGAGCCGCATATCCGATTTATAAATATGTAAAAATGAAAAGAATTGAAAAAGTAGAGTCTCTGATGGAAGCAAAGCTTGATGAATCAGAGGAGGTCTGCAAGAAAGGACATGCACTGCTGTAAAAAAATGAAACTCAAACTTCATGCACGATTCGAATGTGGGAAGTTTGAGTTTTTTAACAATTTGACAACAAAACGGAAGCAATACGAAAACAATTTCCTCTTAAGATACAGATATCAAATGAAACAAACAACAAAAAAGAGAGGAAATGTAAAATGAGCAGAACATTATATTTAGTAACAGGAGCAGCCGGTTTTTTGGGAAGTCATATATGCAGACAGCTATTAGACAGGGGTGAGAGCGTTAGAGCATTTGTTTTAAAAGGGGATCCAGCTGTAAAATATATCCCGGAAAAAGTAGGAATTGTAACTGGAGATCTCTGTGATATTAATTCATTGGAAAATTTCTTTAAGGTTCCAGATGATACACAGACGATCATTCTTCATGTTGCGAGTATGGTAACGGTGAATCCGGATTATAATCAGAAACTTATGGACATCAATGTTGGCGGAACAAAAAATATCATAGAAAAATGTTTAGAACATCCGGAGTGCAAAAAAATGGTCTATGTAAGTTCGAGCGGAGCAATCCCAGAGCTTCCAAAGGGACAGAAAATAAGAGAAGTAAAACAGTTTGATTCGGAAAAGGTCGTGGGCTGGTATAGTAAGACGAAAGCGATGGCAACACAGGCAGTACTTGATGCAGTGAAAAAAGAAGGATTAAATGCGTGTGTGGTACATCCAAGCGGAATCTTGGGTCCACAGGATTATGCAATAGGAGAAACAACCGGCACAATTATTAAGATTATTAATGGTGAAATGCCAGTTGGTATGAGGGGAAGTTTTAATCTCTGTGATGTAAGAGATCTTGCTGCAGGATGTATTGCAGCTGCAGATAAAGGACGTACAGGAGAATGTTATATTCTTGGCAATGAGGAAGTGACACTCAAAGAAATGTGTGAACTCTTAGATAAAGATCTGCATTGTGGAACCTGTAAATTATATCTTCCACTCGGACTGGCAAAGCTACTTGCAAAGCAGATGGAAAAAAAGGCAGAAAAAAACCGGTAAAAAGGCATTAATGACAACATTTTCTGTTTATAATCTGGAACGCAATAATACATTTGACTATTCTAAGGCCAAGAAAGAACTTGGATATCATACAAGAAGCTATGCAGAGACACTTCATGATGAGGCAGTGTGGTTAAAAGAAGAAGGGAAAATCGGATAAAATACGTTATTATATGAGCAAAAGTGTGGAAAATCAGGTTCCATAACAGGAGGTTATAGTCAGATGAAAAAGGTATGTGTAGTGACAGGAGGCGGATCCGGTATTGGATTTGCAACAGCAAAGGAAGTAGCAGAAAAAGGATATTATGTGATTCTGGTTGGACGAAATAAGAAAAAATTAGAAGGTGCAGTGGAAATACTAAGAACTCTGGGGGGCGAAGCAGAAGCATACCGTTGTGATGTATCAGACAGAGAAAATTGTTTTACACTTGCAAAGCGTGCATCTGAATGTGGAAAAGTAAAGGCAGTCCTCCATATTGCGGGAATGAGTCCGCACATGGGAGATGAGGAAAAAATAATGCAGGCAAATGCAATGGGAACTATCAATATCAATGATGCATTTTATGGAGTAATCGCAGAAGGCGGCTGTGTGATCGATACAAGTTCTACATCTGCTTACATGGCACCAGCTTTTATCATGCCAAAGAGAATATATCCACTGGCCTGTAAAGACAGGGAACTCTTCTTTCGTAAGATTATGAAAAGAGTGAATTTATTCCCCAAAGAAAACGAGAGAAGGTGTTGCATATAGCATCAGCAAACACTTTACCATCTGGTTTGCAAAACAGGATGCGGCGCGTTATGCAAAAAAGAATGCGAGAGTATTAAGCATCACTCCGGGAAACTTTGAAACACCATTAGGAAATCTGGAAAAAGAGGAAGCGTCCACATATTTGAAATTTGCAGCAATCAAAAGAAATGGAAGACCGGAAGAGATTGCACTGCTTTACGCTGCCTTGATCGATGAACGGATGAGCTATCTGACAGGCGTGGATATTCTTTGTGATGGGGGCTGTATTGCAGGCGGAGCCAGTGCATTTGCAAGGTAAAGTATCTTTTAATAATTATTAGGTCTTTCCTAAAGTAAGTTTGCAGAATGAATTGGTGTAGAATAGAAAAGCGATACCTGCATTTCTATCCAATGAAATGTATGCTTATGGTTGCTATTCCGATTACCACATCGATTATATGGCGATTTTACAGAAATAGCAAAGATCCCAATTCTAAAAAACGAATGTTTTATGAGTTTACAGGAGTCGAATTTGATGAATATTTGAAAAATGTGCATCAAATTCGACTCCAGAAGGAGATGTATTCCCTGATTTTCCGGATGAGAATATCATCATGGGTAAACAAAAACATCTGATTAAGTTTGATATTATTTTTGAGGACTGTCCAGATAATGTTTTTCGTAGCACTAGCTCCTTTCCTGTGCTTATGAGAAGGCCATGGAATAATGACGTAACAGGCTTACTGAGTGTTAATAATTTGGAAGACTTTTTGCAGTTGATCTATCAAATTAAAAGTTCTATTCCTGGAATCACAAACGAACTTCATACCCCAGCAGTAGTTGCATTAGTTGGTCCTTATAAAGACGTTGAAGATAAATATTCAAGACTTCTATTCTGTGATATTAATACCGTGTTACAGGCATCCAATGCATCCACGCTGTCGGCGCAGTACAGCTGCATATAT
>ENA-OQCW01000962-OQCW01000962.1-human-gut-metagenome-genome-assembly--contig:-NODE-962-length-13211-cov-2.466600_pt1 | contig 13211 bp, 13 predicted proteins | sample MGYA00242767_ERZ504593 | MGnify/ENA primary metagenome ERZ504593 (study PRJEB26092, sample SAMD00036307) | human gut metagenome | host: Homo sapiens | study: EMG produced TPA metagenomics assembly of... | reverse complement strand
AAATTATCTCATTACAAGCATACTCGGATTTTCTTGCCTCTGTCATCTTTCCTGCATTTATACCACTCATCCAACTTTAAGTATAATTCAGGCATAGCACCATAGGTTCCCCCAATTGCACCCTCTGCCCCGATAACACGTCCGCTCATAAACTGCTCATCAGGACCATAAAGATAATGTACTCAGCTCCTGCAGCCTGCTTAAACATTTGGATATCCCTGTACCGGCATAGAGGAAATTCTTGACACCAATGACGTTGGGATTTTTCCTCATCTCTGCAAATAAATTCTGTGTAAGTGCAACACCAGCAAGCTGAGGTATGTTATAAATTACAAAGTCTGTGTTCGGTGCCGCTGCACTAATGGCATTCCAATACTGTGCAATAGCATATTCCGGTAAGTGAAAATAGATGGGAGGAATTGCAGCGATTGCATCTACCCCCAGCCCTTCTGCATGTCTGGCAAGCTCCTGACTGTCCTTCGTGTTATTGCAGGCCACATGGGCAATAACTGTAAGTTTACCTTCCGCTACTTTCATAACATTCTCAAGTACAATCTTACGGTCTTCCACACTCTGATAAATACATTCTCCGGAAGAACCGTTTACATAGACACCTTTTACCCCTTTTTTTACAAAATATTTTGTCAGTCCCTGTACACCTTCTGGACTAATGTTTCCTTCTTTGTCATAGCAAGCATAAAATGCCGGAATCACACCTTTATATTTCTCAAGATTTCTCATCGTTTTGCTCCTTTGCTTCATAAAAGCCATTCATTTTGTTTTCTCTCCTAGCGTTCCATTTCCTCTACAAATGATTTTGTGATTAACTGTGGTCTTGTGATAATCGAACCAACTACAACGCTGTACGCACCAAGTTCAATGACATGCCTTGCCTTTTGGGGTGTATTGATATTTCCTTCAGCAATTACCTTGTGTTTGACTCCTGCAATAATTTCTCTCAGAATTTCAAAATCATTCTTCTCTAGTTTTATCTCCCTTACTCTGCTCCGTATAACCGACTAGAGTGGTCCCAATAAAATCAAAGCCAAGATCATCTGCATGAAGGGCTTCTTCTATGGTAGAACAGTCCGCCATCCAAAGCTGATTAGGATATTTTTCTTTCACTTCGTGGAAGAATTCATCCAAAGTCTGATTGCTCGGACGTTTGGATATGGTTGCATCCATTGCAATAATATCCGGTTTCACTTCCATCAATTCTTCTATTTCCTTCATTGTTGGAGTAATATAAACTGCACTGTCTTCATAATCCCTCTTTACAATACCAATGATTGGAAGATCCACTTTTGACCGAATCTCTTTAATATCTTCTTTTGAATTCGCACGGATTCCTCTCGCTCCGCCTTCCTTTGCTGCCAGTGCCATTCTTCCCATGATAAAAGAAGAATGTAGTGGTTCATTCGGCAATGCCTGGCATGATACAATCAATTTTCCCTTCAGATTTGCCACTTTCTGATACATCTCTTTTCCTCCTTGGATTTAACTTCCGTATCATTCAATTTCCTCTTTATGAAAATAAGCGGTCACGGTATATACCGCCTATTTTCTTTAATTATCAGGAATATTACATCTTATGGTTGAACTTTCAGTTCATCAATATTAAACCTCTCATATTTCAATATATTTTTCAGATGCAATTCATTTCTTGACCAGGAATCATATTTTTCATATAAAAGCCCAATCTCGCCATCCGGAAGCTCTGTCAGACAGGAATAAGAGTAGCCCATTTGAGGGGTATCCACAGAATAGCAATATTTCCAATCTACAGAATACTTATCTTTTCCGGAATTTCCTGTTTCGCTGATCAAACCAATCCATATCTTTCCATTTTTTCTGCCATTGGTCGCATTTGGTGCTGATAGTAAGATAGCAGGCTTTCCATCAACAGGCTTTGAATAATTAATCACTGACAACTGCGTTCCATACCCTGTTGTTGCAATTTCTGTTAGTGGAACTCGCTCACTCCAGGTTTCTCCTCCATCTGTACTCATCACTTGTGCAATATATCCTGATCCTGTACGCAGATAAGTTTTCAAGGAACCATCCGGCATTTCTACGATCTGTGCTTCTGCGGTTGCCCCACCTGTATTCTGGTCTGCTTCTACGTATGTCCAGTTATCTCCATGGTCATCACTATACATAAATCCCAGTTCTGCAGATGATTTCGAATACAATGGAACAATCAATCTTCCGGCATGTTCTCCATTTGCTATCTGTTTGCCTACACCTGGTCCCAATACGAGAAATTTTGATTCCTCTGGCTTAAAGGTACTTACAATCTGTAAATCAGACCAGGTTTCTCCCTCATCATCTGAGTATTTCATTGCCAAATAAGTTGTTGGGAATACTTTAAAATCTGCATCTTTATAAAAAACATTCATATTTACGTCCGTGTCTGTCTGTGTTTCCAACAACTTTGTACCTTCAAAATTGTAATCATACTGTTTACATAGCATGGCATTTCCATTTTTGTACAGATTATATTCACCATCAACACTATATTCAGTTGCTGAATTTGTAGTATCGTTATAAATGGTTCCATTTTCTCTTACAGAGTAATCATACGTTCCTGCCGCATCATCCTTCCAGTGCAATTTCAAATATTTCTTCCCATCAACCTCTTTAAATCCAGAACCTACGGAAGCGTTGGAACTTCCAATTCCTGCCGGCATCATATCAGCAAAAAAAGAAATACCCGATGTGTTTCCTTATCCTCTAAAAGTACCGGATCTATGTAGGAAGCACTCCCTTGTATCTGTACATTCTTGCCCACCGAATCCCGTGGCCAGTCTATGTTCTTTGCTACATAATCGTCAAACTTCAATGGCAATGTCGGCTGTCCCCACGTTTTTCCACCATCTGTACTTTTCGCAAATGCTGTATTGATCTTACTTTTTGCATCATGGGTGCCACCATATCTTGCATCTGCTGCTGCAATCACTGTACCAGAATCCAACGCCAAAAGGGATGGGATTCGGAAATAGTTGGATTTTGTAGCATCTCCTGCATAAAAGATATTCTCTGCATATATAGTCTTTCCTGTCACAGCAATAAGTTCATCATCAGAAAGTACATCCTGATATACCTGCATTCTCTCTATGGAACCTCCAAATGGATAGGCAACGGTTCCCTGACGCATGGTACCGCCCAGCATTACATTGTCTACTCCTGTAATATCACTGATAAACTTAAATGCCTCCTGATCCAGCGTTGCTATTAATTCGCCATTTGCAAACAGCTTGTACTGTTTATTTTCTTTGTCCGCTTTTAATGCAACTGTGTTGGATACTCTTTCCCCCTTATAACTACCACGCACAGCAGCCGGGCAATCCAGCGTATATTTAAACTCGCCATCTGTATTTCTCAATTCCATGCCTACGCCGCCTGCATTTGTGATATATAAGTGGAAATGTCTATCCTGATTTCCTTTTGTACCATTTCCCACACTCAATAACGATTGAATCGCATTTTCACTGGTTGTTTTATAGGAGATAACGATAGTTCCCTGTTCCAATGCTTTTACTGTTGCTGCCCCAGGTTCTTTACTCAAATCATATCCTGTACCTTCCGAGATTTCGATTCCTTCCTTTTGCAAAACTGGTACTGAAGAAGATTCTGTATCTTGTTTCTTCTCTGCTACAGCCTCAATCACATCTGTCTGGGCCTCTTGGGCATATACACTCATTGGTGCAACACACATCACTGCAGTTGCTGCTATAGAAACAATTTTTTTATACTTATTCATATCGTTCTTCCCTCTCCGATAATCTCACTGAGTTTCACTTTTCGATCTTCGAACCTTGATTTCGTGCAGGCATCTGCTGTCGCAATCGCAGCTCTTGCAGCTTCTCCTGTGAGCAATGGTCTGAATTCATCGTCAACTTCCTTTCCATGGAGAATGCCATTTAGGTATTTCATCTCATTTTTCATAATGCTGTGGAGCCACATTGGCGGTTTCTTTCCTGGCTTTCCATACATAATGGCACCATCCATCTCCGTACCATGATAGATTCTTGTCCGATCATCATCTTCTTCCTGTGACTCATGCACAAGGAAATGTTCCTCCCTGCCATCTACTTTCAGTGTACCGCCACAATCACACATATCAATCTTAATTGCACCTTTTGTTCCTTGAATCAGGACGTAATGTTCTGGCCAATGGAAAGCAGACCCCCATTCTAATACTGCATACCGATTATCAGAAAACTGCATATTCACAAACAACATGTCATCTTCATCTCCAAAAGCCTCTCCCTGATGTGCAACATTTCCACCTGTCATGGTAACTTCTTCTGGCATTCCTCCCATCAAAAACTGTACACAATCCAATTCATGGATGTGATGGTACAGATGTCCACCTGATTTTTCCCTGATTTTTTTCCAGGAAATAGTTGGCTGCTGTTCTTCCCATCCATTTCTTGCAGAATGGCAATAGAGAACTTTTCCAATCACACCATCATTAATCAGTTTTTTCGCATAGCGTACCCCATGGAAGAAATTCATAACATGACCTGCCATAAAGATTACACCGTGTTCCTGACAGGTTCTTACCATTTCGTCACAATCCTGATAGGAAAGTGCAATGGGTTTTTCACAAAATACATTCACGCCATGTTCTGCTGCTTTGATGACCGGCTCTTTATGTAAGTAATTAGGTGTGGCAACAATAACTGCTTCAACATCTTCCCTGCTATATAGAGTATCCAGATCCGTTTCCACATCACAATCCAACTCCTCTGCTATGGTCTGACCGTTTTCCGGATCAAGGACTGCCACAATCCTAGCACCCTCCTGTTCCTTCATAATTCTTCCAAGTTCTGCACCAAAATATCCTGTTCCTACAATTGCATATCCTACTGTTTTCATTACTTAATACCTCCAATTTTTTATTTTACTGCACCATCTGTCATTCCACCTGCAATTTTATTCTGAATAACATAAAAAATATACGATGGAACTACTACGAGAGTTGATGCTGCCATCATATCTCCCCAGTTCAGGATTTCTGAACCCTGAAGAGATTTTAACGCCACAGACACTGTCATCTTATCTGTGCTGTTAATCAGGATCAAAGAGTATAAAAATTCATTCCACGCATTGATAAATGTATAAATAGCTGTTGCCACGATTCCGGGCATGACCAGGGGCAGTACAATTCTCACAAAAGTCTGAAGCTTATTGGCTCCGTCCACCCTTGCCGCTTCCTCGATCCCCAGCGGCACTGTCTTGAAAAAGCCTACCAGCATCCACACAGCATAAGGTACGCTGAAGGAGAGATACACGATGACAAGCCCGACTCTGGTATTGACAAAACCCAGCTTTGCCATGACCATAGAATAGGGAATCGCCAGAAGGATGGGAGGAAACATGTAAGTTGCCACCAGACCTTTGACATAATAGAACCCAGCTTCGGAAAAAATCTTACAATTCCAGTATGCCGCCATGGATGATATCACTATGGCAATGCAGGTAGTTGATATTGCAATGATCAAACTGTTGCTGATATTTCCTCCAAATCCCAGGTCCTGAATCACATGGGTAAAGTTATCTAAGGTAAAATGTTTCGGTAAGAACCTGGTAGGATTGGATGTCAATTCTCCCGATGACTTCACCGAACACAACAGTACCCACACTAACGGGAAAAACGCAATCAATGATAAGATTATCAAATATAGATGGCAGAAAGCATTTCCGACTTTTCCTTTTCGATTCATCATCATTTATCCTCCTTTTCCCATTTTGCAATAATCGTAAAGTACACTACACATACCAACAGCAAAAATGCCAGCAATAACATGGTGACTGCAGAGGATCTTCCTAACAGTTTCGTATTCCAACCCATGTTGTAAGCATAAATCGGCATTGTTGTTGTTGCATTTGCCGGTCCACCACCGGTAAGCAGGTAAATAATATCAAAGTTATTGAATACCCAAATTGTACGAAGAACAACTAAAAGTCCAACAACAATCTTAATATGCGGTACCGTAATATGCCAGAACTGCTGGAACTTGGAAGCACCGTCGATCTGAGCCGCCTCGTACTGGTCCTGGGGAATGGTCTGCAGCGCGGATAGCACATTTACCATGATCATCGGCGCGCCGAACCAGACATTAATAAAAATTCAATGTCAGAAATACCAGGCTGCTGTCACTTAAAAAACTGCGGAAGTTCGCTGCAGATGCCCAAACTGGACAAGAAAGTTAGGAAGGAAACCTGAAACACCATTCAGTATCCATTTCCAGGAAAGTGCGATCACAATAGAGGGGAATGCCCAGGGAATGATCATCAGGGTTCTGTAAACCCCCTTTCCAATCTTCACCCGATGAATGGCCAGCGCTGCTGTAAATCCGATAAACAGTTGTCCTAACAATGAACCCACTGTCCAGAGTATGGAGGTCAAAAATGCTTTATAAAAATTAGAGTCTGATAAAACCGCTTTATATTTTCCAATCCTATAAAATCATAGGAAGCCTTGATCAGATGCTTGGTCGTCATACTGTAATATAAACTGGAAAATATGGGATATATCAACAGTATCCCCACAACCAGCAGTGCAGGAAGTACGAAAATCCAGCGGGCATAATCAAATTTTACTTTTCTTTTCACCAAAATGCCGCCTTTCTGAGGGATGGGACTGCCCTTCGTGGTGGTTCGGGCAGTCCCTGGTAACAGGTTATGTATTCAAAATCACTGTACAGTGCTGAATACCTCATTCAATTTGTCTTCTGCTGCCTGTGCAGCTTTTTCCACATCAGTTCCATTTGTGATAATATCCTGGAACATACTTTCAATGATTCCCTGAGAAGTAAGGAAACCTGCCTGAATGCTTGGACCATGCTCATATCCGATAGCGGTTCCCTTCTCCATTGCATCTGTAATCACATCGACTGCGTTGGAGAACTTTTGAACTGTCTCGTTTTCCTTATATTCCGGCGTATCAGAAATTCCACTAATGGAAGGAAGCATTCCTACTGGAGTCGCATCCAGGAATTTAATATAGGTATCTCTCTCATACAGTTTTTCATAAAGGCTTTACAAATTTCCGGATGTTTTGAATTTCTCCAAATGACCATAGGAATATTAGAAGTCTCAGCTCCATAATCTGGATCATCCGCATTCAGCTTTGGAAGTGGCGCACAATCGATCTGATCGATCAAATCCGGAGAGTTGGTTTCCACCCCGCTAATCTGGAAACCCGAATTAAAATCAAATGCTGTTTTTCCCTGATAAAACAAATTTGCCTGATCCAATACAGCATAATTGACAGAATCTTTCGGAGAACAGTTTTTTATAAATATCCAACCAGTATTTGATTCCATCTATTGCCAGGTCACTGGTCAGATCTGCTTTAAGGTCATCGGTCAAAAGACTCCCTCCCCCACTCCTGACATAAAAATTCAAAAACCTGGTTGCCATAAGATCATTTGAAACCACAAGGGAAGGAACAGCCATACACACCATCTTTTGGTAAGTGTTTTTGCAGCCTCAGCAAATTCATCCCATGTCTTAGGCACAGAAAGTCCTGCTTCCTCCAATAAATCCTTACGATACCACATAACCTGTGCGTGAGAATACAGTGGCAAGGAATAACATTCCCCATCTTTTTCACCTTCTGATAATGCCGTCTTTGAAAATTTGTCCCTTCCAATATCATCTATTAAGTCATCCACAGGCACCAAAGCATCTGCATCCATCATCTCTACCACATGCCCTGGAAGTGCAGTACTCATGTCTGGCACATTTCCTGAAGCCAGCCCCGTTGTCCATTTTGTGTAAAAATCTCCCCAAGAGAATGTTTCAATTTTAATATTTACTCCCGGATTATCTTTCATAAACTGGTCCGCGGTTTCCTGTATCACTTCCAGTCTTGGTCCTTGTGTAAAAGAATGCCAAAATGTAATATCTCCTTTCAGCTCCTCGGATGCCACTTGATTTGCTGCGCCCTCTTCTTTAGAACCACATCCCGCAAGTATGGTAGATGCAATCATTGTTCCGGCTAATAAAATAGCTGTTTTTTTTCCTTCATAATCTTACCCTCATTTGTTCGTTATGTTGTTATTTAGTTTCATTTTCCCAATGCAGCCACATCATTTGTTTTATTGTAATCTTATTTTAGTCACTATTTTTATACATATCTACTAAACGCACACTCAATAATAGCATTTTACACTCATTTTTTACTCTCTTGCTACTTTCCGATATTGATTCGGAGTAAAACCAAAGGCTGACTTAAATTCCCTTATAAAATAATTCGTGTCTTCATATCCACATGCATACGCAATATCATTGATATTGTCATTACTTACCAGTAAAGCCCTTGCTGCTGTTGTAAGCCGAATCTCTCTCACATATTCCATTGGTGTCTTTCCCATATTAATCTTAAATAGGCTGCTGAATCTCTGTTTACTAAGATCTGCCATTTCTGCCATCTTTTGTGGCGTGTACTTTTCACTTGGATGCAGAATAATATAATCTGCCACTATATAGATCCTTGGATCGATTTGCTCATTCTTCTTTGAATTCCTATCCCTTAATGACTTTTCCTCTATTGTTTCCACGAAATCTCCAGTCACCTTATCAACCTTATTCCCGTGCATAGCCAGCGAACCAATCAGAAGATCCAAATTCCCTCTTACAAAGCATTTTTTTACCATGGAATCCTTTTTTACCCACTTATAAATTTCTTTAAAGTAAACATCTTCTCCCTCATTGACCGAAACTCTTGGAATCCCATAATATTCCGCCAACATGTCTTCCCCTTCATAAAATACCGAGGTAGTAAAACGAAGACTGTAAAACTCAAAGGATTCACTGAGCGCACGACAAGACATTTTGCATCCCTGCGGGATATATACAATCTGATTTTCCTCCACAATAATTTCTTCCCCGTCAATACAAAGTTCCGCCTTTCCTTTTTCAATATATCGGAATATACTATACGGAATCACTGATTCCGGATACACCCATGTTCTTCCCATGGAATAAAACTCAATATATAAAAACGTAAATCGTATGTTATCTACCACTGACATATCATCCTCCATTGATTAAAAAACGGCTATAATGACACACCAAGATTTCTCCCTTTCTTTGAATATTCCTTTAAAACAGATTCAAAGATCGGAAAAACCTAACTATGTATTATAGCTGCTTTCATCATAATTTCTTTAAACTTTAATTTTAACGACTATTTTTTTTACTATTTCCGGTGATTTATCCATCATTTGCAACCTTATGTGCATCGCTTGGAAAGCACACCATAAACTCTCCTGCCTTCAAAAGATAACCGCCTGATTCATCCCCTTGATAAAACCCGATATCTTTTTCTTCACTGAACGGCGTTTGGATTTGCAAACTACTTACATCAGCAGTTGCAATTCTTTCCACTCCTTCAATAATATAATGAACATCTATATACTTTTGATGTGCTTCATACATACACTCCTTTTCTTCCTTGCTAACAAATGATACTGGGTTCGCCACTATGACTCCTTTCTGAATTACGGTATCCGGAAATGCTTCTTCCCATCTTTTTATTTCTGCCAAATAGCATAATGCCTGATAGATTTTCCTGTCTTCCTTATAGTTTTCCTTATTCTGAATCGAATCAAATATCATCTCTGGTATCTCCTTTCAAATTAGAATCTCATGTTTTTTTAACGTATTACGTAAAACTGTGGCCATGATCTGGTATCCTTTGGCATTTGGGTGCAGACCATCATAGGTAATCTTATCCAACGGCTTGTCTGTTCCTGGAAATACCATTGTAGCATAATAATTTACAAAAATAAGATTATTCTTCTTCGCCACTTCTGCCAGCCACTCATTCAGCTCTTTGATATAATTTTTTCTACTCCTTTCATCCATCAGGATCGGAATATGAATTGGTAAAAGAGATGTTAGAATCAAGCAGATATTTTCTTCTTTTGCCTGTTGTACAATTTCTGTAATATGCAGCTTTGCAGTTGCCACTACTTGATTATACGGTGTCGGCTCCAATCTTTTCCAATAATCTCCTTCCAGCTCTATGGAATCATTAATTCCTATTCCCAGGATACAATATCTTGGACGTAATTGAACTGCATCTGTATAAAATCGCTTTTTTAAGTACTTTGTTGTATCTCCCGCAATGCCCCTATTAACAAGAAAGTGATTACCACTTCCAAAATATGCATTTAGCTCCCAATACTCTGTAATGGAATCCCCAATAAAGAGAAAATCTGGCTTTTGGTTTGTGTAGCATAATGCATGATTTTTTATATCGAACTCTTTTCTTTTTTTATCCGCTGCAACATTTTCAGAGAAATATTCCAGCCTCATGTATCCTTCATCTGTTGAAATCATCTGTTGCCTCCTTTTGATTTACTATAAATATGCGTTTGCAAAACACCACAAACCGCATAGATACAGCCTTTTTTGTTACAAAATAAAATATCTCCTCAAAACTCATTTGCAAAGTAAGATTCCTACCATAAAATTTGTATGTCCTATCTTCCTGATGATTTATTGCTCGCTGACATTACACAACTTATTACCGTAATAGTTGCTAATAAAATTCATCAATATAAGTATCCGTAGCCTGAAACCTCTGATTGTCTGACAACGTAGGACTCTATCTACATTTCCATCAGGATTGCAAACGTGTTTCTCAATTACCTATATTATAAAAAATAAGTGCATATTCCGAAACTGAATATGCACTCAAAAATAGTATTATACGCTTATTTTATTTCCTTTTTCACATAAAGAAGGTATGACATTCTCTGAAACTCTACCTGTGTGTTTATATCTTCATTAGAGAATTATTTCATTGTCCATAGCTATGTAATCAATAACCTGACAGATTCTAACACGCTGATCCTGGTTTTAAAACAGATGTTTGAAAATGAGTACTATTGTATCTTCCCTGATGGGAAAAAAATTGCACCCACTCATACGGAAACGCGAGAACCGTCATTCTCCCACACAATACTATTCACTTAAATTTATATCTTCTTCACTATATAGCACTTCCCCGTTGCTTTCAATCACTTTCTGATACCGGTAAAATGATTTCTTCTTATACCGTTCCATCGTACCTGTTCCATCATCATTTCTGTCTACATAAATGTACCCATATCGTTTTTTTTAATTCTGCAGTAGATGCACTGACAACATCGATACATCCCCAGGATGTGTATCCCATAATTTCCACACCATCCTGAACTGCTTCTCCCACCTGTATCAGGTGATCCTTAAGATACTGAATCCGGTAATCATCCTCTACTGTTTTATTTCCATTCTCATCTTCGTTCAGAACATCTACAGCTCCCAATCCATTCTCTACAATGAACAGCGGCTTCTGATAGCGATCATAAAACATATTCAGCACATAGCGCAATCCTTTCGGATCGATCTGCCACCCCCAGTCACTTGCTTTGAGTGTTGGATTCGGTACTCCTCCCAGAAGATTTCCAAGACCTTTTTTCTGTTTTTCAGGATCTGATGTCGCACAGACACTCATATAATAACTGAAGGATACAAAGTCTACCGTATTTTTTAGAATTTCTTCATCTTCCGGAGCAAACTGAATCTGGATTCCATGCTCTCTGAAGTATCGTTTCATATATCCCGGATATTTTCCTCGTACATGCACATCTCCATAAAAATAGTTACGATGCTCTGCATCCATCGCCGCGATCACATCATCTGGCATGGATGCATTGCAATCTCTGTTTTTCCTTCTCTGCATACTGCACTTACATATGCTCTGTGCCCGGATGCCAGATCCACTGCCCTGATACTGCATCCATTCAACTCTCTTTTTAACACAACCTTCGTACTATGCGGAAGATACAACAGATATCTGCCATCTGTTGTCTGCGCCATACGAATCTGTGTTGTCTCATTCTCTAACACTTCCTGTGCCGGTATCAACTCTCCTGTATGAAGCTCATCAAGAAGCTGACGGATCATTCCATAATCCCACGCTCCCGGAAACTGTAGTGCTTCATTCCATGGAAACGGTGCGTCAAATCCTTCTCCAAGGATTGGATTTGCGGGTTTGTTCAGTTTTTGCCAGTTCCAGATTCCATGAGCTCCATAAGTCACCCCTGCACAAGCCCCGGACAAATGCTGCTCCATGCTGCTTTTCTGACATCTTCTGCCTGAAAACGACCATATATTTTTCTGCTGAACCCCATCTGCTCATAACATGGTTCTGCATTGATCAATGGTTTTTTCGGATATTTCTTACGGAAATTTTCCGGAAGGACATATGCCATATCCTGCCCTTCCCGATTATGTCCGGACTGGAACATATAAAAATCCAGTTTTTCCAAAAATTCTTCCGGAAGAAAATCATATCCCCGTTTGATATGCATCGTTTTCAATGTATGCGGACTTTTTTCACATAAAACATCCAGTGCATCCCGATAATAGGACACTGCTTCCGGCGTATCAAAATCTGTATCTCCGCTTACAATGTAAATCGGCTCAAATCGATTAAAAACATGTACAATCTTTTCTGTATATGTTTTAACAAATTCCTTCGGCATTACATTACAGTCCATAACCTTACTTCCCCATGTTCCCGGTACATAATTTAACCAGAGTACCACCAGCGCCAACTGAAATCCTTCCTCTTTTGCCTGTTCACACATTCTGACCGCATGCTCATAATACGCCTCATTCAACTTTGTAAAATCAAACCGATGTCCATCCGCTGTCGCAAATGGATATAATCCGATATCCGAAATACAGCGATCCCACTGCGGCATTGTATTAATCTGGAGAACGTTAAACCCTTGCTCTTTGCGTCTCTTCAGATAGTAAATCCACTCATCCCCGGTTATATTTGTAAACGCACTCCAGATAGTATCTGCCAGATAAAAGAACGGCTTTTTATCCCGACAAAATGTGCTTTTATCCTCACTTACTGTTACTCTGTTCATGACGCTCTCCTTTTAATTCTATTTGGACACACAGTTCAGCAGAACTTCTCCTCTCTTCACGCATTCCCCTGCTGCCGTCTTAATTTGCATATAGTCTGCTGTATTTGCAACAATGACCGGTGTTGTAATATCCAAACCTTCCTTTTTGATTCCTTCAATATCCGCTCTGACCAGAAGCTGTCCTGCTTTCACATGATCACCGGCTTTCACTTTTACATCAAAACAACTTCCATTTAAAGTCACCATATCCATACCTACATG
>ENA-OQCW01000961-OQCW01000961.1-human-gut-metagenome-genome-assembly--contig:-NODE-961-length-13213-cov-3.146416_pt1 | contig 13213 bp, 11 predicted proteins | sample MGYA00242767_ERZ504593 | MGnify/ENA primary metagenome ERZ504593 (study PRJEB26092, sample SAMD00036307) | human gut metagenome | host: Homo sapiens | study: EMG produced TPA metagenomics assembly of... | reverse complement strand
ACCCGCGCGATGGCGATGTTCCGCGAGCGCTGCGTGTCCGGCATCACCATCAACGCCTCGACGGGGCGCCGCTACGCCGAATACTCCCCGTCGATCGCCGCCGCACTGAACGGCGCCATCGGATACGAACACGCGGCCGACATCGCCCAGGAAGCGGCCAACGACAATCGTACCGTGCGCGATGTCGCCGGCGAGCGCACCGACCTGCCCGCGTCGACGCTCGACGAGCTGCTCGACCCGATCGCCCTGTCGCGACGCCTCGGCCAGACCTGCCGGGAGCATCAGTAGACGGATATCGGCTCGGGCCGCCGCCGGCCTGATACAAGCCGACGGCGGCCCGGGCAGTGCACAGCCGGCAGAAAGCCGGATCAGGTGTCGATCTTGGAGCGGTCGAAATCGTCGGCGTTGTCGACGATGAACGCCTTGCGCGGCGGCACATCGTCGCCCATGAGCAGGCTGAATATCTCGGACGCCTGTGCCGCATCCTCCATGCGGATGCGCCGCAGCATGCGCGTACGCGGATCCATCGTCGTGTCCGCGAGCTGGTCGGCGTCCATCTCGCCCAGACCCTTGTAGCGCTGGATGTCGGGATTGTACGAGATGTGTCGCCGTTCGAGGTCCGCCAGACGGCCGGCGAGCTCGTCATCGGAGTACGTGTAGATGAACTCGCCCTTGTGCGAGCCGGCGAGCGCGATGCGATGCAGCGGCGGCACGGCGGCGTAGACGTACCCGTGCTCGATGAGCGGGCGCATGTACCGGTAGAACAGCGTCAGCAGCAGGATGCGGATATGGGCGCCGTCCACGTCGGCATCGGTCATGATGATGACCTTGTGGTAGCGGGACTGCTCGATGTCGAAACCGGCGCCGGATCCCGCACCGACCACCTGGATGATCGCGGCGCATTCCTTGTTGTTGAGCATCTGGCTCAACGATGCCTTCTGCACGTTGAGTATCTTGCCTCGGATCGGCAGCAGCGCCTGGAATCCGGAATTGCGCGCAGCCTTGGCCGTGCCGAGCGCGGAGTCGCCCTCGACGATGAACAGCTCGGCCACATCGTCGTTGCCCGGCTGGCAGTCGGACAGTTTCGACGGCATGGCGGCGGATTCGAGCGCGTTCTTGCGGCGCGTGACCTCCTTGGTCTTGCGCGCCTGGATGCGGGCGTGCATCTCGCCGACAATCTTCTCCAGCACACGACCGGACTGCTCCTTGTAGCCGCGTTTGGAGCCCGTGATCATCTCGCCGAACTGCTTGTCGGTCATCCTGGTGACGATGGGCTTGACGGGAGCGGTGCCGAGCACGTCCTTGGTCTGCCCCTGGAACTGCGGCTCGGCGATGCGCACGGTGACGACGGCCACGAGTCCGGCCAGGATGTCGTCGCGCTCGACGCGCATGTTCGAGTCCTTGAGGTTCACCTTGAGTTTGCGGGCGTTGTCTTCAACGGCCTTGCGGATCTGCTTGGTGAGCCCCATGAGGAAACCGTCGACGTGCATGCCGCCGCCGGGCGTCTCGACCACGTTGACGAAGCTGCGCATCGTCGTGTCGTACCCGTTGGTCCACCGCATTGCGATGTCGACGCCGCATTTGCGGGTGACTTTCTGGGCGTGCAGTTCGCCGCCCTCGCCGACCGCCTGGGTCTCCTCCTCGTAGGTGTCCTCGCCGGTGATGCGCCAGATGTCGGATACCGCCTCTCCCGCGGACAGGAAATCGACGAAGTCCTTGACACCGCCGGTGTGGCGGAATTCCTCGACGCGGGCGTGCGTGTGGCGGGCCGCGTCCACCTTCGCCGTCTCGACCGCGGCGGAGACTGCGGCAGGTCGCGCTTCGGCTTCACCCGCTTCAACGGTATCTTCGACGGCCGTGTCGGCCGCAGAGACGATGTCGGCAGCGTCCATCAGGCCGGTTCCATCGTCGGCGGGCGTCTGTGCGGCGTCGACTTCCATCATCTCGTCGACGCTGTCGTCGCCGGTTTCCGGCACGTTCTCGTCGATGACGGTGATCCGCAGTCCCGGCACCAGGAAACTGGTCTGGCGCACACGGTCGATGAGCTGCTCGTAGCTGAATTCGGCGGTGTCGTTGAAGATTTCGGGATCGGCCCAGTACCGGATGCGCGTGCCCGTGGTCTTCGGGCTGACCTTGCCGATGATCTCCAGCTCGGTCGGGCGGTTCTTGCGGGTGCGCTTGAACGGCGCGTCCGGGGACGGATGCTCGGGATCGGTGTCGGAATATACGCCTGGATGACCCTGGTGGAAGGCCATGTGATGGGTTTTGCCGTCGCGGTCGACCTCGACGTCCAGACGCGAGCTCAGCGCGTTGACGACGGACGAGCCGACGCCGTGCAGGCCGCCGGCCGCGTTATAGGACGCGTTGCCGAACTTCGCGCCGGCATGCAGCTTGGTCAGCACGACCTCGACGCCGGTGAGCTTGGTCTTCGGCTCGACGTCGACGGGGATGCCACGGCCGTTGTCGGCCACTTCCACGGAGCCGTCGTCGTGCAGGGTCACCGTGATATGGTCGCAGGCGCCCGCAAGCGCCTCGTCCACCGCGTTGTCGATGATCTCCCACAGGCAGTGCATCAGACCCTGGCTGTCGGTGGTGCCGATGTACATGCCGGGGCGCTTGCGCACCGCGTCCAAGCCTTCGAGCACGGTAAGGCTGTCGGCACCGTATTCCTGTTTGGGCATACAAATCCTATTTTCTGTATAACTCGCGGCTCTCCTCATCGAGGGGAGCTATCAACGGATGGCTCCGTCGGGGGGGGCAGTCCACTGGACCGCCCCTCCTCGCGTGATCGCGCTGCCGAGCGGCGCGATCACTGATCAAGGAAGTCGCGCAGGGTCTGGGAGCGCGACGGGTGGCGCAGCTTCGACATCGTCTTGGACTCTATCTGGCGGATACGCTCACGGGTCACGCCGTACACGCGGCCGATATCGTCCAGCGTCTTGGGCTGGCCGTCCTCCAAACCGTAACGCATCTTGATGACGCCGGCCTCGCGGGGGCTCAGAGTCTCCAGCACCTGCTTGAACTGCTCCTGCAACAGCGAGAACGCGACCGCGTCGGACGGCGCGATGGCGTCGGTGTCCTCGATGAGGTCGCCGAACTCGGAATCGCCGTCCTCGCCCAGCGGCGTGTGCAGCGAGATCGGCTCGCGGCCGTACTTCTGCACCTCCTGCACCTTCTCGACCGGCATGTCGAGCTCGCGGGCCAGCTCGTCCGGCGTGGGCTCGCGGCCCAGGTCCTGCAGCATCTGGCGCTGAACGCGCGACAGCTTGTTGATGACCTCGACCATGTGCACGGGCACGCGGATGGTGCGTGCCTGATCGGCCATGGCGCGGGTGATGGCCTGACGGATCCACCACGTGGCATAGGTGGAGAACTTGAAGCCCTTCTTCCAGTCGAACTTCTCGACGGCTCGGATGAGGCCCAGGTTGCCTTCCTGGATCAGGTCAAGGAAGAGCATGCCACGGCCGGTGTAGCGCTTGGCCAGCGACACCACGAGTCGCAGGTTCGCCTCCAGCAGGTGGTCCTTGGCCTTCTTGCCATCGTTCGCCGCCCACTTGAGCTCGCGCTTGCGCTTGAAGTCCATGCCGTCGCTCTCGGTATCGAGCAGGTGCTGGGCGTACAGGCCGGCCTCGATGCGCTCGGAGAGGTCCACCTCCTGCTCGGCGTTCAGCAGGCTGACACGGCCAATCTGCTTGAGATAGTCCTTGACCGGATCCGCTGTGGCGCCCGCAGCGATGACGCGGCGCTTCGGATTGCCCGACGGGGTCAGGTTCTCGTCGTCGTCATCGTCGCGCACCACGAACGCGCCCTTCTCCTTGGGCTGTTCAGGCTCCTTGCGCCCGGGTTCGGTCCCCTCGTCGTCCTCTTCGTCCTCGGGAACGTCGTCATCCTCACCGGATTCGTCATCAATGTCATCATCGTCGCCATCCAGACCGCCGTCATCGACATCGTCGAGATCGTCGTCAAGGTTCTCCAGACCATCCTCATCGACCTGGACGTCGTCGAGATCGTCCGAGGAATCCTCGTTGGCGAGTTCCTCGGTCTTCGCCATCTCCTCGGTCTCGTCCTTGACGGCCTTCGCCGACTTGGACGCGGCGCGCTTGCGGGTGGGCTTCGCGGGCGCGGCTGCCTTCGCCGAGGACTCGCGTACCGTGGACTTGGACGCAGCGGACCTCGACGAGGTCTTCTTGCCCGCGGCGGACTTCCTGCCCGCCGCGGTCTTCTTGTCTGCCGTAGAGGCCGTACGCGCGGCGGTCCCCTTCTTCTCGGATTTCGTCTTGGCGTCCGTATCGTCCGGGACTGTCGTCGCCATCGTATCCTTCGTGGCCAAACTCATCCTCCTGCATCATCATGCCAAGCGTGCTTATACCACATCGGGCGCACTTCTGGCAAGAGCAAATCGTCAACTATGTGAGTTAACCATCTTCCAAGGACGATTATTCCCACGGCTCGTTGCGGCGTGGAACCGATGGTCTCCCGCGAGCCGTCATGCGGCGTCGTGATGCGGGCCGGCACCCATCCACGCCGGCATCACGCCGCGCTGGTACGCCGAGCACACGATCGCCGCCAGCGAACAGTCCTCATCCAGCATCAGGCAGCGCAACGCGAACGCCACCGCTCGACTGTCGCCCATCCACCACATCACATACGCCAGCACGGCCAGCGGCTGCACGCTGAAGCTCTCCGGAACGCGATCGGCCATGGCCACGAGCATGTCGGTGCCGGCCCGGCATCTCGGTTCGTCGGGCCGACGTCGCTCGTCGAAAAACGCGCCCTGCAGCTCCCTGCACATGCGGCTCTGCACATCCGGCGCATGCGAGCGCGACGCGAAATCCATCATCGTGCGCTTGTCGGCGCAGGTGTCCCCGGCCACCAATGACATGATCAGGGCGTCCCTGATCGACAACGTCACCGTCATTCCCACCACCAGCGCGGCGATCGAGGCGTCATCGATGGCCCGCGGCTGCGCCGACAGGCCCGCCAGCCAATGGTCGAACGGCTCATCGGCCCATTGCGCGTCCGCCGCCACGGTGCCGCTGAGCTTGCGGCGCTCGCAGTATTCATTGCGCATGCGTCTGAGATCGTCCTCGCGCAGCATGTCATCGTCCGCGACCGCCTCCGCATACCGGACGGCCTGCGTGTTCGTCTCCTGTCCCATATCGTGGTCCCCCTTACCGGTCTCATCCACCGCCGGCGCACGATGCCGGCGACCGCCGCCCCCGCGACGGGATACCATCAACTATGCCGTATCGGGCCGGTTTTCAGGGCGAAATCCAACCTATGTGGTCGAAGGCTTGTCAGGCTTGCAAATCCGCAGTTCTTGTATTCGTAAAACCCTGTGGATAACCTCTTGGTATGACTGTTTCATCTGATTTGGCCCTGATCGAGTCCCGCATCGCCGACGCGGTGGACCGTTTCATGGCACTCGACGCCGACGACACCATCGAAGGCCCGTGCCTGACCATATCCCGCGAGGTCGCGCGTCAGGCCCTGGTCTCCAGCGAAGGCGGCAAGCGGCTCAGGGCGTTGCTGGCCCTCCACGCCTTCGACGCGACCGACCCGCAGGGGCATGACGACGATGACGCCCATGCCCGCGGACGCGACGCGGTGCTCGACCTGGCCTGCGCGATAGAGGTCTTCCAGACCGCCGCGCTCGTCCATGACGACATCATCGACGACTCCGACCTGCGACGGGGCAAACCCGCGGCCCACAAGGCGCTCGGCACGACGTCGCACAGCGCGTCGCTCGGCCGGGGACTGGGCATCATGCTGGGAGACCTGCTCGCCACCGCCAGCGTCGACATCGCCCATGCCGCGGCGCAACGGATGCCCCGGCCCGACATGATCGTCTCGACGTTCCTGCGCATGCACCGCGAGGTGGAGATCGGGCAGGTGCTCGACCTCGCAGTTGAGTTGTCTCCATTGGACGAGCCGGAACGGCTCGCACGGGAATCCATGAACGTGTTCCGATGGAAGACCGCCAGCTACACGACCATCGCGCCCCTCGAATTCGCGCTTCTCGCCTCCGGCCGAGACCCCAGGCGGGCACATGCCGACGCCATGGCCATCGGACTGCCGCTCGGCCAGGCGTTCCAGCTCGCCGACGACCTGCTGGACGTCATCGGATCCAGCAGATCCACCGGCAAGCCCGTGGGAGGCGACATCAGGGAGGGCAAGCGCACCGTGCTGCTCGCGGACGCGATCAGCGGCGCCGACCAGAGGCAGCGCCGCACACTGATCGACATGTTCTCGTCGCAGTCGCGGGGCGACGACGACGTACGCCGGTGCATCGAGCTGTTCGAAGGTACCGGCGCCATCGACCGATCCCGCCGGCGCATCCGCGCACTGTGGCAGGGCACGCTTCATGCCATAGGGGACCTGCGGCTCCCACCGCAGGACGAGCGCACGCTCACCGAGGCATGCATGAGGTTCATCCCGATCATCAAAGCGTAGAGTTTTCGCCAACGTATGTATTGGAAATGCCGTTTTCCAGCAGAAAGAACCTTACGATACAACCATGAGTGAAGTCGCAGCCACGTCGCAAGAGCCGCAGGGACGAATGATAGAGGGGCGGTACCGCGTCATACGCAAAATCGCCGAAGGCGGCATGGCGACCGTGTACGAGGCGGAGGATACCAGGCTCGAACGCCGCGTCGCCATCAAGATCATGCACATGCAGCTGGCGCAGGGAGCGCACCGCGAGCAGTTCGTGGAACGGTTCCACCGCGAGGCCAAGTCCGCCGCGGCGATCGCGAACCCACATATCGTGCAGGTGTATGACACCGGAGAGTTCAATGGGCTGGACTATCTGGTCATGGAATACGTGCATGGCGTGAACCTGCGTCACGACATGAATCTGCAGGGCACGTTCAGCGTGCGCGAGATGCTGCGCGTCATCTCCGAGACGCTGGACGGACTGGCAGCGGCGCACCGCGTGGGCGTCGTCCACCGCGACATCAAGCCCGAGAACATCCTGATCAACGACCGCGGGCACGTGCAGATCACCGATTTCGGTCTGGCGAAGGCCGCGTCACAGGCGACACTGTCGACCACCGGCATGCTGCTCGGCACCGCCGCGTATCTGGCGCCTGAAATGATCGAGGACAACAAGGCGACCATGCAGGGGACCTGTATTCCGTGGGAATCATGGCTTGGGAGATGCTCGCCGGCGACGTGCCGTTCACATCGGACAATCCCGTCACCATGGTGTTCAAGCACGTGCATGAGGACGTGCCGTCCCTGACCTCGACCTGCACGGGCATCAACCAGCAGGTCGCCGATTTCGTCTCGCATTTGACCGCCCGCGCCGTCGAGGCACGGCCCGCCGACGCATCCGACGCCCTGCATGAGCTGCAACAGCTGACCGCGAACCTGCCGATGGACGCATGGCAGTACCGCAAGCCCGCCGACGTAGGCACCGGCGGCGATACCGAGGAGCCGACCGCCCCCGCGCTGGTGGGTGCCATCCCGGCCCCGCCCGCGCCGCCGCTGTTCGATTCGCGCACCGGCACCGCCCCGCAGACCGGCACCGACCCTGCCACGGCCCGTACTTCGGTGATGCCTGAAGGCACCGCACCCCAGGACGTCTCCGCCACCCAGGTAATCACGCCGCAGGATTCCACACTCACCATCGGGCTGATGGACGCGCGCCCGCTCGATGACCAAGGCTCGGAGCCCGCCAAGCGCAAGCGCTCGAAGAAACCCTTGATCATCACGCTCGTGGTGGTGCTCGTCGTGGCGCTCGTCGCCGGCGCAGGCGGCTCATGGTGGTATTTCCTCGGTCCGGGCAGCTACTGGACGCTGCCGCAGCCCACCGACATCTCCTGCAAGGAGAACACCGAATGCTCCATCGTCGGGGCGAAGTGGAGCGATTACCAGAGCACGCTGAACGTGGCGAACATCCCGTTCACCTTCTCCGAGGCGTACAGCGACACCGTCGCCAAGGGGAACATCATCTCCGCCGACCCGCAGAACGTCGGCACCCATATCAGCAAGCGCCACAACGGACGCATCACGGTGACGGTGTCGCTTGGCGTCAAGCAGGCGACCATCCCCAGCGACATCGCGGATCCGACGTCGGCCGATGGCAAGGATCCGATCAAAGCGCTTGAGAACGCCGGATTCACCAACATCAAACGCGATGACTCCTCAGCCGAATATTCGATGACGCTGCCGGAGGGAGCCCTGCAAAGCATTTCCGAGACGCCCGGCTCGACCCTGGACCACAACGCGAGATCACCGTGGTACTGTCCAAGGGACTCATGCCGGTCACCATGCCGGACATCGTCGGCAAGACCAAGGACGAGGCCATGACCGCCCTCGACAACGCGAAGCTCAAGACCACCGTTTCGGAGGAGTACAGCGACAGCGTCAAGTCCGGCAGTGTCATCTCCGCCTCGCCCGACTCCGGTACCGAACTGCATTGGGGCGACTCCGTGAAGCTGACCGTATCCAAGGGGCCCGAGACCGCGGACGTGCCGAACCTCGTCGGCAAGAGCAAGAGCGACGCCATCAAGACGCTGGAATCCCTCGGTTTCGAAGTCAAGACCGGCGGCTTGAACATCCTCGGCCTGGTGCAGCAGCAGAGCGCCACCGGCAAGACGAGGCTGCGCGACACGAACGGCAACAAGACCGTCATCACGCTCACCGTCGTGTGACGGCGGCGCGCCGGCATATACCGGCATATACGCGAAGCGGCTCCCCCTCTATCAGTTTGAGAGGGGGAGCCGCTTCGTTCGCGTTCGGGATCGTCGGTCAGTGGCCTTCGCCGGCGGTTGCGGCTTCGGCCTCCTGCCGGGCCTTGAGCTCCGCCTTGACCTTCTGGGCGTACTCGTCCACGTATTCCTGTCCGCTGAGCTTTCGGATCTCGCTGACGAGATGGTCGGTGAGCGCCCGCACCTCCTCATGGGTGATCTCGTCGGCGTCCTTGCGATCCACCGGGATGGGCTTGCCGTATATCACCTTCGTCTTGCCCTTCGACGGGATGACCTGACCGGGATGCTGTATCTCGCGCGTTCCCACCAACGCGGTCGGCACCAGCGGGCAGCCGGTCTCCAGAGCAAGGCGCGCGGCACCGGTGTGGCCCCGGTACAGTCGCCCGTCAGGACTGCGCGTGCCCTCCACGTGGATGCCGAACAGGTGGCCTTCCTCAAGGATCTCACGGGCGTGGGCCAACGCGCCCAGCGACTTCGAGCCGCCGGAACGGTCCACGGGGAACACTCCCACCGACGTGAACCACCATTTCTTGAACCGGCCCTTGATGCCCTTGCCTTCGAAATACTCGGCCTTGCCCATGAAATGCACCATGCGCGGGCAGGTGATGGGTATCAGCGCATCGTCGATGACCGCCAGATGGTTCGCGGCGATGATGGCACCGCCTTCACGCGGCACGTTCTCCAGTCCGATCGCCGTCGGTCCCATACGACGACGGGCAATCCAACCGAAACCTTTGACAAAGAACCAGTACAGCACGATGACACCTCCCAAGTTTGGCCGTCCGCCTGATTACAGTAGGACGGTATGACCGATCATCACGATAGCAACCACAACGATACCAACGCGGGTGAAGAACATCCAAACACCACGCCGCGCGCCGGACATGACGGGTATGACACAGGCTCCAATGCCGGCGACGATCTCGACTGGGCCGCCTTCGCCGCGGAGCATGCCAACGACCTGCAGGACGTCGAGCGCTCACGCAACGCGCGGCGCTTCGAGAAGCATGCGCAGCGCAAGGAGAAGGAGGCGCTGCTGTCGGTCGACGATCTGGACGCCGGCACGTTCACCGATGACAAGGTGCCGCTGCACCAGCGCGGCCCCCGCGACCATGGCGGCCGCAGCTGGCTCGATACCGATGACGTCATGGACGAGTACGGCGATGACTTCGTGCCGCCGAACCCGAAAATCGGCCGCGTGAACGCCTCGAAGCTGGTGTTCTGGATCCTGCTGGTCGCAGGCGTCGCGGGTATCATCGCATCCGTGTTCGTACCCGCCCTGGCGACGTTCCTGGGCTCCATATTCGGTCTGTGCGCGCTGGTCGGCGGCGCCGGCCTCATCCTCCAACACAAGGGGCACACCGAGACGCGCACCGACATGTTCGACGACGGCGCGCGGGTGTGACGACGGTGCCCGTCCTCATCGGACGGGCACCGCAATGGTCAGGCCTGGACTTGGCGGTCTCGATCCACTTGCCGAACAGGGCCGCGGCCTTGCCGGAATCGACGGTGTTCTCGGCGAGCGCATACGCCTCACGGAACCGCTCGGCGAGTGTGCCGTCGCCGACCAGGTTGCCGTCTGCCACGATGGCGGACGCAGCGTTGAGCAACGCGGTGGTGCGTGACGGGATGTCCTTGCCGGCCAAGAAGTCCGTGAACGCGGCGGCGTTCACATCGGGTTCGCCGCCCTTGAGCTGCTCGACGGAGATCTTGGCAAGACCCAGATCCACGGTCGGGTCGAACTCGGTTTCGGTGACCTTGCCGTCGCGAATCTCCCACACGGAGATCGGGCCGGTGGGAGCAAGCTCGTCGAGGCCCTCGTGCGAGGTGTAGACCAGGCCGGACTGGCCGCGGCTGGCGTACACGGCGGCCATGATCGGACTCAGCTTGCGGTTGGCGCAGCCGATGGCCACGTGCGCCGGATTGGCCGGGTTGGTCAACGGTCCCAGGATGTTGAACACGCACGGGATGCCGAGCGCGGCGCGAATCGGGCCAACAAAGCGCATGGCCGGGTGGAAGGTGCGGGCGAACGCAAAGGTGATGCCTACCTCGTCGCCGATCTCCCCGACCGCCTCGGGCTTCAGATCCATCGGCAGGCCGAGATCCTCGAGCACGTCGGCGGCTCCGCACTTCGAGGAGGCGGCGCGGTTGCCATGCTTGACGATCTTCACGCCCGCCGCAGCTGCGGCCACGGAACCCATCGTGGATAGGTTCACGGTGGCGAAGCCGTCACCGCCGGTTCCGACGATGTCGGTGGTCTCACCGGACACGTTGAGCGGCACGGCGTGGGAGACCATGGCCTTTGCGGCGCCATGCACCTCGTCGGCGGTCAGTCCCAGCTGCTCCTGCATGGCGAGCGCGGCACCCACGGCGGCCGGATCGGCGTTGCCCTGCATCAGGTCGTCGACGAACCACTCCGATTCCTCAGCGCTCAGGTGGTCTCCCCCGACCAGCTTGGTGAGAATCGACTTCCATGTGATCTCGGCCATGATGCCCTCCTTGGCGTTTCGTCACGCCGTGTGATATGTATTCGTCGCCTCATTGTAATGGCTTGTCATTTCGTCGCCCGTAATCTTCCATATTGCAAAACATCATCGGCTCCCGTCAGCGGGAGCCACTTACTTGTCCGGCCCGGACAGCGTGCCGACAATCAGGGCAGGCAACGCGGCAGGCACTCCACGATGCCGCTACGGGAGTCCCGACTGAAACGTTATGCAGTATCCCAAGGCTTTGCCGGGCAATGGATCGGACTCGCTGCAGGGTCAATGAGATCGCCGCGTGCATACCAGGCCTTTGCACTGATGGGCACCGAATATGGCGGACAACGCACGCGTATATCGATTGATGCGCGCGTTGTCCTGAGACGATATCGGGAACCCCAGATAGCGGCATTTTACAAACGGTAGAATTCCAACGATTTCGGCATATAAAAGTACGGACTTATGTACAAATGTTGATTCCTCCATTAAATTCCCAAACCTTCCATATGTTCTGCAATCTCTTCCATATCATCAAAGGTGTTTGCATCCAGCCATTTATCCTTACTCCATATTTCAATGCGGCTGCCCACACCTACCAGTACTGCATCCTTCTCGATTCCGGCAAACTCACGAAGCACGGCCGGAAGGAGAATCCTTCCCTGCTTGTCTACTTCACAGGTGGTAGCTCCTGCTAAGAGGAAACGTGAAAACTTACGTCCGGCTGCATTGGTCAGAGGCAGTGTGCGAAGCTTTTCTTCCAGGGCGGCCCATTCTGAATTCTCATACACAAAAAGGCAGTTATCAAGGCCCTTCGTAACAACGAATTCATCGCCTAACTGCTCTCTGAATTTGGAAGGTACGATAAGCCGTCCCTTCGCATCGACTGTATGATTGTACTCACCCATGAACATAACTTATCACCTGCCGTACACCGGAGCGGTAGTGGACTATTGTGGGAGACATCCGAAATCCCCCACTTCATCCACTTAACAACCATCTTCTACCACTTTGCACCACTTTCTACCACTTGTATGTCCATCATAGTACAGATTTTGGGAAATGGCAAGAAGTTTTTACGGAAATCTTATAAAAAAATTGCGAAAAAATAAGGCAGCTGCGGGCTTTTCCGCAACTGCCTCTATATGTGGGACGAGTCCCGCAACAGACACAAAATATTGAGTTTTTTCAGTCTTTAATGCCCCTGGTGGGGGACAATCCCATGATTTCTCCCACCACTTTCCTGCCGTTTACCCAAAAGTGGGGGCAGGCAGATGCCGGGAATGATTTTCAGGCACACTCTAGGCGGATTCCTCCACTTTGTCCCCCTTTTTCGGGTGACGATGGCGGTAAATAATCACTGCCGCCGACACGCCCACCAGCGCAGCCGATAAAAGCTGGGACACGGCGAACCCCGTTCCCGGAATCTTTAGCTGATCCGTCCTCAGTCCTTCAATCCAAACCCTTCCCAGTCCGTATCCAAGGAAATACACCCACAGCATCTCTCCTTCAAACTTCTTGCGCTTCCTGTACCACAGCATGAACACCAGCACGCCCAGGTTCCAAAGTGATTCATACAGGAAGGTGGGATGCACCTGGATATAGGCAATGCCATTTTCCACAATCTCATTGTCCACAAGCTGCTGGGATATCATGGCAGGATTCACCAGGCTTTTCCGGATTCGCATGGCAAACAGGTTGTCCGTATACCCGCCAAAGGCTTCGCAGTTGAAGAAATTCCCCCACCTGCCGATCATCTGTCCTGTAATCAGACCCAGGACACCGCTGTCAGCCATGGAGAAAAAGGACAGCTTTCTTTTCTTCGTAAATACGATGAGAGTCAGGGCCGCCGCAATGACACCCCCGTAAATAGCCAGTCCACCTGCCCTGAGGTTAAATATCTGCAGCAAATCATCCTTATAATTTGCCCAGTCGAAAATAACGTAGTAGGCCCTGGCCCCCATAATGGAAAATATAATGGCATAAAGCGCAAAATCCAAATAAATATCCGGGTCCTGCCCT
>ENA-OQCW01000959-OQCW01000959.1-human-gut-metagenome-genome-assembly--contig:-NODE-959-length-13292-cov-2.558071_pt1 | contig 13292 bp, 19 predicted proteins | sample MGYA00242767_ERZ504593 | MGnify/ENA primary metagenome ERZ504593 (study PRJEB26092, sample SAMD00036307) | human gut metagenome | host: Homo sapiens | study: EMG produced TPA metagenomics assembly of... | reverse complement strand
CAGCAATCACAACAGACAAGAAAACAATGATTTCCATACCAGCTATACCTCCTTATTAAAGCGATATCCAATCCCTTTTGACCGTCTGGATATACTTTGGACTTGAAGGATTGGCTTCTAATTTTTTACGAAGCCGGCTGATGATCGCCATAATATACTGTCATCATAGCAATATTCTTCGCCCCAAACCGCCTCATAAATCTGCTGTTTGTCAAAAATTTTTTCCCTTGGTGATTTTTGCACAATACAGGAGTAAATCAAAATTCTTTTTGGGGGGTAGTTCCAAAAATTCCATTTTCCGTAATGATCGATCGATTCTCAAAATCAATTTGTAGCCCATCAAATGCAAGTCGCTGCTGTGCTGTTCCATTCTGCTGATTAAATCGTGTATAGCGGCGTATTAAAGAAACAATACGTGCAATCAGTTCATCCATATCAAAAGGATTTTGTTAAATAATCATCAGCTCCGGCCCGCAATCCCCTCACTTTAGAAATGCTATCATTTTTGGATGTGAACATCAAAATCGGCAGGCTGTTCTCTTTGCGGATTTCTTCCAGCGTTTCAAATCCATCCATACCTGGCATCATCACATCAAGTATCACAAGTTGATATTCTTGTTCTTTTAATTTCTGCAAACCAGTTTTTCCAGTATTGCAAAAATCTGCTTCTATATTTTCTGATAGTACACTGCGTTTAATCAAAGTGCAGAGTTCTCTGTCATCATCTATAATCAATATTTTGTTCATGGCGCAGTTCCCTTCCTTCTTTTATCCGTCCATTAATTACTTTCACCCCATTTTTAGGGTTCATCTAAACATCGACCATCTTCGCAGCGCCGATACGTCTACCGGCACAATAATAATTTACCCTACGAGGTGTCACGCCCCATTTTGCGGCATCCTTTTTATGTCATATAGTCCACATTTCGCACCTCCATAGGGTATATTATAGTTCTCTTGCTTGAACAATACAAGGTGAGAGAATTTAGTCTCTGATTTTCAAAATAACTCTTCCTTGATAAGCAATACTGTTGCATTTCTATAGGACTGATATTTTTTCTATTCACATTCATATAAAGCAAAACGAATCACTATCGTTAAAATAGGCGCTGTATACTCTGCCGTTTCAATTCTATCACCTATCTTCTCCAACAGCTCTTTCATAATATACAGTCCAAGATCGGATCCTTCTTTCGTTCTTGATTGATCTGCGGTATAGAATTTATGAAATAGAAATTTCATATCTTCCTGTCTCAGCATGGAGCTTATGTTCTTTATCGTAAATACATCGCTCTTATCCAGAAAAAATTTTCAATTTCACGGTCTGTATAACGGATTGCATTTGTAATCAAATTTTCAATTATTCCATCTATGCCATTCAAGGCATATCAGATACTGTATTTATTATTTTCTAAAAATTTCCCAATCATATTGCAAATATCTATATCATCTTCAATGATAACAATTCTACTCATACTGTTTCATCTCCTCCAGTTAGATATTGTACCATAAGGGTTTTTTTGGCTATCTATATAAAAGTGTACAATTTGTTATCATATAAATTAAGTCGATAGTTTATCCTAGCTGACGACTCATTTCTCGTTTACTCTCTTATTGAATAATTCTCAAACATATACCCCATTTGCTTTACCAAAAGGTGTTCTGCATAGCCATCATCAATAATTTCTATTTTTAAGTTTGGTTCTTTAGGATAAAAATATCTCCCCTCAGATGGATACGGATGCCAAATCCATTTCACTTCTTTCGATTCACTTTCACTTAAAAAACAGGTTCCCATTTCTTTATCAACAACTCATAATAACATTATATCTTATCGGATATTTCTTGTATATATTTTCTGAACATAACAGCATAAAATTTAAATTTCAAGCATAAAAATAGCTCAGAAAATTTATTCTGAACTATTTTCATATCTGATTATGCTAATCTTTATAACCATACAGAGCTTTGTGTCTCCAAATCACTACATTATCACCTGATTGTTCCGGTCCATCCTTTAGATTTCTACTTACCCTATCGAGACAGGCCAAGGACTTCCAGTGGTAAGATGCTCATAATGAGTACAGATATGCTTATGGATTAAAATTCTTCTTTTCCATAGTTTTACCTCATTTCTTTTTTCCCAAATTGGGTAACTGCCAGTGCAAAAAACAGGCCGAACACTACAATCGCACACGGCAGGAACGGAAACATCGAAAAAGTAGCATCGGAAGTTTCTGCTGTAAAATCATGAAGAGAACAGGATACAAGATAGCCACTGTAACAGTACGGGTAAACAATCCACAATGGCGTATTCGCAACCAATATACCGGGAATAACAAGCAGCAAATTCAACCCTACAGAAAGAAGTGGCTTTTCAAACAGTACGGTGATTGCCCACATAGCCGCAATGCAAGGCAGCATTGTTAGAAACAGTCCCAAGCACCATTTCAGCAGATATAGGCTCGGTAAGGTTTCTGCTACTCCCATCGTCTGTGTCGCAATCAATCCGGCGATTACGAACACGACAAGAAACACCACCATTTCCATGAACAGATAAAAGGTAAGCACACAGAATTTCGCAATAGATACTGTGCTGCGACTGACCGGCAGCACCAGCATTTTCAGAATCCCGTTATTTCCTGTTTCCCGTCCCGCAATCATCACACAGACTACAATCATGCTAAACGGGAGCAGATAGTAAGCGTAGACAAGCGCACTTTGAATGAACATGGCAGGCCACGCATTGGTATATTCCGGTGTAAAGTAGTTGCTCAAACTCGCAACCCCGGAAATCACTACCAATAAAGGTGCAACGAAAATCAGGGGTACGATTTTGGATCGTCTTACTTTCATAAACTCGATTTTTAGTAAATCCCAAAAGCTCATTTCTTACCCTCCCTCCTTACTCGTAACGTCTGTACTTTGCCAACCACAAGCCTACTGCAAGGAACAACAATGTTTCTGCCAAAGCAACAAAAGTAACCATCGGATCGGGCTGGGCGCTCATGGCTACTGCCGGTTTCAGAATAACCACAAAAGGATGTACCAGCAAAAGCGTCAGTCCCGAATTTGCAAGAGCCATACCGCTTAGGAAACCAGCAACACCAATTCCAAGCGACACCCACATATTTTCAAAACGCGAGGAAATCAACAGCATAAACGACAACACCGGCATGGATGTAATAAAAGAGTATCCGGCAAAGCGCACCAGCGTACCCATTTCAAATGCTCCGTCTGGTAAGTCCGTCATGCCAATCTGTGCAAGTGCCAAATTTTGCAGCATGATTGCAACCAGAAACATGACCGTCAGAATCAGGAATTTGCTCAGGTACATCGCGGGAACGCTTACGGGAAGCATATACATCTTCTTGACAGCGCTTCCCTTAAACTCTATGTTGTAGATCATGCAGGCCGCAACTACGATGCCGAATAGGTTCAGCACCATAATCATGCCGTAAAGCTGGGTCAGCAGGACATCCATCGGAGCCAACGGCAGATTCAAAAGCGTGTCCTTCCGCACAATGAAATTGACAAATGCGTAGGCAGCTCCCAAGATGCCAACAGCCAGCAACACGGGGATTACGCCGGTTCGCTTTTCTTTCCGAAGTTCGATTGCCAGCGTTTTCATAATTTTGCCCTCTGCTTTCTATCCATGTTGTCTTTCTCAACCATAGAAAGGAACACATCCTCCAGATTATCTGCAGCGAAGCCGGATTGCAGGGCATATTGTCGCAGATCATTCATGCTGCCCTCAAACAGCAATTGTCCGTGGTTTAGAATCCCAATGTCATCCGCAATCAATTCGATTTCAGACAGCATATGAGACGAGATCAGCACCGTGCAATCATAAAGGTCTGGCAAGGATTTTACTAAATTACGGATCTCGTGGATACCAGATGGGTCAAGTCCATTGGTAGGTTCATCTAGAATCAGTATCGGCGGACGCCCCAACAGCGCCCCGGCAAGACCCAAACGCTGCTTCATTCCCAGTGAATATTTCTTTGCCAGCCGATCACCAAACTCGGTTATCCCCACTAGCTCCAGAGCATCTTCCACTTCGGCTTTTGGCAACCCCAAAATGCGACGGATAATATCAAGATTTTCCCGCCCGGTCAGGTTTGCATAGAAAGACGGCACTTCGATGAATGAACCGATCTCTTTGAGAATGGCAATCCGATCCCCCGGAAACTGCTTCCCATCAATGGTAAAGCTGCCCTTTGTCGGTGCAGTCAGGCCCAGCAGCATTTTCATGGTCGTGGATTTTCCCGCACCGTTGGGGCCGAGAAAACCATAAATGCTGCCCTTGCGAATATGAAGTGAAACATTGTTGACCGAAGTGAAGTTCTTGTACTTCTTTGTCAACTGTTCCGTTGTAATGATATAGTCCATAGAAACATCTCCTTTCGATATTTTTATGTTACAACTTCAACCTGACATCTACATTCTCCTGTCCTTACTTTTACCTTACTTTTTAAGAAGCGAGACCGCAAAATGGACAGCTTATGATATAATAGAAACAAAGAAATCAGATTGGAGAGAATGCTATGGACAATTCTTTTTTGCATAGTAAAAGGCTCCTGTTGGTAGATGATGAGCAGGAGTTATTGAAAATGGTAACAGATATATTGAAAGATGCAGGATTTGAAACTATCCTTACCGCTATGTCAGTCAAAGATGCCGTTCTGACTGCCAAAAATGCAAATCCAGATTTAATTGTTTTGGATGTTATGCTGCCGGATGGGGACGGCTTCGCTCTGATGCAGCAGCTCCATACCTTCACCAATGTGCCGATCATTTTCTTAACAGCAAAGGACGAAGCGACAGACAAATTATCAGGATTAGGGCTTGGTGCAGATGATTACATTTCAAAGCCTTTCATGCCGCAGGAATTAGTGTTGCGTATCTATGCAGTATTACGTCGAACCTATAAAGAGGATTCACCACTGCTTGTTTTAGATGGGTGTACGATTGATTTCAGTAGAGCCGAGGTCCAGAAGAAGGACAAGATTATTTCTCTGACTGCCAAAGAACACGCTTTGTTGGAAACTCTCGCCCGTAATGCTGGAAAAATTGTAACTGTAGATGCGCTTTGTGAATCACTATGGGGTGATAATCCTTTTGGCTACGAAAACAGCCTCAATGCTCATGTCCGACGCATCCGGGAAAAAATTGAAATTAATCCATCAAAACCTGTATCCCTGATAACTATTAAAGGCTTAGGCTATAAGCTGATAGCAAGGAAGTGATGTCATGAGATCATTTGCAAGTTACATATCGAAACACCTTGCATCTTTGTTGCTTTTATCCTGATATTACTGTTTCTTAACACGGTAGTATATAGTCTAACTTTTCAAAAGATTATGACTGAGGATTATAGGAATTCTTCCCCGCAATCCATGTTGGAAATGACTGCTGATGCCGCCACACCGGAGCAATTATCGGACAATATGATACAAAAACTTCGGCAGAATCATATTTGGGCAATTTATCTAAATGCTAAATGGGGCAGAGTTATTGGTCGGTTGATTTGCCCGACGAAGTTCCAGAAAGTTACACTATTCAAGATGTCGCATTGTTTTCAAAAGGGTATATTGAGGATTATCCTGTTTTTTGTCTGGAACACCAATGATGGGCTGTTGGTATTGGGGTATCCGAAAGACAGCTATACAAAACTCACCAGCAATTACTATTCCATTGCAGCACTTCGACGTCTCCCTATCTTTGTGCTTGGAATGTTGGGATTAGATGTTCTGTGCCTATTTTGTGCCTATTATTTCTCCAAACGCAAAATCATTCGTAATATCGAACCGATTGTATCGGCTGTGGAAACTCTGGGAGACGGAAAGCCTGTTTCAGTTTGTATCAGCGGCGAATTATCGAAAATCGCAAATAGCGTGAACAAGGCTTCTTCTATTTTGAACAGACAAAATGAGGCGAGGGCGAACTGGATCAGCGGTGTTTCTCATGATATCCGCACACCCCTCTCCATGATTATGGGATATGCAAATCGTATTGCAGAAAATGAATCTGCCAACAAAACCATCCGAGAACAAGCAGAAATAGTACAGAAACAAAGTGTAAAGATCAAAGAACTGGTGCAGGATTTGAATTTAGTATCGCAGTTAGAATATGAAATGCAGCCGCTTCATAAAGAAGTGGTTCGCTTATCCAAACTGCTGCGCTCCTACGTGGCTGACCTATTGAATACGGGGATTTCCGATAGCTACATTATTGGAATTCAGATTGATCCTGATGCCGAAAATGCTGTGTTGGAATGTGATGCTAGATTGATTTCACGAGCCGTGAATAATCTCGTTCAGAATAGTATGAAGCACAATCCGCTGGGATGTAGGATTCTGTTATCTTTAAGCCAAACGAAAAATATCCCTCAGCTTATTGTGCAAGACGATGGGGTAGGACTCTCTGAGAAAAAACTACAAGAACTAAAAGAAAAACCTCACTATTTAGAAGGTACAAATGAACGCTTGGATCTTCGACATGGACTGGGGCTTGTTTTGGTTCGACAAATTGTGGCAGCACATGGAGGTACTATGACCATTGATAGTAAGATTAACTGCGGATGCAAAATCACTCTAATTTTTAGCTCTACGGATTCTATCCAAAATCTCACATAAATTAGATATGAAATCATTTTGAATATTTATTAATGACAAGAAAGGCAGGAAATCTAAAAAGTTTCCTGCTTCCAGTTTCTTATTCTCCGTATACTGACAGGATACAAGCACACGCTCTAGATGGTCAGGCTTCCCATCCTCATATTCTACAGTCATACGTTACATTTCCCCTCCTGTCCTTGTGAAATGGACTTTCGGAATAATATCCAGGTGCTGGTGAAATAACAGATCAATAAAGCAAACAAAATAATCAAAATAGTTCCTACTTGCTGCAACAATTTCCAAGCTCCGATATACGTTCTAATCTGTATGGAAAATCCAATAAATAAAAACAGTATAAATGCACTGGATATGAGAAGAGCTACCATAACAGGGACTCCGAACCAAATCCCTAATTGTTTTAATACCAACCTGCGGATATGGTTTTCCTCCACTCCCATATTCCTTAAAACCTGAAAGCGATACCGATACTTTCCAGAATCAGATAATTGCTGCAGAGATAGAATTGTAAAACATATAACAAATAAAATAATTGCACTATAAATCAATCCTGTCTGTACAATGAAGATCAATGCAGAATTATCATTTCTTTCAATTGTTTTTAGTAGTGACAGAATAAACCTCCTGTCCATCCATCGGCATATATTCATGGAAACAATCCGTTAATTGTTCGGCGTCTGCATAAGAAAGCGGACTTCTGTCACGATATACCGATAAGAATTTGCGACCGTCAGCTTATCACACGTCAAATCAGGTGGAATCAGAACAACATTTTGATTACTGTATATTACTTCTCCTAGTTCCTCTGTTTTCGGTTCAATAGCAGAAAGTGTCAGTTCTCCATTATCTGTAGCGATCCTGTCGTACTGGGTTTCAAAAGTTTCCATCGTACTTTTCGGTGTAATGGATAACCACTGTGTTGAAAATTCATTTTCAGCAAGAGAAATTTTCTCATATCCAAACATTTCCATCAAGTGGTTATAATCAGACAAGGAAATAGCATGTAATTGCACTCTGCCCATGAATATCCGAGGCTTTCAAAAAGTATGTTGAAAAAGTACAGTTGTCTTTCAAAGTAATGTGCTTTTCCTCAAAAAACGAATCCAAAAATGCGTAATCTGTTTCAGGCAATAATTTTACATTCTCTGCAGCTGTATAGTCGGAATCAATTTGAATATCATACACCACTCTCTTATCTAAAAATCCCTGTGCCCATTCCACCAAGAAAGGGGTAAGTAAAAATAGGGAAATAGATAATGTCAAAGTCAAACAGATCAAAGTCATTGACAGTGTATTTGATCCTAATTTTGATAAAATCTGTCCGAAGAAAAACAGATTTTCATCTTTATACTTTACTCGTAGACTACGATTTTTCAAGACCAGAAGTCCATCACTGAATACAACAAAAAATACACTGACAAGAAATATCAGACACCAGATGATAAAGGTCAGATATAAATTAAATGCCCCCTTATCCATCGGAAGAGCAAAATACATTTTCCAGACAGGAAGCAGACTTACGGTTATCATTTCTGCAAATCCGACCAATCCAACCATAAGCAGATATTTTACATGGCTGCAAGATTTTCGTATCTTCTTTTCAGCAATTCCCAAGCCTACCATAACAAAAGGTATTACAATACTGATTAAAACCCATATTTGAATTGCTGTTTGAAACTCATCAGTAAGGTAATAAGTCAATGTCCTGATACTATAAATCCCCATCAGAAAAAACAAAATAAAATTAACTTTTAAAACCTTCTCCACCCATTTATGAGTTGTGGAAAATGCTTCATTTTTTCGATCTGCATGAAGCATATCAATGATTTTTATCTTTCTGATAGTACGGATCTGAAACAGTCCTACGACTGCAAAACAAGCGCCAAAAAAGAAAACGGTCAGAAACACCGTATCCGGAAACAACATAAACGAAAATACAAATGGTTTCTGAAAAACCTGCAGCAACATGGCAGTAATAAATTGTGAGAAAATGACTCCCAATACAATTCCTAACACCAGTGAGAAAAGTCCCATTACCAATGTTTCTATAAAGAAAAGACCGGCAATCATTGATTGCTCCATTCCCATGATACTCTGCACTGCGAATTCTTTTTGCTGATTCCTTATCATAAATCGATTGACATACTGCACCAGAAAAATCAAAAGCATGGTAATTAATATAATCACCAGAAACATTCCGTCTCCTAACACCTCCAGATTAAACTCCGCACCAATATCTGGTCTATAATAACGGCTGGTAATCGACAAAAATGCGTAAAATAAGGAGATGCAGACAGTTAGTGTCATAATATAAATCAAATAATCTTTTATAGAACGTTTTACATTTTGAAATGCCAATCTAAAGTACATCACTTACCCCGCCTCCCATCATGGTAAGAACATTCAGGATTTTATCAAAAAATACTTTACGGGTATCACTGCCTTTTAAGATTTCAGTAAAGATTACACCGTCACGTAAAAATAAAATACGATTGGCATAGCTTGCCGAAAATGCATCATGTGTAACCATCAGAATGGTTGCACCCAGATTCTCATTCATACTCTGCATGGTAGATAAAAGCATCTGAGATGAATGGCTGTCCAAAGCCCCTGTAGGTTCATCCGCCAAAATCAGCTTCGGATGATTGATAATTGCTCTGGCACAAGCACATCTCTGCTTCTGTCCACCGGAAACCTGATATGGATATTTATCCAAAATATCGGCAATATTCAGACTTTTTGCAATCTCTTCCACTCTCGGTTCTATTTCCCCAACCGGAATGTGGTTAATCGTCAGAGCCAGAGCAATATTCTCACGAATGGTTAAAGTATCCAGCAAGTTAAAGTCTTGGAAAATAAATCCCAGATTTTCTCTCCGGAACTTTGCAATCGCCTTTTCTTTTATCTCAGTTACATCTGTACCATCCAAATAAATGTGCCCTGCACTTACCGTATCTATGGTAGAAATGCAGTTCAGCATCGTTGTTTTTCCTGATCCTGACGCACCCATAATCCCTAGAAATTCACCTTCCTGCACAGAAAAACTCAATATCCTGAATCGCTTTTGTTACATTGCCTTCATTTCCATAAAATTTTTGAATATGGTCTAATTTTAAAATTTCTTTCATGATACTCACCTCGTCTTTTGATATTATCATTGTAACGGATTTCTGCCTGTGTTTGTATCAAGTTTTCTAACAAACTTCTAACAAAAATGTAAGAAATGCAGGGCTTTTCTCAGCCCTGCACCTGATGAATAAAATGATTGATTTGAAAGGACAGGATCATTGTCGTTCCTGTCTCGCCTGACTGGGCGGCAATTCCAATTCCCAGCTTATCACAAAGTCTTTTGCAAAGATAAAGTCCGATACCGGTTGCATTTTGCCGGATACGTCCATTTTTCCCGGTAAAACCTTTCTCAAAAATACGGGGCAGATCATTTGCACAGATCCCGATTCCATGATCTTCTACAAAAAGAAAATCTGATCTCCCTGCACCTTGGTATAAAAGTGCAATACGGTATGCTCCCGGCTGTATTTTACAGCATTGACAATCAACTGATCCAGAATAAACCGGAGCCATTTGTCATCCGAATAAACCGTCAGTTCACTTTCTTCCGTCTCTAAGGCAACCTGATTCTGCAATAAAAGATACTTGTTATCTGCAATCGCCTGATGCACCACATCAAACAACCGGATTTCCTGAACAGAATAATCCTTTTCCGTATATTCACTACGGGCATAATAAAGCGCCTGTTCTGTAAAGCGATTGGTTTTTTCCAGTTCCCTCATCATTTCTCTGGTAAAAAGCTCTTTATGATTTTCACACAATAGTTTCATTGCAGTAATCGGTGTTTTGATTTCATGGATCCACTGCTCAATATATTCTCGGTACTCTCGTCTCTCCCTTGCTACTGTTCCAATCTGTTCCAGCATAGATTTGGACGCCATTTTTAAGAGTTGAAAATAAACCTGTTCTTCGGCATGTTCCGGTTCCGGAAGCATCTCTGACAACAAGTATTTTCTTCCAGTCCTTCTGCCATCTTTACTAATTTATTTAATCTCCTTTTTCGCTGATGATAGGTAAACGTCAGTACACCAGCCAGTAACATCGTCCAGATGATAAGAATCACTGCAATACTATCTACATTATTTCCTACAAAGAACAGAAAAACCGATAACAATACCATACAGACGATATTGATGATGAAAATAGGGATTTTGTCTTTCCAATACTGTTTTCCATTCATAATGTGTACCCCTGACGGTGTTTCGTTTTAATAAAGTCTTTAACACCAATCTTTGATAGTTTTCTCTGATACGTCCAATATTTACACTCAATGCATTATCATCTACATAGAGCTGATTGTCCCATAAATATTCAATCAGATCTGCTCTCGTGCAAATGGTTCCGGCATGTTCAAATAGATAGTACATAATCTTCAGTTCATTTTTTGTGAGTTCTGTTTGCTTTCCTTCCGCTTCGATTGTTCCAGTCTCTAAAGATAAAGAAACACCTTGATAAGTCAGATGTCTGCTTTGTATATCAGGATAAGCACGTTTCAGCAAGGAAGTAAATTTTTGCAAGTAAAATGGCTGTGTGATAGGGCTTTGTGATAAAAGCATCTCCTCCAAGCATAATACTGTTCAATTCATCCATATCCGTATTGCAGCTGGTAACAAAGATAATCGGAGCCTGTGAAAAACTCCGAATGCCGGAACAAATGGTAAACCCATTTTCTTGCGGCAATTTAATATCCAATAAAATCAAATGTGGATTTATTTTCGCACCTGTTCTGTTACATCAGAAAAATCTTCAATAGCAGATGTGTGATATTTATTTCCCTCCAGTACTGTTTGCAGTTCTTTACGGATCACCGGATCATCTTCAATAATTAAAATTTCTGTATTCATAACAATCCTCCTAAACTGCATTATAACATAATACAGCTAAAATTGGAGCAAGTTTCCCTGCCCCAATTCGTTTTATTCCGTGATAGATCTCCGAAACAATATCCAAGTACTTAGAAAATAACATAGCAGTAAGAGTATAAGAATGGATATCGTAATGGATACTTGCGTAATTAAAGCTTCAATTCCGATATAAGCGGAAATTTCAACGGAAACGGATTGCAAGAAGTACTCCACAACAATAGCAGAAACTATAATGGATACCACTACCGGCAAACCAAACCATACACTTAACTGTTTCCTTACAAGACTTTTTATATCCTGTTCCTCGACACCCAACTTGCGAAGTACTCCAAAACGGTAACGATACTGTCCGGCATCCAAAAGCTGCTGTAAAGATAAGATAGTAAGACATATTACCATTAAAACCACCGCACCATAAATCATCGCCGTCTTCAGAATGAAGTTCATCCCCTTTGCCTCATTGACTTGCAGCGTACTTAATCGAATATAATACCCAACACCATTTTCTGAAAGTTCCGGATATGCCTTTATAAACTTGTTTTCTAAGGCTGCTGCATCTGAATAAGAAAGTTCTCCTGAGGTCTGGATATAGCGATTCCGATTGACAGAAAGAAGATTTTGGCAAATGTTGTCAGGAAACACATATACAACTTGCGTATAGGAATTGTATAAGGTTTCACCCATCGCTTCTTGATGACTGGCCTGTTCAGAAAGTGTCAGTCTTCCGGCATCGGTGTCTACTATTGCATGACTACGTATAAACTCCTCTTGTTCATCCGTTGTTACAGCCATATGCCACTGGGTTGTAAATTCATTTTCCTCAAGCGTGACCGTCTTATATCCCAGCATTTCTCGAATAGCATTATAATCGCTAAGAGAAATAGCAACCACAGGAAACTCATGCTTTACACGACTATGAAAATCTTCGCGATTTGGAAGGTAAAGACTAAAAGTACAGTCTGCATTTGTCGCAATTCCTTCTCCTACCAAAAATTCTGTTACCAACTCGTAATCTCATAAGCTGTTCCAATATCTGGCTGATAATAGCTGCTGGATATGGATAGAAACGCATAAAACAAAGTAACGCAGATCGTCAAGGTAACAATATAGATTAGATAGTCCTTCGCAGAGCGTTTTGCATTTTGGAAAATCAATTTAGCATACATCGTTTTTCCCACCTTCCATCAGAGTATTTATCCCGTTTCAAGATTGTGTCCATATCGTTTCCTCCTTCTTTACTTCTTTTTATTATAATGGATGAGAGCATTCTTTTGTATCAAGTTTTCTTACAAAATTCTAACAAAAACGTAAGAAATGCAGGGCTTTTCAGCCCTGCATAGGAAATCGGTTAATGTGAAAAGAAAGTATGGCAGTCGTTCCGCAATACAACCTAGCTTTTTACTCTTCCGAGTCTTTCTGATATTCCAATATATCCCCCGGCTGGCAATCCAGCACTTTGCAAATAGCATTCAACGTAGAAAAACGAAATAGCAACTTACTTTCCCTGTTTTAAATTTTAGATAAGTTGACATTTGCAATACCAACCTTTTCCGCGAGTTCGTTTAGGCTTATCTTTCTATCCGCCATCATTCTATCAAGTCTTAAAATTATTGCCATATCAAATCTCCTTTATATCATTTCATCTACTTCTTGCTGTAACTCACATCCATTAATCAAAATGAGGGAAATACAGAACAAGATAAGGGCGAATAAGCCACAC
>ENA-OQCW01000958-OQCW01000958.1-human-gut-metagenome-genome-assembly--contig:-NODE-958-length-13313-cov-2.797816_pt1 | contig 13313 bp, 13 predicted proteins | sample MGYA00242767_ERZ504593 | MGnify/ENA primary metagenome ERZ504593 (study PRJEB26092, sample SAMD00036307) | human gut metagenome | host: Homo sapiens | study: EMG produced TPA metagenomics assembly of... | reverse complement strand
CTCGCCGTACCAAAGCGGTGGGTAAAATCGTCGAAGTACTTGGCGACAATATGGGCACCGGCATGGCGGTTGATATCGCTCTGCGTACCCATGAAATTCCGTATATCTGGCCGCAGGCCGTTGAGCAACAGGTTGCCGGGCTGAAGAAGAAGTGCCGGAAGAAGCAAAAGCGGGCCGTGTCGATCTGCGCGATTTACCGCTGGTCACCATTGATGGCGAAGACGCCCGTGACTTTGACGATGCAGTTTACTGCGAGAAAAAACGCGGCGGCGGCTGGCGTTTATGGGTCGCGATTGCCGACGTCAGCTACTATGTGCGTCCGCCAACACCGCTGGACAGAGAAGCGCGTAACCGTGGTACGTCGGTGTACTTCCCTTCGCAGGTTATCCCGATGCTGCCGGAAGTGCTCTCTAACGGTCTGTGTTCGCTTAACCCGCAGGTAGACCGCCTGTGTATGGTGTGCGAGATGACGGTTTCGTCGAAAGGCCGCCTGACTGGCTACAAATTCTATGAAGCGGTAATGAGCTCTCACGCACGTCTGACCTACACCAAAGTCTGGCATATTCTGCAGGGCGATCAGGATCTGCGCGAGCAGTACGCCCCGCTGGTTAAGCATCTCGAAGAGTTGCATAACCTCTATAAAGTGCTGGATAAAGCCCGTGAAGAACGTGGCGGGATCTCATTTGAGAGCGAAGAAGCGAAGTTCATTTTCAACGCCGAACGCCGTATTGAGCGTATCGAACAGACTCAGCGTAACGACGCACACAAGTTAATTGAAGAGTGCATGATTCTGGCGAATATCTCGGCGGCGCGTTTCGTTGAGAAAGCCAAAGAACCAGCACTGTTCCGTATTCACGACAAGCCGAGCACCGAAGCAATTACCTCTTTCCGTTCAGTGCTGGCGGAGCTGGGGCTGGAATTGCCGGGCGGTAACAAGCCGGAACCGCGTGACTACGCGGAGCTGCTGGAGTCGGTTGCCGATCGTCCTGACGCAGAAATGCTGCAAACCATGCTGCTGCGCTCGATGAAACAGGCGATTTACGATCCAGAAAACCGTGGTCACTTCGGTCTGGCATTGCAGTCCTATGCGCACTTCACTTCGCCGATTCGTCGTTATCCTGACCTGACGCTGCACCGCGCCATTAAATATCTGCTGGCGAAAGAGCAGGGGCATCAGGGCAACACCACTGAAACCGGCGGCTACCATTATTCGATGGAAGAGATGCTGCAACTGGGTCAGCACTGTTCGATGGCGGAACGTCGTGCCGACGAAGCAACACGCGATGTAGCTGACTGGCTGAAGTGTGACTTCATGCTCGACCAGGTAGGTAACGTCTTTAAAGGCGTAATTTCCAGCGTCACTGGCTTTGGCTTCTTCGTCCGTCTGGACGACTTGTTCATTGATGGTCTGGTCCATGTCTCTTCGCTGGACAATGACTACTATCGCTTTGACCAGGTAGGGCAACGCCTGATGGGTGAATCCAGCGGCCAGACTTATCGCCTGGGCGATCGCGTGGAAGTTCGCGTCGAAGCGGTTAATATGGACGAGCGTAAAATCGACTTTAGCCTGATCTCCAGCGAACGCGCACCGCGCAACGTCGGTAAAACGGCGCGCGAGAAAGCGAAAAAAGGCGATGCAGGTAAAAAAGGCGGCAAGCGTCGTCAGGTCGGTAAAAAGGTAAACTTTGAGCCAGACAGCGCCTTCCGCGGCGAGAAAAAACCGAAGCCGAAAGCGGCGAAGAAAGACGCGAGAAAAGCGAAAAAGCCATCGGCGAAAACGCAGAAAATAGCCGCAGCGACCAAAGCGAAGCGTGCGGCGAAGAAAAAAGTGGCAGAGTGATCATTACCCTCTTCAAACAGAAGAGGGTGAATTATCCGTAGGCCGGGCAAGCGTGGCGCTCCCGGCAAAACGTAAACAACGAGTACATTAATGAGCGAAATGATTTACGGCATCCACGCAGTGCAGGCCCTGCTGGAGCGCGCCCCTGAACGTTTTCAGGAAGTCTTTATTTTAAAAGGCCGTGAAGATAAACGTCTGTTGCCGCTGATTCACGCCCTTGAGTCCCAGGGCGTGGTTATCCAGCTGGCAAACCGCCAATATCTCGACGAGAAAAGCGACGGTGCCGTGCATCAGGGCATTATCGCCCGTGTGAAGCCAGGACGTCAGTATCAGGAAAACGATCTGCCGGATCTGATCGCTTCGCTCGATCAACCGTTCCTGCTGATCCTCGACGGTGTAACCGATCCGCACAACCTCGGCGCGTGCCTGCGCAGCGCGGACGCCGCTGGCGTTCATGCGGTGATTGTGCCGAAAGATCGCTCCGCACAGCTCAACGCCACGGCGAAAAAAGTGGCCTGCGGCGCGGCAGAAAGCGTTCCGCTGATTCGGGTGACTAACCTGGCGCGCACCATGCGTATGTTGCAGGAAGAGAATATCTGGATCGTCGGTACGGCAGGTGAGGCGGATCATACACTTTATCAGAGCAAAATGACCGGACGGCTGGCACTGGTGATGGGCGCGGAAGGTGAAGGTATGCGTCGCCTGACCCGTGAACATTGCGATGAGTTGATCAGCATCCCAATGGCAGGAAGTGTTTCTTCGCTGAACGTTTCTGTGGCGACAGGCATTTGCTTATTTGAAGCGGTGCGTCAGCGCAGCTAGTTCATCGCTATCCATTCAATGGATATTTTGTTAGCCCGATAATTTTTACGTATCGGGCTTCGAATGGAAAATACCCTTAATGGTGGGAATCAATACCGATATTGATATCCTGTAAGGTGTTGAGTTCCTGTTCAATACGCGAACGTGCATTCAGCAGGATACGCGTGACATCGGCAATTTTTTCTTTTGTCGCACGAAATACGGGTATTGAAATGCTGATGGCGGCAAGCGTTTTATTTCGCTGTTTTAAGGCAACAGCATAACATACCGTCTCCTCATTGATTTCCCTGTTATCAAATGCATAGCCATTTACTCTGGCATCCTCAAGTTGTTGGCGCAATTGTTCCAGGGTCGTAACGCTATACGATGTCATGGGAACAAAACCGTCAGGGTAGAGTTGCCGAATTTGTTGATCACTGTATTCACAGATAATGGCTTTTCCCAGCGCAGAATAGATAGCAGGCAGACGAGTCCCAATATGTGAAACCAGTTGTACGGTTTGTGCCGCCTGCACCTTATTGATATATAAAACATCTGCACCGTCCAGGATCCCCATCTGACAAACTTCATTGCACTCTTTGACAATGTTGTTCATCTCTTTGTAAACCATTTTTAACCAGTACGATCTGTCGAGGAAAGCACGGGACAGAATCGAGCAGGAGATCCCCAGATTATAAAGCTGGGTATTAGCGTCATAACTGATGTACCGCTGTTCAACCAGCGTTTTGAGGATGGGAAAAATCGTTCCTTTCAGGATGCCTGTTTTTTCCGAAAGGTGAGTTAATGAAACACCCTGATTCTCCGCTGCCAGTGCTTCCAGTATCTCTAACACCCGGATGGTAGGCTTATGTTCCATAATGACTATTTCCCTTACCATGAGTAATGCACCATTCTAGGGAGAATTATAATTCAAGTAAATTAACCCCCTCGCGTTCCTTGACTGCTGTTGACCCCATCAGTCCTTTTTTAGCGTGATACTGGTCATAAAACGGATAAAAAAAGAACTGTGATTGATTTTTTTATGCAGGCCTCCGGCATAATTACTCCAAATCTATCAATAACTTATGTGTATCACTTCTGTAATTAGCTAAATTTGACTCATTTCTGAGGTTGGGTATACTCATTTTAGTTTGTATTTAAAAACGTTGTTTGTATATATGAACAATAAAACTATGATGAGGTAGGCATGAAAAGTCGTTACATAACCCCCGTTGTCACCATATTTGATGAACAAGGGCGAATCGATCCTGAGCAAAACACTCAGGTTTATGATTTTATTAAAAATCACGTGTCCGGGTTTGTTGTGATGGGCAGTACTGGTGAGTTTTTTTCGCTTAATATGGAAAACGCCCGCCAAATGATTAAAACCTGTAGTGAGTTTTCCCGAGGCGATATGAAGGTTTATGCCGGAGCCAGTCGCATGGACGTCAATGAATCAATATCACTGGCCAATTACGCCTGGGAGCAAGGATTGGATGGTGTGATGATCATCAGTCCTTATTATTTCCCTCTGGATGATGAAGCTATTTTTGATTTCTACAGTACGATTGCAAGCCAAACCCCGGCTCATATTTTTATTTATAACTTCCCGGAGAGAACCGGGTACAGCGTATCACCAGAGATTTGTTTACGACTGGCAGATAAATATCCCAATATTATTGGTATGAAAGATACCGTCCCTGATGCTTTCCATACTGCGCAGGTTATCAATACCGTAAAGAAAAATATCCCTCATTTTGAAGTGTATGCAGGATATGACAATAATTTTGCCCACAACATACTATCTGGTGGAGATGGCTGTATTGGTGGTTTATCCAATATTGTCCCTGAATTTTTTGCCTCCTGGATGCAAGCATTCATGAATGACGATTTACTTGCAGTCGCGCAGCATCAGCAGATAGTCGATCAACTAATGGCCGTTTACAGCGTGAATTCTCCTTTTATTCCCACTTTCAAAAAAGCCCTTCAGTTAAAGGGGGTTATTCAATCAGAACGGTGTTCTTCACCATTTAATATACTTGATGATATTCAATCCCGGAGATTGCAGGAAATTTTATCTGTCACCGATTATTATAAATAATATAAAACCTATAAATAGAATATCTTACCAACAGAACTAAGGATTTATTTATGGCTAATATAACCCAATACGATAATCCGCTGTTGAATTCCGCAATTCAAAAATCGTGGAAACGTTTAGTACCCTTAATGTTCATAATGTATTTTGTTGCCTTTATTGATCGGGTAAATGTTGGCTTTGCCAAAGATGCAATGAAACTGGATATTGGATTATCAGAGTCGGCATTCGCTCTCGGTGCAGGAATATTTTTCGCTGCCTATGCACTTTTCGGCATTCCAGCTAACCTGATCCTCAATAAAATCGGCGCACAAAAGTGGTTAAGTATTACAACTGCAATTTGGGGCCTTCTCTCGGCAATGACGGGATTTGTCACCAGTGAAACGCAATTTATTATTTTGCGCTTTCTGTTAGGGCTGGGCGAGGCGGGGTTCTATCCCGGAATTTTACTGCTCGCATCCATTTATTTTCCTAACAAGGTTCGCGGATCGGTCGTGGGAATATTTGTGTTGGGAGTGCCGCTGGCGTTAACGCTCGGTTCGCCAATATCGGGAGCTTTACTTGAACTACATGGCTGGATGGGACGTCCAGGATGGTTCTGGATGTTTGTCATTGAGGGATTGCCGGCATTAGTGCTTGGTATCTTTGCCTGGTTCTACCTTGATGATAATCCGACGAAAGCGCGATTTCTTACCCAGGAAGAAAAAGACGCTTTGAATAAGCAACTGGAATCTGAACGACAGAAAACAGAAACCAGTTCAGTGATTTCAGCAGTGAAAAATGCCAAAGTTTGGCATCTGGCATTAATCTACGGCACCATCCAGATATCAGTATATGGTTTAATGTTTTTCCTTCCGTCACAGGTTGCATCGCTGATGGGAGAAAGCCTTGGCTTTAAGCAGTCATTAGTCGCGGCAATACCATGGGCGTGCTCTGCTTTTGGCGTCTATTACATTCCGCGAATTGCTGACCGCAATCCTTCCCGGCGTGTGGCCATTTCGGTTATGTGTATGTTGGCTGCTGCTGTCGGCCTTGCCCTTTCCGCATTTGCGGGGCCTGTTGTGGCGATTGGTGCACTTTGTTTAAGTGCGGTTGGTTTCCTCTCAGTACAGCCAATATTCTGGACTTTCCCTCCACAACTTCTTACTGGTCCGGCACTGGCTGCGGGGATCGGTTTTTGCACCACGATGGGCGCTTTCTGCTCGTTCCTTGCTCCTCTTATCCGTGTTGAGGTTGATCGGGCAATGGATAGCAGCATCGCCGGATTGATGGCGTTGTCTGTAATTACTATCGGCTGTGCATTATTGATTGGATTGCTGCAAAAGAGCCAACAGGCAGCAAAAGCATACAGTTAATAAGATTGAACATCTGACTGGAATAATATGATTATGCAAAAAATATTACGTATCGACAGTAACGATAATCTCATTGTCGCGTTGAAAGACCTGCACGCTGGAGAATCGTACTCGTGGGATGACGACAACATAACGTTAGTAACTGATGTTAAGGCTAAACATAAGTTTGCGACGCAAGATATTCCTCTGGATGGCATTGTTTCGATGTACGGTACGCCAGTTGGCAAGGCCACGCGTCCCATCGTTAAGGGAGAAGCGATTACCGTTGATAATATTCGCCACTATGCAGCTCCTGTCACACTGGAGGATGTTGAACCCTACCACTGGCAGGCACCGGATGTCTCTGAATGGAGCACCCGCACTTTTAAAGGTTATGTCCGTGATGATGGCAGAGTGGGTACTGCCAGTTACTGGTTAGTCTTTCCATTGGTATTTTGCGAGAACCGTAATGTCAGTAAGTTAACCAATGCTTTGAATGATGCTTTGGGTTATACCAATAACTCACTGAAAAAGTTTGCTCTTAATCTGACGTCCGGTAGCGATGAACTGATCGAAACCGCGAGAATGTTCCCGCATATTGAAGGTGTTCGCTGTATTACGGTCACCAGTGGTTGTGGTGGTGCAACTTCAGACTGTGAAACTATGTGCGATGTATTAGCTGCTTATGCTGACCATCCGAATGTAATCGGTATGACGGTATTCAGTTTAGGATGTGAAAAAGCGCAGCAGAAAATGTTTAAGGATGCGCTGGCGAGACGTAATCCTGAATTTGATAAACCTGCGCTCTACTTTCTCCAACAGGAGTGGGACAGCGAAGAGCGGATGATGCAGACCGCTTTACAGCAGACTTTCGAGGCAATGAAAGCGGTGAAGCCGACAGAAAGAGTAGAGGTCCCTCTTTCCTGTCTCAAAGTGGGGATGAAGTGTGGTGGTTCCGATGGTTTTTCTGGTATCTCCGGCAACCCTGCAATGGGGCTGGTTTCTGACTGGTTGACAACGCTTGGTGGCGCTTCCGGGTTAGCAGAATTTCCAGAATTATGTGGGGCAGAAGGTGATATGGTTAAGCGTTGTATTAATCTTGAGGATAAAAAAAATGTTCCTCAATCTAATGCAAGGCTACGAAAAGACAGCGAACTTTTTCGATACCACCATTGCGGATAACCCAAGTTTTGGCAACATTGCGGATGGGTTGATTACTGACGCAATAAAATCTACCGGAGCAGCGAAAAAAGGCGGGCGAGCGCCAATTGTGAGTGTATGCGATTACGCTGAACCGATGCCCGATAGTGGATTATCGTTGGTGTGTACTCCGGGCAATGACGTGGACGCGGTAACCGGATTGGTAGCAGCAGGATGTAATGTGGTTATCTTCTCGACGGGTCTTGGTACGCCCACCGGTAACCCGATTGTTCCGGTGTTAAAAATATCCACCAACAGCACGATTGCCAGACGATTGTCTGACATGATTGATTTCGACTGTGGCCCAGTGATTGACGGCACTCCGCTGGAAGATGTGAGTAGAGAATTATTTGAAAAAGTTATTGAAACTGCCAGTAAGGACTACGTCGTGAAGGCAGACAAACTTGAACAGTTTGACTTTATGTTGTGGAAGCGGTCGTTAGACTTGTAGTGACTAATCATTAGCGTCAGCGTATGTAGACTGGCGCATTTTTTATCGTATGCATAGCGTTAAATTTTTGGTTCTTCTAAATAGCCATCCAGATTTGGATGGTTTTTTTTTGTCTATAGCTGGTAAGATAATTACGTACTGCAAATATTCATTTTATTAATATTTAAACTTAATTTATATGGAATAATATATGACATGGAATCCGTTGGCGCTGGCGACGGCGCTGCAAACTGTACCTGAACAAAATATTGATGTAACAAATGGCGAGAACGCATTAATTATTAAAATGAATGATTATGGCGATTTGCAAATCAATATTCTATTTACTTCCCGCCAAATGATTATCGAAACCTTTATTTGTCCGGTAAGTAGTATCAGCAATCCAGATGAATTTAATACCTTCTTATTAAGAAATCAGAAGATGATGCCGTTGTCATCGGTAGGGATCTCCAGCGTGCAACATGAAGAGTATTACATTGTTTTCGGGGCGTTATCGCTTAAATCTTCTCTTGAAGATATCCTGCTTGAGATAACCTCGCTGGTAGATAACGCATTGGATCTGGCTGAAATTACAGAAGAATATTCACACTAATTACAAGGACGGGTATTTATGGGAATTTTAAAAAGTTTATTTACGCTGGGGAAATCGTTTATATCTCAGGCGGAAGAATCCATTGAAGAAACCCAGGGCGTGCGCATGCTGGAACAGCATATTCGTGACGCTAAAGCTGAACTCGATAAAGCCGGAAAATCTCGCGTTGATCTGCTGGCGCGGGTGAAATTAAGTCACGATAAGCTGAAAGATTTACGTGAGCGCAAAGCCAGTCTGGAAGCTCGTGCGCTGGAAGCGTTAAGCAAGAACGTTAATCCGTCGTTGATTAACGAAGTTGCTGAAGAAATCGCGCGCCTTGAGAATCTCATTACCGCTGAAGAGCAAGTGTTGTCGAATCTGGAAGTCTCTCGTGATGGCGTGGAAAAACGCAGTTACAGCGACAGCGCAGCGTATCGCTCAGTTTGAGCAGCAAATGGAAGTCGTTAAAGCCACTGAAGCCATGCAGCGTGCACAACAGGCTGTAACGACTTCTACCGTTGGCGCATCTTCCAGCGTTTCGACAGCGGCAGAATCCTTAAAACGCCTGCAAACGCGTCAGGCCGAACGTCAGGCCCGCCTGGATGCTGCTGCACAGTTGGAAAAAGTCGCAGACGGTCGCGATCTTGATGAAAAGCTGGCGGAAGCCGGAATTGGCGGTAGCAATAAAAGTAGCGCCCAGGATGTATTAGCAAGACTGCAACGCCAACAGGGCGAGTAATTTTTTTGCCAGCCTCACTGCAAGGCTGGCAACTATTTTAAGGATAAAATATGTCTGGTTTTTTTCCAGCGTCTGTTTGGCAAGGATAATAAGCCTGCTATCGCTCGCGGTCCGCTGGGACTTCATCTCAATAGTGGCTTTACGCTCGACACGTTAGCGTTTCGTTTGCTGGAAGATGAATTGCTGATTGCGCTGCCGGGTGAGGAATTTACGGTAGCCGCTGTCAGTCACATCGATCTGGGCGGCGGTAGCCAGATTTTCCGCTACTACACTTCAGGCGATGAGTTTCTGCAAATCAATACCACCGGCGGCGAAAATATTGATGGCATTGATGATATCAAGCTCTTTGTCTATGAAGAGAGCTACGGTATCAGTAAAGAGAGTCACTGGCGCGAGACGATCAATGCCAAAGCGATGGGGGCAATGACCTTAAACTGGCAGGAAAAACGCTGGCAGCGATTTTTTAACAGCGAAGAACCAGGAAATATCGAACCCGTCTACATGCTGGAAAAAGTAGAAAATCAAACCATGCCAAATGGAAGTACATAATTTACCATGGGCTACCAACGGCAAGTAACCGAAGATACTTACGAATATTTGCTGCTAAATGGTGAGGAATCTTTTAACGATCTCGGCGAGCCAGAGTGGTTATTTTCGCGCGCGTTGGGTGTCGATATCCCGCTGACATCACTTCATATTATTGGTTAATTACAAGGACGTTTACAATGCATATACTGGATTCACTTCTTTGCCATTTAGCTGTCTAGTTTTTTTATTGGCGTGGCTATGGTGATTATTTTTCTGTTTATCTATTCTAAAATTACACCGCACAACGAATGGCAGTTAATCAAAAACAATAATACCGCGGCGTCACTGGCGTTCAGCGGTACATTGTTGGGTTACGTGATCCCGTTATCCAGTGCGGCAATCAATGCGGTGAGTATTCCAGACTATTTCGCCTGGGGCGGGATCGCACTGGTGATTCAGTTACTCGTTTTTGCTGGTGTCAGACTTTATATGCCCTCATTAAGCGAAAAAATTATTAATCACAATACCGCAGCAGGAATGTTTATGGGAACCGCCGCGCTGGCTGGCGGTATTTTTAACGCAGCTTGTATGACATGGTAATGGACGATCATGGCCAGAAAACGCAAATCCAGAAATAACAAAAATATCGGACATGGGGCAATCAGTCGCATTGGAAGACCGCATAATCCTTTTGAGCCGCGCCGCAATCGCTACGCACAAAAATACTTAACGTTGGCGCTAATGGGCGGTGCCGCTTTTTTAATAGTCAAAGGATGGAGTGAAAGTAGCGATGTCGATAACGACGGCGACGGAACGTTTTACTCGACAGTGCAGGATTGTATTGATGACGGTAATAATGCAGATATTTGCGCGCGTGGCTGGAACAATGCCAAAGCGGCATTTTATGCCGATGTTCCGAAGAATATGACTCAACAGAATTGTCAGTCTAAGTATGAAAATTGTTACTACGACAACGTTGAACAGAGTTGGATCCCGGTTGTTTCTGGATTTTTGTTAAGCCGGGTTATTCGTAAAGATCGCGACGAGCAGTTTGTTTATAACAGCGGCGGTTCCTCTTTTGCTTCGCGCCCCGTCTGGCGCAACACTTCCGGTGATTACTCCTGGCGCTCCGGTTCTGGCAAAAAGAGTCCTATTCTTCGGGCGGCTTTACCACCAGAAAAGCGTCAACCGTTTCTCGCGGCGGCTATGGTCGTTCTTCCAGCGCCCGTGGGCATTGGGGAGGCTAATCATGCTAAGACACAACGTTCCTGTGCGGCGGGATCTGGACCAGATCGCCGCTGACAACGGTTTCGACTTTCATATCATCGACAATGAAATCTATTGGGACGAGAGTCGGGCTTACCGTTTTACTCTGCGCCAGATTGAAGAGCAGATCGAAAAACCGACTGCGGAACTGCATCAGATGTGCCTTGAGGTGGTGGATCGCGCGGTTAAAGACGAAGAGATCCTGACGCAACTGGCGATCCCGCCGTTGTACTGGGATGTGATCGCCGAAAGCTGGCGCGCACGCGATCCTTCGCTGTATGGCCGGATGGATTTTGCCTGGTGTGGCAATGCGCCGGTGAAGCTGCTGGAGTACAACGCCGATACGCCAACCTCGTTGTATGAATCGGCTTATTTCCAGTGGCTGTGGCTGGAAGATGCCCGGCGCAGCGGCATTATTCCGCGTGATGCCGATCAGTACAATGCCATTCAGGAACGCCTGATTTCGCGCTTTAGTGAGCTTTACAGTCGGGAACCGTTTTATTTTTGCTGCTGTCAGGACACCGATGAAGACAGGACTACCGTGCTGTATTTGCAGGACTGCGCCCAGCAGGCTGGGCAGGAGTCGCGGTTTATCTACATTGAAGATCTCGGTTTGGGCGTCGGCGGTGTGCTGACCGATCTTGATGATAATGTCATCCAGCGTGCATTTAAGCTGTATCCGCTGGAGTGGATGATGCGTGACGATAACGGTCCGCTGCTGCGCAAGCGCCGCGAGCAATGGGTGGAGCCGTTATGGAAAAGTATCTTGAGCAACAAAGGGTTAATGCCGCTGCTTTGGCGCTTCTTTCCTGGTCATCCTAACCTTCTTGCATCCTGGTTTGAGGGCGAAAAATCCGCAGATTGCCGCTGGCGAAAGCTATGTGCGTAAACCGATCTACTCACGCGAAGGCGGAAACGTCACCATTTTCGACGGTCAGAATAACGTCGTTGACCACGCTGATGGTGATTACGCCGATGAACCGATGATCTACCAGGCGTTTCAACCTCTGCCGCGATTTGGCGATAGCTACACACTCATCGGTAGCTGGATTGTCGATGATGAAGCGTGCGGAATGGGGATCCGTGAAGATAACACGCTGATCACCAAAGACACCTCACGTTTCGTTCCGCATTACATTGCTGGATAAGAATGTTTTAGCAATCTCTTTCTGTCATGAATCCATGGCAGTGACCATACTAAGGGTGACTGCCATTGATGGAGGGAGACACAGTGCACTGGCAAACTCACACCGTTTTTAATCAACCTATACCATTAAATAACAGCAACTTATACCTGTCTGATGGCGCGCTCTGCGAAGCGGTAACGCGTGAAGGTGCTGGCTGGGATAGCGATTTTCTAGCCAGTATTGGTCAGCAGTTAGGAACGGCTGAATCCCTTGAACTGGGGCGTCTGGCGAATGTGAATCCGCCTGAATTATTGCGCTACGATGCGCAAGGACGCCGTCTGGACGATGTGCGTTTTCACCCCGCCTGGCACCTGCTGATGCAGGCGCTATGTACCAATCGGGTACATAATCTGGCCTGGGAAGAAGACGCTCGCTCCGGCGCATTTGTGGCGCGCGCGGCGCGTTTTATGTTGCACGCACAGGTTGAGGCAGGGTCGTTATGTCCGATAACCATGACCTTTGCCGCCACGCCATTGCTGTTACAGATGTTACCCGCGCCGTTTCAGGACTGGACCACGCCGCTGTTGAGCGATCGCTACGATTCTCACTTATTGCCAGGTGGGCAAAAACGCGGTTTGTTGATTGGCATGGGAATGACGGAAAAGCAGGGGGGTTCCGATGTCATGAGCAACACCACCCGCGCAGAGCGCCTGGAAGATGGCTCTTATCGGCTGGTGGGGCATAAATGGTTTTTCTCGGTGCCGCAAAGCGATGCGCATCTGGTGCTGGCGCAGACTACGGGCGGTTTGTCCTGCTTTTTTGTGCCGCGCTTTTTGCCTGACGGGCAACGCAACGCGATTCGCCTCGAGCGGCTGAAAGATAAGCTGGGTAATCGCTCTAACGCCAGCTGCGAAGTGGAGTTTCAGGATGCCATTGGCTGGTTGTTGGGGCAGGAAGGGGAAGGAATTCGTCTGATCCTGAAAATGGGTGGGATGACGCGTTTTGATTGCGCCCTGGGTAGCCATGCCATGATGCGCCGTGCATTTTCGCTGGCGATTTATCATGCCCATCAACGCCATGTTTTTGGTAATCCATTGATCCAACAGCCCCTTATGCGTCATGTCTTAAGTCGCATGGCACTTCAGCTTGAAGGTCAAACGGCGTTGCTGTTTCGTCTTGCGCGAGCGTGGGACCGGCGTGCCGATGCCAAAGAAGCCCTGTGGGCGCGTTTATTTACGCCTGCGGCGAAATTTGTGATCTGCAAACGAGGTATGCCGTTTGTGGCCGAAGCGATGGAGGTGCTGGGCGGCATTGGTTATTGCGAGGAGAGCGAGCTGCCGCGGCTTTACCGGGAGATG
>ENA-OQCW01000953-OQCW01000953.1-human-gut-metagenome-genome-assembly--contig:-NODE-953-length-13386-cov-2.644694_pt1 | contig 13386 bp, 13 predicted proteins | sample MGYA00242767_ERZ504593 | MGnify/ENA primary metagenome ERZ504593 (study PRJEB26092, sample SAMD00036307) | human gut metagenome | host: Homo sapiens | study: EMG produced TPA metagenomics assembly of... | reverse complement strand
CATCAAGTTTGAAGAGCGTTTTGCTGGCAAGACCATCGTGCGCGTCAACATCAGCGACGCGGTAAAACGCGCTGATGCCATTATGAGCAAAATTGAAGCTCACCTGGCACAAACCGCTTAAGTTCTTATCCCGCCCGTAAGGGCGGGTTCGCTTTCCCACAGGAGTTCCTCATGACGAATCGTATCTCTCGCCTCAAAACTGCACTGTTTGCCAATACCCGTGAAATCTCGCTGGAGCGTGCGCTGCTTTATACCGCCAGCCATCGGCAAACCGAAGGCGAACCGGTGATATTGCGCCGGGCGAAAGCAACAGCGTATATCCTTGAACATGTTGAAATTTCGATTCGTGATGAAGAACTGATTGCCGGTAACCGCACCGTAAAACCGCGCGCCGGGATTATGTCGCCGGAAATGGACCCTTACTGGCTGCTGAAAGAGTTGGACCAGTTCCCGACGCGTCCGCAGGACCGCTTTGCTATCAGCGAAGAAGATAAACGTATCTACCGCGAAGAGTTGTTCCCGTACTGGGAAAAACGTTCGATGAAAGATTTCATCAACGGGCAGATGACGGATGAAGTAAAAGCCGCGACCAGCACGCAGATTTTCAGCATCAACCAGACGGATAAAGGCCAGGGGCACATTATTATTGATTACCCGCGCCTGCTGAATCACGGGCTGGGGGAGCTGGTGGCGCAGATGCAGCAACATTGTCAGCAACAGCCGGAGAATCACTTTTATCAGGCTGCGTTGTTATTGCTCGAAGCCTCGCAGAAACACATTCTGCGTTACGCCGAACTGGCGGAAACGCTGGCGGCAAGCTGCACTGATGCCCAGCGTCGCGAAGAACTGCTAACTATTGCGGAGATCTCCCGCCATAACGCCGAACATAAGCCGCAGACGTTCTGGCAGGCGTGCCAGTTATTCTGGTACATGAACATCATTCTGCAATACGAATCCAACGCCAGTTCGCTATCGTTGGGGCGCTTCGACCAGTATATGTTGCCGTTCTATCAGGCATCTTTAACCCAGGGCGAAGATCCGGCGTTCCTGAAAGAACTGCTCGAATCTTTATGGGTGAAATGCAACGACATCGTGTTGTTGCGCTCCACCAGCAGCGCGCGCTATTTTGCGGGGTTCCCGACCGGCTATACCGCACTGCTCGGCGGGTTAACCGAGAACGGACGTAGCGCGGTGAACGTGCTTTCGTTCCTCTGCCTCGATGCCTATCAAAGCGTGCAATTACCGCAACCGAACCTCGGCGTGCGCACTAACGCCTTGATCGACACGCCTTTCCTGATGAAAACCGCAGAAACCATTCGCCTCGGCACCGGTATTCCGCAAATCTTTAACGATGAAGTGGTGGTGCCAGCGTTCCTCAACCGTGGCGTTTCGCTGGAAGATGCGCGCGACTATTCCGTAGTGGGCTGTGTGGAATTATCTATTCCCGGCAGAACCTACGGATTGCATGACATCGCGATGTTTAATCTGCTGAAAGTGATGGAAATCTGCCTGCATGAAAATGAAGGCAATGCTGCGCTGACTTATGAAGGTTTACTGGAACAGATCCGCGCCAAGATCAGCCACTACATCACCCTGATGGTAGAGGGCAGCAATATTTGTGATATCGGCCATCGCGACTGGGCACCTGTACCGCTGCTCTCGTCTTTTATCAGCGATTGTCTGGAAAAAGGTCGCGATATTACCGATGGCGGCGCGCGTTATAACTTCTCCGGCGTACAGGGAATTGGTATCGCCAACCTGAGCGATTCTCTCCATGCGTTGAAAGGGATGATTTTTGATCAACAGCGTTTAAGTTTTGACGAATTGCTGTCGGTATTAAAAGCCAACTTCGCAACGCCAGAAGGCGAAAAAGTCCGCGCTCGCTTAATTAACCGCTTCGAGAAATACGGTAACGATATCGACGAGGTGGATAACATTAGCGCCGAACTGTTACGCCACTACTGCAAAGAAGTGGAAAAATACCAGAACCCGCGCGGCGGCTACTTCACGCCGGGATCGTATACCGTTTCTGCTCACGTCCCGTTGGGATCGGTGGTTGGCGCGACGCCAGACGGTCGTTTTGCCGGGGAACAACTGGCAGACGGCGGCTTGTCACCTATGCTGGGTCAGGACGCACAAGGGCCAACGGCGGTACTGAAGTCAGTCAGTAAGCTCGATAATACGCTGCTGTCTAACGGTACGTTGCTGAACGTGAAATTCACTCCGGCGACCCTGGAAGGTGAAGCGGGATTACGCAAACTGGCCGACTTCTTACGGGCATTTACCCAGCTTAAGTTACAACACATTCAGTTTAACGTGGTGAACGCCGACACGTTGCGGGAAGCGCAACAGCGCCCACAAGATTATGCCGGGCTGGTGGTGCGCGTTGCCGGATACAGCGCCTTCTTTGTCGAACTGTCGAAGGAGATCCAGGATGACATCATCCGCCGGACAGCGCATCAGCTGTAACGTTGTGGAAACGCGCCGCGATGATGTGGCGCGCATTTTCAACATTCAGCGTTATTCACTGAATGACGGCGAGGGCATTCGTACGGTGGTCTTTTTTAAAGGCTGTCCGCATCTTTGCCCGTGGTGTGCTAATCCGGAGTCGATCTCCGGCAAAATCCAGACGGTACGCAGAGAGGCGAAATGTCTGCACTGTGCGAAATGTTTGCGTGATGCGGATGAATGCCCCTCCGGTGCGTTTGAACGGATTGGTCGCGATATCAGCCTTGACGCGCTGGAACGGGAAGTGATGAAAGATGACATTTTTCTTTCGCACGTCCGGCGGCGGCGTCACGCTTTCTGGCGGCGAAGTGTTAATGCAGGCGGAGTTTGCTACCCGTTTTTTACAGCGGCTGCGGTTGTGGGGGGTGTCATGCGCCATTGAAACTGCCGGAGACGTGCCAGCCAGCAAGCTGTTACCGCTGGCGAAATTGTGCGATGAAGTGTTGTTCGATTTAAAAATTATGGACGCGACTCAGGCGCGGGATGTGGTGAAGATGAACCTGCCACGCGTGCTGGAGAATCTGCGTTTGCTGGTGAGTGAGGGCGTCAACGTGATCCCGCGTTTACCGCTGATCCCTGGTTTTACACTCAGCCGGGAGAATATGCAGCAGGCGCTGGACGTGCTGATCCCGCTGAATATCAGGCAGATCCATCTGTTACCGTTTCACCAGTACGGCGAACCGAAATACCGCCTGCTGGGGAAAACATGGTCGATGAAAGAGGTGCCTGCGCCGTCGTCAGCTGATGTAGCAACGATGCGCGAAATGGCAGAACGGGCCGGATTTCAGGTTACCGTGGGAGGTTAAAATGGCATACCTGGTGGCAGTAACCGCCTGCGTCAGTGGCGTGGCGCATACTTATATGGCGGCGGAACGGCTGGAAAAGTTGTGCCAGTTAGAGAAGTGGGGCGTCAGCATTGAAACCCAGGGCGCGTTGGGAACGGAGAATCGTTTAGCGGACGAGGATATCCGTCGGGCGGATGTTGCTCTGTTAATTACGGATATCGAGCTTGCCGGTGCCGAGCGATTTGACCATTGCCGCTATGTGCAATGCAGCATCTACGCATTCCTGCGTGAGCCGCAGCGGGTGATGAGCGCGGTGCGCAAAGTGCTTTCTGCGCCGCAGCAAACCCATCTCATTCTGGAGTAGTCGGTTTTTCTGTCAGTTGGCTGTGGTACTGCCGACGATATTCCGACGGTGAGCGTTCGGTATTTTTACGAAACAGACGGCAGAAGTAGTTGCTGTCGACAAAGCCGCAGGCGTGCGCCACTTCTTTTACCTTCAGGTCATAGCCTTTCAATAACGTCTTAGCGTGCTCCAGTCGCGTGTGATTCAGGTATTCGTTAAAACCAATGGCCCCCGTTTTTTGAAACAGGTGCGAGAGGTAATTTGGCGAAATATAGAATGCCTGTGCGACAGATTCGCGGGTAAGCGCGGAGGCATAGCGTTCGTCGATATAATCACGAATAGCTTCGAACAGTGCCTGGCTGCGTGAGGCGGTCTGGATTTGGCTGCCGAGCAAATCGCGGCAGTGGCTAAGCAGGCTGGCGACGATAAGCCTTGCAGTTTGCTGCTCCTGCGGCTGCATTTGCATTTCATTGAGCGTTTGTAGCAGAAAAGAACCTATGCGTGGGCCGCGTCGGGCGACATGTTGCTTCGCCAGATTTTGATATTGTTTGCCATCCCATTGCACGACGCTGAAGCCGAGTTGCTGTTTGCCAAACAGCACGCTAAAGGTAGTGGCGGGGGCTTGCCATTGTGGAAAATTCCAGCCACCAGCGGGAACGTACAGCACATCGCCGGGAACTAACGTTGCTCCAGCGCCGGTATCAACAAACTCACCTTCCAGCACAATTTCCAGCCGTGGAAAATCGACCTGATACGCAAGATCGGGCACCGGGCCGTTGCTGCTGGCAAAGTAAATCTGGCGCAGGGACAGCGGGCCGTTGATCAGGCGGGAGAGCAGATAGCTGACGTCGTGATACATGTTATTCCCTTAGGTACATAGACGGGAAAACAGTAACTGGCATTATTAAAAAAGGCCACCTGAAAAGTGTGGCCTGATGGGAGTGCGATGTAAACATTGCGGCAGTATCGCATCCGGCAAATAGCGCCAGACGCGATACAAAGGTCATTTACTGATTACCCACCTGGTCGCCATACGGCAGTGTGTCGTAATCGATCAGCGCGTTTTTCTTGTACGGGTTACCAATCCAGCGGGTAGTTTCTTTGAACAGCGGATTCACCACTGAACGGGTTGGGTCGTAACCGTCGTAAGATAAGCCCGCTAAATCTGACCAGGTGTGGATCAATTCCGCCAGGCTGTATTTACGATCAACATCCTGTGAGAAATCACGCGGATGAGTCGCTTGCCATTTTTCTGACGTCCACAGCAGGAACGGAATGGTGTACATATGACGCGTCGGGTTGTCTTCGTTACGCCCCTGAGTTTTGTGCGGCGGCGTGTCGTAAACCTCTTCACCGTGGTCAGAGAAGTAAACCAGGAAACCGTTCGGGTCTGCTGCTTTAAAGTCTTTAATCAGGCTGGCAACCACATGATCGTTATACAGGTTAGCGTTGTCATAATCGTTATATGACTCCAGTTCTTCTGCGCTTAATCCCGGCGGAACATGATCGGTATTGCCATCAAACTTGCCCTGATTTTCCGGGTAGCGGTATTTGTATTTGATATGCGTACCCAGCAGATGAACGATGATCAGTTTCTTCGGCGCAGGGTCATTCAGCACTTCCTGGAACGGCTTCAGCACGTTGGTGTCGTATTCACGCGCACTCTGCGTACGTTGCTGGTTCATGTAGTACTGCTTGTCGGTCTGGCGCGAAAATACCGTCAGCATGGTATTGCGGGCGGTCATCGTCTGCTGGTTGGTGATCCAGAAGGTTTTATAACCGGCCTGTTTCATCATGTTCATCAGCGACGGCTGTGTCAGGTACAGGTCCGGGTTCTTTTCATTGGCAAAGGTCAGCGCCTGTTGCAGGATTTCAATGGTGTACGGACGAGACGTAACTACGTTATTAAACACGGTCAGATTAGGATCGGTTTTATGCAGCGCATCCAGCTCCGGCGTGGTTTCACGCGGATAACCGTACAGACTCATGCGTCCACGCTGGGTCGACTCGCCAATCACCAGCACTAAGGTGCGCGGTTCGTTACCCGATTCATCTTTGAAATTAGCCAGCGGCGGCAAGGCATTATTTTCATTCAGTAGCTTTGTTAGCGAGTTTAGTTGCTGACGATACTGATAATAGCCGGTCAGGAATTGCCACGGTGCGGCAGGCTCCATACGCGATGCCAGGTTATCCAACGTTTTCTCAAACGGCTTGTTTTTGATAAACGTATTCATGGCGATCGGATGCAGAATCAAGCCATAAAGTAGGGCAAAAGAGACAACATAACGCCACGGCTTTGGAATATAGACCGGGCGCAGGCGTGTCCACAGCAGAACTGCCACCGCCGTATAGGCCAGCGCGATAAGCACAATTTTCAGGCTGAAATACTGGCTTAAATACTCGCTGGCTTCGTTGGTGTTGGTTTCGAACATCACAAACAGAACGCTCTGCGAGAACTCCTGACCGTAGATGACGTAGTAGCACAGCGCCGCCAGAGAGGCCGCCCATAGCACTACGCCGATTACTGCGGCAATAATTTTAATCCGCTTCGGAAAGAGGAATACCGGGATCAACCACAGCGAACTGAATAACAGCGAGTCGCGAATGCCGTTAGTGCCACTATAACCACTGATGTAAATAATGGCCTGTAGCAGAGTAGAGAAAAACCAAAAGTAGAGCAGTGCCCAACCCAGGGCTTTCCAGCTAAAAAGAGGTTTAGCCTGGACTTCTGTGGAATGCATAGTAAGAACCTGTCTTGAAAAAAATATCGCCGAATGTACCGACAATTCCTTAAGGATATCTGAAGGGATATCCAGAATTTGAATAAAATGCAGACAGAAATATATTGAAAACGAGGGTGTTAGAACAGAAGTATTTCAGAAAACCCTCGCGCAAAAGCACGAGGGTTTGCAGGAGAGGAAGATTAGCCGGTATTACGCATACCTGCCGCAATCCCGGCAATAGTGACCATTAACGCCTGCTCGACGCGAGGATCCGGTTCCTGGCCTTCTTTTTCTGCCTGGCGGGAGCGGTGCAGCAACTCGGCTTGCAATACGTTCAGCGGGTCGGTGTAAATATTCCGTAGCTGAATAGACTCTGCAATCCACGGCAGATCGGCCATCAGATGGGAATCGTTGGCAATCGCCAGCACCACTTTGATGTCTTCTTCTTGCAGATTGCGTAACTCTTTACCTAACGGCCACAGTGCTTTGTCTACCAGGCGTTGGTCATAGTATTCCGCCAGCCACAGGTCTGCTTTGGCGAAGACCATCTCCAGCATGCCGAGACGCGTCGAGAAGAATGGCCAATCGCGGCACATAGCCTCCAGCTCGCTCTGTTTGCCATCTTCGACCACTTTTTGCAGCGCCGTACCTGCACCCAGCCAGGCGGGGAGCATCAGACGGTTTTGCGTCCAGGCGAAGATCCACGGAATGGCGCGTAGTGACTCGACGCCGCCGGTTGGGCGACGTTTCGCCGGACGTGAACCCAACGGCAGTTTGCCCAGTTCCTGTTCCGGCGTAGCGGAGCGGAAGTAAGGCACAAAATCTTTGTTTTCACGTACGTAGCCACGGTAGAGATCGCAGGAGATGACTGATAGTTCATCCATAATGCGACGCCAGCTCTCTTTCGGCTCAGGTGGTGGCAGCAGGTTGGCTTCCAGAATCGCCCCGGTGTAAAGCGACAGGCTGCTGACGGTGATTTCTGGCAGACCATATTTAAAGCGGATCATCTCGCCCTGTTCAGTCACGCGCAGGCCACCTTTCAGGCTTCCTGGCGGTTGTGACAGCAGCGCCGCATGAGCAGGTGCGCCGCCGCGACCAATGGAACCGCCGCGACCGTGGAACAACGTCAGCTCAATACCCGCTTTTCGCAGGTTTTGATTAATGCATCCTGTGCCTGATATTGCGCCCAGGACGCTGCCATCACGCCCGCATCTTTTGCTGAGTCGGAATAGCCAATCATCACCATCTGTTTGCCCTGAATCAGGCCGCGATACCAGTCGATATTCAGCAACTGAGTCATGACATCGTTGGCGTTGTTCAGGTCATCGAGAGTTTCAAACAGCGGAGCAACCGGCATCGCAAAGCCGATACCCGCTTCTTTCAGCAGCAGGTGGACAGCAAGCACGTCGGACGGCGTTTTCGCCATCGAGATCACGTAGGCGGCAATGGAGCCTTGCGGTGCTTCGGCAATCACCTGGCAGGTATCGAGCACTTCGCGCGTTTCGGCGCTTGGTTGCCAGTTGCGCGGTAGCAGTGGACGTTTGGAGTTCAGTTCGCGGATCAGGAACGCCTGTTTGTCGGCCTCTGACCAGCTTTCGTAGTCGCCGATACCGAGGTAGCGGGTCAGCTCGCCCAGCGCTTCGGTATGGCGGGTGCTCTCCTGACGGATATCAATACGGACCAGCGGTACGCCGAAACATTTCACGCGGCGCAGGGTGTCGAGCAGATCGCCGTTGGCGATAATACCCATGCCACATGCCTGAAGGGACTGGTAGCAAGCGTAGAGCGGTTCCCACAGTTCTTCGTTTTGTGTCAGCAGGCCTTCTGGTTTTGGCAGTTCTTCGCCTTTCAGGCGCGCTTCCAGCCATGCCTGTGTCGCCATCAGGCGAGAACGCAGGTTTTTCATCAGATAGCGATACGGTTCTGCGGCACCTTCTTCGCCGACCAGCGCCAGCAGTTCAGGGGTTGCTTCAACCATCGACAGTTCAGAAACCAGCACCTGAATATCTTTCAGGAACAGATCGGTGGCTTTCCAACGGCTGAGCAGCAGGACGTGGCGGGTGATATCGGCCGTGACGTTCGGGTTGCCGTCGCGGTCACCGCCCATCCACGAGGTAAAACGGACCGGAACAAATTCGACGGGCAGTTTGTAGCCGAGATTCTCTTCCAGTTGTTCGTTCAGTTCGCGCAGGTAATTCGGTACGCCTTGCCACAGGCTGTTTTCTACTACGGCAAAGCCCCATTTGGCTTCATCTACCGGGCTTGGACGCAGCTTACGGATTTCATCGGTATGCCATGACTGGGCGATCAACTGGCGCAGGCGGCGCATCAGCTGGTTGTGTTCGTAGTCAGCGATATCTTTGTTATCGAGCTGTTTTAAACAGGCGTTCACTTCCACCATTTTGTGGATCAGTGTACGACGGGTAATTTCGGTTGGGTGAGCCGTGAGGACCAGTTCCAGCGACAGCGATTCCACTGCTTTTTTTGATGGTGTCTTCGCTCAGTTCCGGCTGGTTTTTCAGTTTACGCAGGGTGCGGGCGATCACTTCCGGGTTGCTGGCAGCTTCGCCTTTCGGCGAAATGCTGTGGTATTGCTCGGCGGTGTTGGCCAGGTTCAGGAACTGACTAAACGCACGCGCAACGGGCAGCAGCTCGTCGTTCGACAAATTTTGTAAGGTGGTGAGCAACTCCTGGCGGTTAGCATCATTGCCAGCGCGTGAAGATTTCGACAACTTACGGATAGTTTCTACGCGTTCAAGAATGTGTTCTCCCAACGCATCCTTGATGGTTTCTCCCAGCACTTTGCCGAGCATACTGACATTACTACGCAATGCGGAATATTGTTCGTTCATATTACCCCAGACACCCCATCTTATCGTTTGATAGCCCTGTATCCTTCACGTCGCATTGGCGCGAATATGCTCGGGCTTTGCTTTTCGTCGTCTTTTATAAAGCCACGTAAAAGCGATGACGTCAAATGCTGCGAAATCGCTTCAGCAAACGAATAAATAGCAGGAATTTACGCCATTAAATTCACGACGCTTTAAATAAGCGTAACTTATGGGAATGTTAAAAAATCGCCTCGAGTAACACCAAAGGTGTAGGTCGGATAAGATGCGCAAGCATCGCATCCGACATTGTTTGGCCTACGTTTTAATGCCAGCAAAAATGGTGAATCACCTGGGTGATCAGTTCGCGGGTGGGCTTGATAAACCTCGTCTCCAGATATTCATCAGGCTGATGAGCCTGATTAATTGAGCCAGGCCCCAGAACCAGCGTCGGGCATAACGTTTGAATAAACGGCGCTTCGGTACAGTAATTCACCACTTCGGTCTTTGCTCCGAGCAATTTCTCAACCACTTCAACCAGTTGATGATTCGGTGGGCATTCATAGCCAGGGATCGGCGGATGCAGCTCGTCGACCGTCAGACGACCCGGCCAGCGTTCGCTCACCGGAGCCAATGCATCGTTGAGCAAACCATTAAGTTCATTGAGTGTCATGCCAGGCAGCGGACGAATATCCATATGCAACTCACAGCAAGCACAAATACGGTTAGAAGCGTCGCCACCGTGAATATGCCCGAGGTTGAGCGTGGGGTATGGCACGGTAAACGCTTCGTAGTGATAACGTTCTTTCAGCTTATCGCGCAATTGCAAAATATGCCCGATGGCGTCGTGCATCAGTTCGATAGCGTTAACTCCGCGTGCAGGATCGCTGGAGTGGCCCGACTGGCCCTGAATACGGATGGCGTTAGAGATATGACCTTTATGCGCGCGTACCGGTTGCAGCGACGTTGGCTCGCCAATGATGGCGCAATCCGGGCGCAGGGCGGTAGTTTCGGCAAAATAACGCGCTCCGGCCATACTGGTTTCTTCATCGGCAGTCGCCAGAATGTAGAGCGGTTTTTTCAGTTTCGTGACGTCGACATCGCGTAGCGCATCAAGGATAAACGCAAAAAAGCCTTTCATGTCGGCGGTGCCTAAGCCGTAAAGCTTGCCGTCATGCTCCGTCAGTGTAAACGGATCGCGCGTCCAGCGTCCGTCATCAAATGGCACCGTATCGGTATGCCCCGCCAGCAACAAACCGCCAGCCCCCTGTCCGATACTTGCCAGCATATTAAATTTGTTGCGAGTTCCTGGCACAGGCTGCACTTCCACATTGAAGCCTAAATCTTTAAACCAGTCCGCCAGCAGAGTGATTAAATCTGCATTGCTTTGATCGAGTGCCTCTTCCGTGGCGCTTATTGAAGGTGTGGCAATCAGAGCACGGTAAATCTCGATAAATGGCGGTAATTTGTTTTTCATTGTTGACACACCTCTGGTCATGATAGTATCAATATTCATGCAGTATTTATGAATAAAAATACACTAACGTTGAGCGTAATAAAACCCACCAGCCGTAAGGTGAATGTTTTACGTTTAACCTGGCAACCAGACATAAGAAGGTGAATAGCCCCGATGTTGAATACGCTGATTGTGGGTGCCAGCGGCTACGCTGGCGCAGAGCTAGTGACCTATGTAAATCGCCATCCGCATATGAACATAACCGCTTTGACTGTTTCAGCGCAAAGCAATGATGCGGGAAAGTTAATCTCCGATTTGCATCCGCAGCTCAAAGGCATCGTTGATCTGCCGTTGCAGCCGATGTCGGATATCAGCGAGTTTAGCCCAGGGGTGGACGTGGTGTTTCTCGCCACCGCCCATGAAGTTAGCCACGATTTAGCGCCGCAATTTCTTGAAGCGGGCTGCGTGGTGTTCGACCTTTCCGGCGCGTTTCGTGTTAACGACGCCACCTTCTATGAAAAATATTACGGCTTTACCCATCAGTATCCGGAACTGCTGGAACAGGCAGCCTACGGTCTGGCGGAGTGGTGCGGTAATAAATTAAAAGAAGCGAACTTGATTGCCGTGCCAGGCTGTTATCCGACGGCGGCACAGCTGGCGCTGAAACCGTTGATTGATGCCGATCTTCTTGACCTCAATCAGTGGCCGGTAATCAACGCCACCAGCGGCGTGAGCGGTGCAGGACGTAAGGCAGCGATTTCAAATAGTTTTTGTGAAGTTAGCCTGCAACCGTATGGCGTCTTTACCCATCGCCATCAACCAGAGATCGCCACACACCTCGGTGCTGACGTTATCTTCACCCCGCATCTGGGCAATTTCCCGCGCGGCATTCTCGAAACCATTACCTGCCGCCTGAAACCGGGTGTGACCCAGGCGCAAGTCGCGCAAGTGTTACAGCAGGCGTATGCCCATAAACCGCTGGTGCGACTGTATGACAAAGGCGTTCCGGCGCTGAAAAATGTCGTTGGGCTGCCATTTTGCGATATCGGGTTTGCCGTTCAGGGCGAGCATCTGATTATTGTGGCGACCGAAGACAACTTACTGAAAGGCGCGGCGGCACAAGCGGTACAGTGCGCCAATATTCGTTTCGGCTATGCGGAAACGCAGTCTCTTATTTAAGGGTGCAATGATGAATCCATTAATTATCAAACTGGGCGGCGTACTGCTGGATAGTGAAGAGGCGCTGGAACGTCTGTTTAGTGCACTGGTGAATTATCGTGTGTCACATCAGCGTCCGCTGGTGATTGTGCACGGCGGCGGTTGCGTGGTGGATGAGCTGATGAAAGGGCTGAATCTGCCGGTGAAAAAGAAAAACGGCCTGCGGGTGACGCCTGCTGATCAGATTGACATTATCACCGGAGCACTGGCGGGAACGGCAAATAAAACCCTGCTGGCATGGGCGAAGAAGCATCAGATTGCGGCCGTAGGTTTGTTTCTCGGTGACGGCGACAGCGTCAAAGTGACCCAGCTTGATGAAGAGTTAGGCCATGTTGGACTGGCGCAGCCAGGTTCGCCTAAGCTTATCAACTCCTTGCTGGAGAACGGTTATCTGCCGGTGGTCAGCTCCATTGGCGTAACAGACGAAGGGCAACTGATGAACGTCAATGCCGATCAGGCGGCAACGGCGCTGGCGGCAACGCTGGGCGCGGATCTGATTTTGCTCTCCGACGTCAGTGGCATTCTCGACGGCAAAGGGCAACGCATTGCCGAAATGACCGCCGCGAAAGCAGAACAACTGATTGAGCAGGGATTATTACTGACGGCATGATAGTGAAAGTGAACGCGGCGCTGGATGCTGCACGCACGCTGGGCCGCCCGGTGGATATCGCCTCCTGGCGTCATGCGGAACAGCTTCCGGCACTGTTTAACGGTATGCCGATGGGTACGCGGATTTTAGCTTAAGTTTTGTTGGCCGGAGGCGCAGCTTTCCGGCATTGAATTTCAAAATAAGGAAACAGAGTTATGGCACTTTGGGGCGGGCGTTTTACCCAGGCAGCAGATCAACGGTTCAAACAATTCAACGACTCACTGCGCTTTGATTACCGTCTGGCGGAGCAGGATATTGTTGGCTCTGTGGCCTGGTCCAAAGCCCTGGTAAACGGTCGGTGTGTTGACCGCAGAAGAACAGGCGCAACTGGAAGAGGCGCTGAACGTGCTGCTGGAAGATGTTCGCGCCAGGCCACAACAAATCCTTGAAAGCGACGCCGAAGATATCCATAGCTGGGTGGAAGGCAAATTGATCGACAAAGTGGGTCAGTTAGGCAAAAAACTGCACACCGGGCGTAGCCGTAATGATCAGGTAGCGACTGACCTGAAACTGTGGTGCAAAGATACCGTTAGCGAGTTGCTGACGGCTAACCGGCAGTTACAATCCGCTCTGGTCGAGACCGCACAAAACAATCAGGACGCGGTGATGCCAGGTTACACTCACCTGCAACGCGCCCAGCCGGTGACGTTCGCGCACTGGTGCCTGGCCTATGTTGAGATGTTGGCGCGTGATGAAAGCCGCTTGCAGGATGCACTTAAGCGTCTGGATGTCAGCCCGTTAGGCTGTGGCGCACTGGCGGGAACGGCCTATGAAATCGACCGTGAACAGTTAGCAGGCTGGCTGGGCTTTGCTTCAGCGACCCGTAACAGTCTCGACAGCGTTTCTGACCGTGACCACGTGCTGGAACTGCTTTCT